>WNEY01000097.1_pt1 | contig 40803 bp, 35 predicted proteins | sample 5400531 | NCBI WGS metagenome assembly WNEY01 (sample SAMN13153338, study PRJNA577476) | soil metagenome | isolation source: 200 cm saprolite under Douglas fir tree site 1 | place: USA:California | collected 2015-04-18 | reverse complement strand
TGAGAATGATTCTCGATCTCATCCGGTGCTAGCCTACGGATATGCCCGCCGCTGCGCAAGCGCGAGACGCCGGAGCGATCCTCCGCGCGACCGGCATACGCTCGACGCCGCAGCGTCTCGAGGTGCTGAAGGCCCTGACGAGCGTTCCGAATGACGCAACGGCGCAGGGGCTGCACGCCCGGCTGCGCCGGCGCGGCTCGCGGATCGGCCTCGCCACGGTCTACCGGACGCTCGCGGCGCTCAGCGAGCGCGGGATCATCGACACGCTGACGCACCGCCAGGGCGAGGCGTCCTACAGGCTTTGCGGCGAGGGGCACCACCACCATCTGACGTGCACCTCATGCAACCGGGTCGTCGAGCTGGAGGGCTGTTCGCTCGAGGCGTGGCTGGCCGAGGTCGGCCGCCAGCAGGGCTTCACGCTGACGAGCCACCAGGTCGAGCTGGCCGGCCTGTGCAGCGACTGCCGCTCCTAGCCTGATAGAGATTCGGAGGTCTAGCTACTCCGTCCAATGCGGCGGCTCCTCCTCATCCTGGCGATCGCGGCGCTCACTGTGCCCGCATGCGCTTCGGCGCACGCGAACCTCGTCCGCACGGTGCCGGCAGACGGCGCGATGCTGTCGACTGGCCCGAGCCAGATCGTCGTCGTGTTCGACGACGTCGTCCGAGTCGGCCCGGGCAACGAGGCGGTGCGGAACGGCGGCGGCTCGATCCTCGCCGGCAAGCCGCGTGCGAATGGTAAGACGCTCGTGTTCAGGTTGCGATCGGGTCTCGCGAACGGCGACTACAGCGTCCGCTGGAGCATCCTCTCCGATGACGGCCACTTGGAGCAGGGCGTCCTCGCCTTCGCGGTCGGGACGGGCCGGCCACCGTCTGCCTCAACGCTGAGGCCCGGCGCCGAGGTCGGGCCCGGCACCGTGCTGACGCGCTGGCTGTTCTTCGTCGGACTTCTCATTGCAGCCGGGCTCGCGTTGTTCGACCTCGTCGTCTGGTTTCCCGCCACCCGGGCCCCGCTGCCGTCCGGGTGGATTGCGATCGGACTCGCCGCCGTGTTCGTCTCGGCGAGCGCTCTCCTGCACCAGAGCCATGCGGGCGCTGCGACGCGGTTCGGTCTCGCGATGTTGTTCGCCGCGGCGGTGTCCGCCGCCGGTGCGACAGCCGCCGCGATCGCGACGGTCGATCGCACCGCGGCGCCCTTTGCACTCGTCCCTGCGCTTGCCCTGCTGCCGGTGCCGACGCTCGCCGGACATTCGCTCGATCCCGGCCGCTCGTGGATCGATGCGCCGGTCGACTTTCTGCACGTCGCCGCAGCGGCAGTGTGGATCGGCGGAGTGCTCGCGCTCGCGCTGATTGTGCCGCGGCTGGACGCGCCGGCCGACCTCACCGCCGCCGCGGCGCGGCGATTCTCGCGGATCGCACTTGTGGCGGTGCTCGTCGTCGGTACGACCGGCGTCGGTCGCGCACTCGCCGAGCTCTCCGCGGTGTCGCAGCTCTGGACGACGAGCTACGGGAAGGTGATCCTCGTGAAGACGGCGCTGTTCGCGCTGCTGCTCGTCCTCGGCCCGGTCTCGCGCTCGCTGCTCGCGTCGGCGAGGCTGCGCTACTCGGTCTCGGCGGAGCTCGCCGTCCAGCTCGGGCTCATGGCCGCAGTGGCGGTCCTCACTGCACTTCCCCCTGGGCGACAGGCCCATCCGGCGTCGCCCAGCTGTCGCGCCGACCGAGCAAGCGCCGGTCGAGCGACAGGAACCCCGCCGGCCGGATGAGCATGATCAGCCCGGGGATCCCGAGTGCCGCGTCGCGGAGAATCGTCCCGAGCCCGATCTTTTCCTTCGCGAGGCTGCCGAAGCAGCCGCAGTCCAGCGACAGGCCGCGCGCCCAGGCCTGTGCCATGGCCGCGATGAAAACGATCATCAGGACGACGGAGAGGGCGGCCGCGCCGCGGATCAACAGCCCGACGGCGAGGTAGAGGCCGAGACCGACCTCGACGAACGGCAGTGCGTACGCGAACGGCGCCTCGAGCGCTCCGGGGAGCAGCTTGTACGCATGCACCTGCGCGTGGAAGTGCTCGAGGTCCGCGATCTTCGACACGCCGGCGACGAGCCAGACTGCCGCGGCGAGGAGTCGAGTCGCGAGGCCGATCCAGGGAAGCGCGCTACGCACCGGCGGCTGTGTGCAGCTCGTGGCGCAGGAGCGCATCGGGCTGTTCGCCGTCCGAGCGCCAGGTGATGCGACCCTTGCGATCGAGGACGTAGAACGTGGGGAAGGCGCCCACCTGGTAGCGCGTCGTCACGGGGCCGGCGGCGCCCGGCCGGTGGAAGTTCCCCGGCTGCGAGCTCGGGTCGAGGAGGGTCGGCGAGTTGAGCCCGAAGTAACGGTGGTAGGCGTAGACGCTCGCCGCGTCCTCGCCGTCCGCGTCGACGGCGATCCAGGCGTAGCGCATGCGCGGCAGAGACGCGAAGATGTCGCGCAGATGCGGCGCCTCGGCGTCGCAGTGCGGGCACCACGTTGCGAAGAGCTCGAGCAGGACCGCCTTGCCCCGGTAGTCCGCCAGTCTGACGCTCTTTCCCTCGGCAGTCCTCAGCGCGAAGCCCGGCGCCTTCGAGCCGACCGCGAGCAGGCCGGGATTCGAGGCGGGCCTTGCCGCCGAGGCGGGCTCGCTCTCGAGCCGGCCGACGCCCGGCTCTACGTTCGGATGGAAGCCACCTTGTCGGCGGCTTGCACGAGCGCTGCTGGCGCGTTCCGGTCAGCGGCCGACGGCGACGCAGGGGGCGGGGCCTTCGGCGAGGAGCGCATCGCGAGGAGGATCGCGACGACGATCCCGGCCGAGATCACGAGCCCGGCCGTAGCGAGCACGATCGCGCGCTGCGGGATCGCCGGGGTCTGCGCAACCGGCGGCGGAGCCTGCCGCCGCTCCTTTTTCAGGCGGGCCGCTTTGCCCATGGTTCCGTTGTAGCGGAGACCGGCGCGTCGCGGCGTCCGTACTTGTCCGACCAGCCTCTAGTCGATCCCCGACAGCTGCTGCGCGAGCACCCAGAGACCGACGACGGTGTACGCGACCATCAGCAGGACGAGGGGCGCCTGCAGCACGAACGCGCGCTCCCGCCTCGGCGCGAGCCGGTGCGCGGCGAATACGCCTGACACGTGACCCCAGACGATGAGCAGGATCTGCACCCACCAGACCACGGCTGCGGGCGCGATCCCTCTCCAGATTCCGTACTCGCCGAGCCCGCCGGGATTCCAGCTGTGCCCGAACGGATCCACGAGCACGGCGAGCGTCTGCTGTCCGGCGAACAGGATGTACGTCAGGTAGTGCGCGGCGAAGTAGACCGCGGCGATCGGGATGAGCGTCGGCGCGTAGCGGCGCGCGGCGTCGCGCCCCTCGAGGAGGTTCGCGACGAGCACGTACGCGAGCGCGAACAGGAAGACGATCGCGAGCATCAGCAGTGTCTCGAAGAGCGTCAAGTGGTCGCCGAGCCACGACGAGCGCGCGAAGAACCAATTCTCCAGCGAGATGAACTTCGTCGTCTGCGAGAAACCGTCGTAGACGACCGTCGCGAGGAGCGCGAGGACGAAGACGCCGGACGCGGGCGGCTCCTCCACTCCCTCGCGCAGCCCGGTTCCGAAGCCGCGCGCGCGCACCGCGCGCCGCTCCGGCGGCTCGGCGAGCCACGCGTCCGGCGAGCGCGGCTCGATCCCGAACGGCGCGAAGCGCGAGAACGTCCGCGCGACCACGGTGAAGAGCTCCACGTTGCCGAGCCACGCCTCCGCTCCGAACGCCGCGGCGCCGAGCAGCGTCGCGAAGAAGTAACCGAGCGCCATCGACGCGAGCACGGGCGGGTGCTTGGCGGGCGCCCAGATCAGCTCGGCCCAGCTCCACCAGAGGACGAGCACGACCGCGGGCCAGCGGCCGAGCCGCTCGGGATAGCGGAAGGGCGCCAGGTCGAGCCGCGCGAGCAGCCGGTCGACCCACCGCGCGGCCGCGTTCAGCGGGCTGACGAAGTCCCATACGTTGCCGACGAACGCGGAGACGATCCCGAGCAGGACCCAGAAGTCGACCCAGATCAGCACGGTCGCGGGGTTCTCGAAGAACTCGCGTGACTGCGCAGTCGGCACTGCGAGGCCCGCGACGAGGCAGAGCAGGAAGAGCGCGGAGCACAGCGTGAGCAGAATCGGTCCGAGCCGCAGCCGGCGCAGCGCGGGGTAGAGGTTGCGCGAGTACCACGGCGCGCGGTCCCGGAGCGCGAGCGCCGCGGCCGGGGCCGAGAGCAGCACCGCCGAGCCGCCGCCGGCGAGGTAGAGCCAGATCGGCAGAGGGAATCGGTACGAGATCGGGATCGCGTGCGCGAGGAGTGTCACGGCCGCGGGCGCATGATCCGCAGGACGGGCCGGCCGCCGACGTCCTCGAGCGGGAAGTAGACCAGGTGCGTCCGCGCGTCGACGGCGACGGAATGAGCCGTCGGCGCGAGCAGTCCCTCGCCGAGCTTCCGCAGCGTCCGGCCGTGCTCGGCGAACACAGCGACGACGCCGCTCTCGGCCGCGACGTAGAGGCGGCGTAGCGACGTGTCGAAGGCGAGGACGTCCGGCTCGGCGCCGACGGTGAATGTCGACGTCACGCGTTTGCGCTGGAGGTCGAAGACGAGGAGCCGCGCGTTCCCGTCGCACGCGACGAACGCGAGCCGCCGCGTCGCGTCGACATAGAGACCGTGGTCGTGCTGACAGCCGGGAAGCGAATAGTGCGCGACGATGCGCCGGCGCCGCGGGTCGATAGCGACCAGCTCGTCTCGCGTTTGGACATCGGCGAAGATGCGTTGCGAGCCGGGGTCGTACTGGACGTTTCCGGCCTCACCCCCCAGTGAGATCGTCGCGAGCCTCCTGCCGCTGCCGGCGCCGACGACTGTTTCGGCGCCGCCGGACTCGTCGGAGACGAAGACCTCGCGCCGCGCCGGATCGAACGCAATGCCGTCCGGGTACGCGCCGGCGGGCGTGCTGGCGACGATTGCGTTGTCGCGTTCGCGGATCGTGTCGAGCCGGCGCGCATCGGTCGCTGCTGCATAGAGCCGGCCCAGCGCGGGGACGGCGAGCACGCCGTGGACGCCGGGCACGCCGCCGATCGTCGTGACGACGCGTCGCCGCCGCGTGTCGAAGACCACGATGCTGCCGGCGCCCAGGTGTGAGATGTAGAGGCGGTTGCGGGCGGCGTCGAGCGACTGGTAGTCGAAGCGCGAGCTGCCGCCGGTCAGCGGGACGTCGGCGACTCGTTGCAGCGGCAGCGTCGACGGTGGAGGCGGCGTGGTCGTCGTCGACGTGGTTGTCCTGGCCGTTGTGGTCGTCGAGACGGCCGTTCCGGTGACGGTGAAGACGCCGTACATGTCGCGGTCGATGTCGTCGTGAGTCGACGAGTACCCGTACATTCCGGGCTCCGTGAAGTTCACCGTGACCGTCGCCGTGTCGCCTTGCTTGAGCAGGGGCGTGTCCGTGCTGTCGATCCCGAAGTCGTGCTCGAACTCGCCGTCGTTGACGACGTTGAAGACGACTGTCCCGACGGGCGCGTGGTCGCTGGAGAGCGCGAAGCCCCATTCGAAGATGTGCACGGAGATGGTCGTCGTGTCGCGGCCGGCGTCTGGGCCGTTCGCGGCGGCGAAGCCCGCGACAGCCGTTCCTGCGACGGCGAGGGAGAGCAGGAATAAGGCGATGACACGCCGCATTGGCAGCTGCTCTAACGTACCCGAACGTCGCGGAAGAGAACGTAGAGGCCGACGTCGTACACGCTCTTCAGCAGGCCGCCGATCACGAACGGCGCTCCGAGCGCGCTCCGAAGCGCAATGCCGGCGAACAACGGCGCGATCGGACGCGTGATGTAACGAGCCGTATTCGTGTACGCGGCCGCCGCCGTGCGTTCGCTGGGATCGACGACGCCGGCGACGTAGGCCTGCCGTGCCGGAACGTCGGCCTGCGAGAGCAGGAAGCGCGCGAGCAGGAGGACGATCGCCGCCCGCAGATTCGGCGCGAACGCGACGGCTATGAGCAGCACGTTCGACGGTAGGTGCGTGAACACCATCGTGCGAAGCAAGCCGATCCTTCGCGCGAGCCACACCGCGCCCTGAAACGAGAGCGCCTGGAGCATGCCGATCGCGAAGAAGACGACCGCGAGCGTGTGCGGCGACGCGGCGTATTTGCGCACGAACAGGTAGGCGATGAAGGTCTGCGGGACGAAGCCGCCGCCGAAGCTGTCGAGAGCGAACAGCGCCGACAAGCGAAGGACGATGCCGCGGGAGCGGTGGAGCGGCGGCAGCGGCTCCCTGTCGAGTTCGCGCCCGAACTCGACCTCCGGGGAGAGACCGGCACTGGCCAGTAGGCCCGCTGCAGCCGCGAGCGGGTACACGAGTAGCCACTGCGGCGACGATCCGATCAGCGCGATTAGGGCGCCGAACGAGCCGGCGACCGTCGCGACCGTGTTGTAGATCCCGAATAGGCGCGTGGCGTCACCGCGATTGGCAACGTGCGCGAGCATCGCCTGCTCGAGCGACGTGAACGGCCCGGATTCCACGACGTCGGTCGACACGGTGCCGGAGACCGCAGCGACGAGCAGCGCCGGCAGCCAACTCGTAATCGCGAACACGCTGCCGGCGGCCGCCATGACGACGAACAGCACGCGATAGGAGCGGCGCCGTCCCACACGGTCGCCGTATCGACCGATCAGCACCGAGATGAGCGCGATTCCCCCGAGCAGGGCCGCGAGCACCCCGCCGACCGCGGTGTCGGACAGGCCACGACGCGCCAGCGTGACGCCGATCAGCACGGATCCGAGGCCGTAGGCGACAGCGCGGGCGCCCTGGGCGGCGACGAGGCGCTGCGCGTCCGGGTTCAGGCGGCGTTCGTCACGACTTCGTGCTTGCACCAGGCGTAGAGCGCGTCGTAGACCGGAAGCGACAGGTCGAGCTGGCGCTGGTCTCCGAGTTCGAGCAGGTGGAAGCCCTCCGCGACCGCGAGCAGGCCGCGTGACTGCGGTGTCGCATCGCGGTCGTCGGCGACGTCGGCGCCGTGGACGATCCGCGCGAGCAGCCGGATCGCGGGATCTTCAATGCCGTACTCCTCGACAAGCACCTCGAACGAGCAGAGTCCGTCGCGGTGCGTGTACTTCGCGCCCGGTGCGTCGTAGGAGTGCGCGCCCTCCCGTTCGGCGACCTCGAGCACCTGGTCGGCCGGAACGTAGAGAAACTCGGCCTCGCGGTCGATGAAGTTCTTGATCAGCCACGGGCAGGCGATCCTGTCCGTCTTGGGGTGTTCTCTCGTCACCCACTTCATTCAGGCACCTCCTTCACAGCCCCAAGTGCCGTGCAATCACCATCCGCTGGACTTCGTTCGTCCCCTCGCCGATCTCGAGGATCTTCTGATCGCGGTACAGGCGCGAGATCGCCGATTCCTCCATGTAGCCGTAACCGCCGTGGATCTGAAGCGCCCAGTTTACGGCTCGGTTCGACAGCTCACCGGTGAAGAGCTTCGCCTGCGCTGCCGCGAGCGCGAACTCGCGGCCCTGATCCTTCAGCCACGCCGCGCGGTACACGAGGGCGCGGCCCGCCTCGAGCTCCGTCGCCATGTCGGCGAGCTTGAACTGCACCGCCTGGAACTTGGAGATCGGCTTGCCGAACTGCTGCCGCTCCTGTGCGTACGCGAACGCGAGGTCGTATGCGCCCTGCGCGAGCCCGACGCCCATCGCCGCAACGGAGATGCGGCCGCCGTCGAGGATCTTGAGGAACTGCTGAAAGCCGTTGCCGCGCGCGCCGAGCAGATTCTCTTCCGCCACCGCGCAATCCTTGAACGAGAGCTCACGCGTGTCCGAAGCACGCCAACCGAGCTTGTGCATCGGCGCGGAGATCGTGTAGCCGTCCGTCCCATTCGCGACGACGATGTTCGAGATCTCGTCGTCGCCGGTGCGCGCCGTGATCGTCACGCACGCCGTGATATCGGTGCCCGCGTTCGTGATGAAGATCTTCGAACCGTTGACGATCCACCGGCCGTCGCGGAGCTCGGCGGTCGTGCGCGTCGCGCCCGCGTCTGAGCCGGCACCGGCCTCGGTGAGTCCGAACGCGGCGAGCTTCTTGCCCGACGCGAGCTCGGGTAGCCATTGCTGCTTTTGCTCTTCGCTGCCGAAGTAGTAGATCGGCAGCGTGCCGAGCGAGTGGTGCGCTGCCATCGTGATCGCGACCGACGAGTCGACACGCGTCAGCTCCTCGACGGCGATCGCGTACGACACCGTGTCCGCGCCGCCGCCGCCGTACTCCTCGGGAATCGTCATCCCCATCAGGCCGAGCTCGGCCAGCTCGGCGACGAGCTCGTACGGGAAGCGCTGCTCGCGGTCGAGCTCCTCGGCGAGAGGCGCGACGCGCTGCTGCGCGAACTCGCGCACGGTCTTCCTGACGAGCTCCTGCTCTGCTGTTTCGTCGAAGTTCAACCGAGACGGCCGCCACTCGCTCGCATCGTGCGAGGTGGGCGGGTGGTGGCCGTCATAGCCGCGACGCGAGCTCGGCAATCAGCCGGACGCCGTAGCCGGTGCCGCCGGGCTGCCACAGGTAGTCGCCGCGCGTCCGGTCGAGGAAGGCGGGCCCGGCGATGTCGAGGTGGGCCCACGGTCCCTCGCCGGCGAACTCGTGGAGGAACTCGGCCGCGAGCACCGGCGAGCCCTCGCGCAGATCCGATGCGTTCTTCATGTCCGCGTAGACGGAGTTCACGTAACGGCGGTAGCGCGGATGCAGCGGGAAGCGCCAGAGATGGTCGCCGCTCGCCTCCGCAGCGCCGAGAATCTGCTCGGCCCACGCGTCGTCGTTGGCGAACATCCCCGCATAGAAGTCGCCGAGCGCAAGTGACATTGCGCCGGTCAGTGTCGCGAGATCCATGACGTGCGTCGCGCCCTCCCGTCGCGTGTACCAGAGCGCGTCGGCGAGCACGAGTCGTCCCTCCGCGTCGGTGTTGACGACCTCGATTGTCTTGCCGTTCATCGCGCGGATGATGTCGCCGGGGCGGTACGCGCGGCCGCCCGGCATGTTCTCGGTCGCGGCGACGACGGCGAGCACGCGCACGGGGAGCTGCAGATCGGCTATCGCGCACGTCGCGGCGATCACCGCAGCGCCGCCCGACATGTCGCCCTTCATGTTCTCCATGTGCAGCGAGGGCTTCAGCGAGATTCCGCCGGTGTCGAACGTGACCGCCTTGCCGACGAGCCCGAGCGTCACGTCGCCGCGCGCGCCCGGCGGATCGTAGCGGAGGACGATCAACCGCGGCTCGTTGTCGGCGCCCTGTGCGACTGCGGCGAACGCGCCCATGCCCAGCTTCTCGATCTCCTTGCGCCCGAGCGCCTCCGCCTCCGCGCCGGCAGCCTTGGCGAACTCTGCCGCGCGCTCGGCGAGCTGTTCAGGCGTCAACTCGTTCGGCGGCGCGTTCGAGAGGTCGCGGGCTCGGTTCGCCCACGCGGCAATCCGCGCCTGCCGCTCCGCGGTACGCGTCGCGGCGTCGTCCCCGCCGACGAGCACGAGGCGCTCGAAGCTCTTCGCGTGGTCGAGATCGCTCGTGCGCCACCGCGCGGGGTCGTACGTGCCGAGCACGAGCCCGTCGGCGGCCGCACGGGCCTGCTCCTCGGCGCTCAGCGGCAGGGACGGATTGAGGATGTACGCCAGCGTCCCGCCTACGCGCCGCGTCTGGCGCGCGGCGCCGGCGACGGCCGTGCGAACCGCGTCGGCGTCGGTGCGTCTGCCGAGCCCGGCGACCGCGACGCGCGTCCCGTTCGCGTGCACGACGGTCGTCTGCGCGAACTCGGTGCTCGCCTCGCCGCTCGCGATCAGCTCGCGCACGACCGCGTCCGCACCGGCGGGCGGCTCTCCGCCTTCCGCCACCGGCACGACGACGACATCCGCGCCGGACGGCTTTGTCTCGCTCCTGACCTCCATTCGCCGCGCGATGCTATCCGAGTCTGCGTCTAGGCTGCCGACGTGGACCGACCCGCAAGGGGCGACTAGCTCTGCTCGAGACCGTCAGGCAGGCGCAGCCGGACACCGAGCTGCCAAAGCGCTGCATGGAGATCCCGGAAGTGCTCTCGCCGCGTGTGTGCGGCTGCGGACGGGTCGGTCGCAATGTCGCGGACGCCGCGCTCGTGGTAGTTCGCATACCACGCCGCCGCCTCGACCAGAGCCTGAAGCTGTGGCTCTGTGAGGTCCCGGAAGGTCTGAACGGGCTCGACTGCCACGCGGCGATGCTAGCCGCGGCATCGGCTGGACAGTGTGCCGTGATCGAGCCAAGACTGTGCCGGCTGTGACGACCGTGGATCTGCGACTCGAAACGCTCGCCGCAATTCTGGATGCCCAGAAAGGACGCTATGAGCACTTTCGCCACGTCTCCACGTTCGACGCCTATCTGTCTGCGAAAGGCTCGCATGCTGACGAAGAGACACTGACCGAGACAGTGCTCGCAGAGCTTCTGACGCGCCTCCTCGGTTTCCCAATCGACGAGTACGTGCCGCAGCTCGGCAAGAGCGGTCTCAAACCCGACTTCACACCCCGCGACCTGATCGCGCATTCGTTCGTGCTCGACGCCAAAGCGTCGGACCAGACCCTCGCTGCGCACGAGCCGCAGATTCGTCGATACATCACGCAGCGCGCGCTCGACTTCGGCGTGCTCTTCAATCTGCGCGAGCTTCGCGTCTTCCGCAGTACCGAAAAGGGCTTCGACAGCTCGCTGTCCTTCTCGCTCTTGCCGTTGTGGCAGCTCGCGCACGGTGAAGCGCTCCCCGGCCCCGAGTACGACGCGTTCGTCGCGTTCTGCCGCCGCTTCGCGTATCGCGAGCTGGATCTCGCGGCGAAGATCAAAAACGTTCGCGAGCAGAAGCCGTGGGCGGTGCGGCTTGCCGCCGAGCAGCTGGAAGTCGACGTCGAGTATCTCGTCGACCAGCTCCGTGTGCTCGCGAGCAGTCTCTCGGACGACGCGTCGGCTCAGACCGAGGAGCTCGAGAAATGGCTGACGCTAAACCCGGGTCGTAGACAGAAGCTGCTCGACGAGCTCAAGCTCCTTGCCAACGACCTCTCGCCGGGGATCAAACTCGATGAGCTTCCGAGCGATGCGCTCGCGTGGCGCGACTTCCGGCTGTGCCTGAACGTGCTTGGCGCCAGTATCTCTTGCGCGTCGCCTACCTCGCGCTGACGCGCATCCTCCTCTACCGCGCGTGGGAAGACGTCCAGTTCGTCGAGAGCTATCTCTACGACGGCGGCTTCGACGAAGCCTATGTTCAGCTCTCGGAGGACGTCGAGCGCGTGCTGGACGAAGCGTTTCACCACGGCGCTGATCAGTACCGCGAGTTGTTCAGCGCCGACAGCAACTACGCCTGGTACCGACCGCGCGAGCAGACCCTCGTCGACGTCTTGTATTTGCTCGCGCCGCAGCCGCTCGGAAAGCTCGACGCGGACGTGCTGGGTGAGCTCTACGTTTCGTATGTCGACGAGATCGATCGCGACCGCCTGGGCCAGTTCTTCACGCCGCGGCCGGTCGTCCGCTTCATGTTGGACCGCGCCGGCTTCAGCGGCACAGACGTGTTTCGCGTCGAGGGAGACACGCGCGCGCCCAGGCTCGTGCTCGATTTCGCGACGGGTTCGGGCGGCTTCCTCGTCGAAGCGGCACGCCGGATCATCGACGAAGGTGGACTCGGCGACGACGTCAAGAGTCTCTACGAGGGTCTCGCGGCGATCACGACGGGGTTCGTGGGCGGCGAGATCAGCCCGTTCCCGTACTACCTGACCGAGATCAACGTGCTGCTTCAAATCTCACGCCTGCTTGGTCGTCTTCGGCAGCACGGCGAAAGGCCGCACTCGTTCACGCTCGGCGTCCTGCACATCGACACGCTGACTGCGAAGAGCCAGTCAGCGGAGAGCCTCGACGTCGATCCGGAACTTCGGAAGGACCACGCGGAGCTCACCGAGCGTGGATTCGACCTCGCGCAGCTCGACGACGAGAAGCGCGAGCGCTTCCGCGAGCTGCGGAAGGACGGTGGATTCGATCTCGTCGTCGGCAACCCGCCGTACGTCGCGGAAGCGAATAACAAGCCGCTCTTCGACCGGCTCAAGTCGATCGGAGCGTGGCGCGGGATCTACCGCGGCAAGACCGACTACTCGTACTACTTCCTCTATCTGGCGGTCGAGAAGCTGGCGCCGGGTGGGAGGCTGGCGGTGATCGTGCCTGCCGGCTGGATGAACGCCGGGGCGGCGGACTTCCTGCGCGAGAAACTGGTCACTGAGTTGCGCCTCGACGAGCTCTTTCTCTTCGGCGCATATCGGCTTTTCGCAGCCGACCAAGGGCCCGCGCAGACGCCTACGGTCGAGAGCGCGATCCTCGTGGCCACGAAGGCGAAAGCCTCCGAGTCCCACCAGATGCGTGTTGTCCTACTCGAGAACGAGAAGAAGTGGCCGCAGCGCGACGAGTTGCTCGCCGAGATGGCGAAGCGCCTAAAAGGCAAGCCGGGTCGGCGCGACGGCATCTTCGTGCACGAAGTGCCGCAGTCTGAGTTGAGGCCTGAGCATCCGTGGCCGGTGAAGTTCGGCACAGAGGACGTCCCCGCGCGAGTGGTCGCGCACTTGCAGAAGTTGCTCGACAATGAGTCCGTCGCAATAGAACCGCTGGATTCAGCGTGGAAGGTCTTTCAGGGCATCCAAACAGGCGCAGACGCTTACACGCGGCGAATCGACAAACGCCTTACCGTTGAGCAACGTGCCGCGCTTGCTGTGGGCTTGAAAATCGGCGATCCGATCCTCGAATTGCCGGCCGGTACGGAGAAGCTAGAGCCATGGAAGAACAATCCAAGCATTCTCGCGCGTAGCCCTGAGTCTCGCGGGATCCTGTACGGCACCTTTGACAGCGACGACTACACGCTGCTCGTTCGGCTCACCAAAGATGCTCCCCCGCCGCAGGCGGTTGTCGACGAACTCGAGCCTTGGAAACCGCTGCTGGCGTCACGCGCGGAAATCGCTCGGAATCCGAAACGCAACTGGTGGGAGGCCGCGTGGCCACGCAGTTCCGTCGATCTGAAGAAGCCCAAGGTCGTCGCGCTATATCGCACCGATCGAGGTCGCTTCGCGCTCGACGCGACCGGCGATTGGCAGCCATCGATCAAGACGACGATCGTCGTCGGCAAGCAGGACAACGCACCCGTTGCGTATCTCTGCGGTCTACTCAACAGTGAGCTAATCGACCTCTGGTATGCGGTTCGCGGCAAGACGCCTTGGCACGTTCGCCGCAACTACGAGCCGATGCGGATGAACGAGATCCCGTACCGCCGGCCCGACGGTAATCCCCGTGCGGAAGAGATCGCGGAACTCGTGCGGCACATCGCGCGGAATCGCCAGTCCTTGCTTCCGCACCGTTCGGTGATCCGCGACCTGAAACGCACCGTCAAGGATCCGTGGAAGGACGGCCCCGTGGTGGCCGACGACGTTGCGCTGATCGCACAGCTTCCGGGTGCCGCGACCGTCTCCGTTCGCATCGATGCCGCGTTGCACGTGACCGGCGAGCCGGTCGGCAAGGCGACTCGAACGTCGCCCGGCGTCCTCGCCTTCCGCCGCGGCGGAAGGGAGACCGGTCGCGTCGAAGGCGAAGGCGCGCGCGTCGACCTCCTCGAACGAGTGCTCGGTGGGAAGGCGACCGACGATGCGGGGACGCTCGTCCTCCCCAAGAGTCTCGATGACTACGCCTCGACGAAGGAGGCGCTCCTCAGCGAAGTGAGCGGTCTGCTCGCCCGGGGTCGGGAGCTCGTCGAAAAGGTCGAACGCCTCGTCTGCGTTCTGTACGACGTTCCGGACGATCTCACCGAAGCGGTCGTCGAGAACGCGGTCGGACGGGCGCAGAGCTCGCAGCCGGCAGAAGACTAACGGCGGCGCGACGCTACCCTTTAGAAGGGCGGCGCGAAGACGCTGACGCTCGTTACGTGTCCGTTCCGCACCTGGAAGAAGGTGCCTCCGACGCCGCCCTCCTGTGGACGCCGGCAGTAGGTCCCGACGAGGAATTCCGAGCCGCACGACGAGCCGGGAACCTTGCGAAGCACCTCGTGGACGGTCGATCCGACTCCGACGCCGCGTGGCGTGCGGTCGGTCGGATTCCGCGTCGTGACCTCGTAGACGTAGAGGCGGTCGCCGCCGAGCAGGTACGTCACTCTCACGCGGCGAGTGCGATAGACGTCGGTGCGAACGAGGTAGCCGATTCGGCGCGGCGGCATCGAGATCGCGCGCGTCGGTCGTCCCAACACGGCGTGCACCTGCCGCGGCGAGTCGTTGAGGCGCACGCAGTCGATGCTCACGTCGAGCTGGATCAGATGGCACGCGAGCAGCGCAGCGAGTGCGCCCACGCCCGGAGGATAGGGTGCACGGGGTGCGGGCGGGGATCGACAAACGCGCGATGTCTGCGCTCGCCGCGGGGCATCTGGGAACGGACTTCGCGAACGGCGCACTGCCAGCGCTGCTGCCGTTCCTCGTCGACCGCTTCTCTCTCACGTACACGCTCGCGGCGACGCTGATGCTCGCGTCGGCGGCATCCTCCTCGCTGATCCAACCTGTGTTCGGGCTCTGGTCGGACCGCCGCGGCGCGATCTGGCTGCTTCCCGCCGGCGTCGCAGTCGCTGGAATCGGGATCGCGCTTGCCGCGGACGCGCCGTCGTACTGGCTGGTGCTCGTGTGCGTCGTCATCTCGGGCGTCGGCATCGCTGCGTACCACCCGGAGGGCTCGAAGTTCGCCGCCTACGCGAGCGGCCGAAAGCGCGCGAGCGGGATGAGCGCTTTCTCGATCGGCGGCAACCTCGGGTTCGCGCTCGGGCCGATCGTCGCCACGCCGCTCGTGCTCTGGTTCGGGTTGCGCGGTGGACTGCTCCTCGCCCTCCCGTGTCTCGCGATCGCGACGCTGCTGGTTGCCGTGACCCCGTTCCTGCGGACGTTCGTTCCGGCGAGGGACGCGCGGGGCGCAGCCGCGGGCGAGGATCGACTCGGCGCGCTGACGTTGCTGCTCGCCGTGATCGGCTTCCGCAGCGTGGCATGGTGGGGCCTGCTGACGTTCGTCCCGCTCTGGGAAGTGTCGCTTGGGCACTCCAAGTCCTATGGGAATCACCTGCTGTCGCTGATGCTGCTCGTCGGCGGGATCGGGACGATCGCCGTCGGCCCGGCGGCTGACCGCTTCGGGCGGCGTCCGGTGCTGCTCGTGTCGCTCGTGACCGCAGGGCCGCTGATCTTCGTGTTCGTCGCGGTCGGCGGCATCGTCGGCGCGGCAGCCCTCGCGCTCGTCGGCATCTGCGTCGTCGGCACGTTCGGCCTGACGATGGTGATGAGCCAGGAGTACCTGCCGCGGCACATCGGGATGGCGTCGGGCCTCTCGATCGGGTTGTCGATCGGGCTCGGCGGCGTCGCAGCGGTTGCGCTCGGTGCGCTCGCGGACTCGGTCGACCTACGCGCGGCGTTGTACGTCTGCGCCGCCGCGCCGGTGGTTGCGCTCGTGTTGACGCTCCTCCTGCCGTCGACGCGCGCGCGCGGCCGACTGGAGCCCGAGATCGCCGTGCCATAGTAGAGTCCGCGCCCATGGCCGACTCAGTGCGTGAGTTCTTCGAATCCCTTCCGACCCGCGTCGACGCCGACAAGACCGCGGGAATGAACAACTCCTACGTGTTCGACATCGAGGGCGCGGGCATGTGGCTCGTCACCGTCGAGGACGGAACCGTCAGCGTCCGCGAAGGCGAGGGCGACGCGGACTGCACGATCTCGACCTCGGAGGAGAACTTCGAGAAGATCGTCGCCGGCGAGCAGAATCCCACCACGGCCTACATGACCGGCAAGCTGAAGATCAAGGGCGACATGGGCGCGGCCATGAAGCTCCAGAAGCTCTTCTAGCTGGTCCCTCGCTTCGCGTTCGCTCACGCTCGGGGCTCGCTTCGCTCGCCATTGATTGGAATGCGGAAGGTCTCTGCTTCGCTGGAGGTGAGTGGGCAGCGCGGCGAAGCCGCGCTGCCGGCGAGGCGCACCTAGTCCTCGAGCTCGACCAGCACAGCGCCGCCGGCGACCCGGTCGCCTTCGCCGACGTTCACCTTGCGGACGACCGCGTCGTACGGTGCCGTCAGCGGCGTCTCCATCTTCATCGCCTCGAGCACGAGTAGCGGCTGCCGCGCCCGCACGCGCTCGCCCGGCTGCACGAGCACCTTGATCACCGTGCCCGGCATCGGCGCCGTGACGTCCGCCTCACCGTGCATCGCCGTGGCGTCGTGCGCGGTCGCGTCGACGTCCGGCGGCGGCGCCGGCGGTGGCGGCGCGAGATTCAGCCGCCACGCGCCGTGCCACGGTTCGTCCGCAATGCGCAACGGCGGCGCAGAAAGCGGTGGCTGCTCGACGAGAAAAGCCGTGGTCGTGCGTCCGGCACGAACGTCGGGGTGCGCGACGAGCCAGCGCAGGAACGGCAGGTTCGTCGTCACACCCTCGACAACGGTCTCCGCGAGTGCGTCGTCGAGCTTGTCGAGCGCATCCTCGCGCGTGACGTCGTGCGCGATCAGCTTCGCCAGCAGGGGGTCGTACGCAAGCGCGACGTCGTCGCCCTCGGCGACGCCGGAGTCGACGCGGATGCCGTCCGGCAGGACGAGCTTCGTGATCCGTCCCGACTGCGGGAAGAACGTCCGCGGGTCCTCTGCGTAAAGGCGCACCTCGACGGCGTGACCTTGTGGCTCAGAGCCACGAACTTCGACACGTCCGCCTTGGGCGATGCGCAACTGCTCTTGCACGAGGTCGACGCCGGTGACCAGCTCCGTCACGGGATGCTCGACCTGAATCCGTCCGTTCAGTTCGAGGAAGAAGAACTCGCGACCGGCGAGCATGAACTCGGCCGTGCCCGCGCTCGAGTAACGGATCGCGCGCGCGAAGCGCACGGCCGCGTCGCTCATCGCCTGCCGCAGCGGCGGGTCGAGCGCGGGCGAGGGCGACTCTTCGAGCACCTTCTGGTGCCGTCGCTGGATCGAGCATTCGCGCTCGCCGAGCGCGACGACGTTGCCGTGCTCGTCGCCGAGTAGCTGGATCTCGACGTGCCGCGGCCGCTCGATGTAGCGCTCCGCGAACACGCGGTCGTCGCCGAACGCCGCCTTCGCCTCGCGCCGGGCAGCGGCAAGCGCATCGTCGAGCTCGTCGGCCGAGCGCACGGCGCGCATCCCGCGCCCGCCGCCGCCGGTCGCTGCCTTGAGCAGGAGCGGAAACCCGAGCTCATGCGGCTCGCCGGCCTCGACGACGGGCACGCCCGCCTCTTGCGCGATCCGCTTCGCCTCCAGCTTGTCGCCGCCGGCCCGCAGCGCCTCGGGTGTCGGCCCGACGAATACGAGTCGCGCGGCGTTGACGGCCTCCGCGAATTCGGGATTCTCGGCGAGAAACCCGTAGCCGGGATGGATCGCGTCTGCGCCGGTCTGCTTAGCCGCGCGGATGTGTTCTTCCGAGAAGAGGTAGCTCTGGATCACCACCGTCTCGTCCGCTGCGCGCGCGTGCAGCGAGCCCTTGTCGTCGGGTGCGACGACCGCGACGGTCGCGATCCCGAGCGCGCGGCACGCGCGGAACACGCGCAGCGCGATCTCACCGCGGTTCGCTACGAGGAGCTTGCGGATCTCCACAACGTGGCAAGCGTAAGCGCGCACAGCGCCGCGAGGGTCAGATACGGGACGCTGTCCGACGTGAGCTGCGCGAGCGCCCCGCCGCCTGCGGCGCCGGCGACCTGCGCCGGAGCCCACGCGAGGTTGATCAGCGCGAAGCCGAAGGCGTAGTCGAGTCCCGTCGCCTCCGCCTCGTCCGACGCCATTGACATCGCGGGAGCCCAGAACGAGCCGAGCGCGAAGCTGCACGCGACGATCGCAGGGACGAAGAGCCACCAGCGCGCGTCGAGAAGCGGGAAGAGCGCGAAAGCCCACCCTGCGCCGACGAGCCCTGCCCGCAACGGCAGCAGCCGGCCGCGACGGTCGGAGAGATGTCCGATGAACGGCGCCGCGGTGGCCTCGAGCCCGGCGCCCAGCAGCCAGACGGCGCCGATCGCGACCGCGCCGAGGCCAAGGGAATGCAGGCGCAGAGGACCGAGCACGTTGATCGTGCCGAACGCAAACGCGGGCAGCGCTACGAACCACATGCTCGCGACGAGCCGACGGTTTCCGAGCGCACGGAAGAGGAGCGAGACCGGCTGCCGCGTCGCCGGCCGCAACGACGGCGTGGCGACCGCCCAGGCCGCGAGCGCGAAGCCGAGGCACGCGACGCCTCCGAAGGTCGCGCGCGTGCTCGTCACCGAGGCGACGCCGCCGATCACGGGGCCGAGCATCGCGCCGAAGATCGCGGCGCCCATTGCGGTGCCGATCAGCCGGCCGCGCGCATTCGCCGGCGCGTCGGTGACGAGCCATGCCAGGCCGGCCGTCCACGAGCACGAGCTCGCGAATCCCTGCAGGAATCGCGCCACGTCGAGCAGCCACACGCTACGAGCGAAGCCGAACAGCGCTGTCGTGACGATCATCACGGCAAGCCCGGCGAGCATCGTTCGTTTGACGCCGAGCCACGACGCGGCGACGCCCGACGGGATTCCACCAACGAGCGCGCCGACGGCGTACGCAGCGGCGAGCACGCCGGCACCGCTCTTGGAGAGGCCGAGCTCCTGGACGTAGTGCGGCAGCAGCGGCGTGAGCGCCGCGTAGAACATCGTGTCGACGAGGACAACCGCGCCGACAAGGGCGAGCAGGCGCTTCACGGCGTCTCGCATTCCATCAGTCGTCGATCTTCCGTCCATTGACGCGCGGGGGGCGGAGCGAAAGACTCGACGAAACGCAGCGAGTGGAAGGGAGGCCATGGCAGTGACGGCTGCAGCGAGGTTCCTCCGACTACTCGTCGCGCTCCCGCTCGCCGCCGTCGCCCTGAGCGGCCTTGCGGCCTCGGCCGCGCCGACGAAGGCCGCCGCGGACCCGTATCGGATCCTGCTCAGCAGCAACCGGGACGGCAAGACCCGCGCGTACAGCATGCTCCCGGACGGATCTGGTCTCGCCCCGCTCCTCCGGCCCGCGCTCGAGCCGCTGGCCGTCTCGCGCGACGGCCGCATGATCGCCTACCAAGATCGCCGGTACGCGCTCTACGCCTCCCGTGCGGACGGCAGCAGCTTGCGCCGCGTGGCTCCTCAGACAGACGGGGTGGCGGCTTTCTCGCCGAACGGAAAGTTGCTCGCCTTCGCGGCGTCTGTCGGGATCAAGGTGGTCGACATGGACGGCCGCATCTTGCTTCGCGTGAAGGCGGAGGGCCGCGGGTTGGACTACGACTGGGACTGGTCGCCCGACGGGACGGCGATCGTTCTCGGGGCCCAGATCGACGACCGGGAACGGTACGCCCTCATCGTTCAGCCGCTGCGCGGAAAGCGGCGGGTGCTCGTTCACACGGGGCCGAGTGACGAGAACGGCGGTCCTGGGGTCGACGGAGGTCAGTGGTCGCCGGATGGGAAGTGGATCACGTATGTCAACGGGGAGGACGCCGAGCGCCGGAACGGCGTATGGGTCATCCGGCCGAACGGCGAGGGCTTACACCGCATCGCGCCCGGCCCCGTCCTGAGCCCTGCCTGGTCGCGCGACGGTGGGTGGATCGCCTATGCAAGGCTGGACGACTGGGAAGGCGAAGCTCGCGAGCTGTGGCTCGTGCAGCCAACGGGCCAGCGCCGTCACCGCGTTGCGGTCGCGGCGTCGGACCTCTGGCAGTTCGCGTGGTCGCCGAACGGCAAGGCGCTCGCCTTCGCGGCTGATTCTGACGTCGCCGTCGTCTACCTCGACGGGCGGATCCCGTGGCGGCTGCACCTGGACCAAGCCGCCGTGTCCTTGACCTGGTCACCGGACGGGCGTCTGCTCGCTCTAGCGGAACTCTATCGTCCGACTCAGATCTGGGTCGTCGACAGTGACGGGAGCGGGCTGCAGCGGCTGACAAGCGAGGGTAACAACGCGCTCGTCGGCTGGACGCGGCTCGCCCCGACGCTGCCGCCGGCTGCCCCCGTCCCGCCGAGTGAGCAGGTGCTCGATGCAGCCACCGTCGCCACCCGCGCGCCGGTCTCGCTTCTCTCTGCTGACGGGCCGCGCGTCGCGTTTCTCCGGAAGGCCACTGCGACCGACTGTGATCGCGTGGATGTCTGGATGCCGGGAGGCGAATCTGTCCAACGCTTCGGCGGCTTAGCCGCGCCGTGTGGGCATGGCCAGGGATTCTTGGAGCTCGCGCTCGCGGGCTCCCGCGTCGCGTGGGTCTCGGGCGAGACCGAATGCGACAATTGCGACTACACGCTCGAGTCGGCGACGCTTGCCGAGCCGGCACCGCTCGAGGTCGCCGACTGCCTGGGCTGCGCGAAACCGGCTGCCTTCGAGGGCTTCCACCTGCACGGCCACGGCGACCTGCTCGTCTTCGACGGGCTCGTCCGGATTGGGGCCGGCAGCGAGAAGTGTCCCGGAACCTTCAGCACAGCGACCATCTGTTCAACCCTGCGGAGTGGCGCGGACGCTTCGCCGGTGGACTCCGTCTCCGGCGGACTGATCGCGATCCGCAAGCCCGGCGCGGTGACGGTGCTCGACGATCAAGGCAGGCTCGTGCGCAGCTTCCCGTTCACGCCGGCCGACGTCAGCGCCGCTCGGCTCGACGGCGGCCGCCTCGTCGTCTGGCGTTTCGGCGCGCTCGAGCTCTACGACGTCGCGAGCGGCGTGCGCGTGCTGTCGCGGCCGATGCCGACCGGCTACCGGCTCGCGGATGCAGACGGCGGGATCGCGGTGCTGCGAAGCGGCGACACCGTGATGCTGCTGCGGCTCTCCGACGGCCGCTCGCTCACGCTGACGCCCGGCCGCGGGCCGGTCCTCGCTGACCTCGAGCCGGCGGGGCTGTACTACTCGTACGCGACCGCCGACGGCGGCGGTCGCGTCGTCTTCGTGCCGCGGGCGGACCTTCTGCAACAGCTCGGTGGTGGATCGTGAAGGCACTCCGGACGTCCGCTGCGGTGGCGCTTGCAGCAGCCGTCGCTGCTCTGCCGGCTCCCGCTGCACGGACGACGCATCACGCAGCGGCGTACTGGATCGTGCTGGGAAGCAATCGCGACGGCGACAGCCGCGCGTACAGCGTGCGGCCCGACGGCTCGCGCCTAACGCCGCTCTTTCCGCGCGGAAGCACGCAGTATCCGGTGGCGATCTCGGGTGACGGCAGCACGATCGCTTACGACGACCCGCTCGTCGACGCGGGGATCTCTGTCTCGCGCGCCGACGGCACCGGGCTTCATGCGCTGAAGCTTGTGAACGGTACCTCGCTGGCGCTCTCGCGCAACGGCAAACTCCTCGCATTCTCGACTTTCGACGACCCACCCGACATCGACGTCGTCGGTACCGACGGGACCGGCCTGCGGACCGTCACATCAGGCCGCGACAAAAACGAACTCGACGAAGAACTCGGCTGGTCGCCGCGCGGTGACGCGTTCGTCTTCACCCGTTTCGGAGACGCCGAAAACACGATTGTCGTCCAACCGCTACAGGGGAAGCCGCGGGTGCTCGCACGCGGGGCCGGTGTGGGGGAAGCGACGTGGTCGCCGAACGGACGGTGGATCGCGTACTGGTACCGCTATGGCGAAAGCAAGCAGAACGGCCTGTACCTCGTGCAGCCGAACGGCGGGCGCCGGCACCGCATCGTCAGCGGCGAGATCGGGTCGTTCGCGTGGTCGCCGGACGCCGAAACGCTTGCCGTGACGATCGGCTACCCGTACGACGTCGCCATCGTGGGTGTCGATGGACGCGGTCCCACGCGCCTGCACGTGCACGGGCCCAGGACGATGTGGGACCTGACCTGGTCGCCTGACGGCCGTCTGCTCGCCTTCGACGAGGCGTTGAACGACACGCGCTCGGACGTCTGGGTCATCGGCCCGGACGGGCGTGGGCTCAGACGCGTGACGAGCCTAGGTCACAGCAACGCCCTCGGCTGGACTCGGCTCGCGCCGGTGCGCCAGCCGGCTGCTCCGCTTCTGCCGAGCGAACGCGTCCTCGATGCGACCACCGTCGCGACGCGGAGGCCCGTGAAGAGTCTCTCGGCCGACGGTTCGCGCGTCGCTTTCATTCCGCAGGCAACCGGCGCCGACTGCGACCACGTCGCCGTCTGGACGCCCGCGACGAAGTCGGTCCTCCGTGTTTCCCCGAGCCGCCCCTCACCGTGCGGCAACGACCGCCGCGAAGGGGAAATGGCCGACGTCCAGCTCGCGGGCACGCGCGCGGCCTGGTCGTGGCTTTCGTCGTGCGGCAACACCTATTGCGACTTCGTCCTCCAATCGGCCACGCTCGCCCAGCGCTCGGCGGCGGCGATCGCCACGGACGTTCCCGACCCGGAGGAGAGCCCCGACTTTGCTGCGCACGGGCACGGCAACCTCCTCGTGTTCAACGACGGGTCGCGGCTCATCCGCATCGGGGTAGGGCGCGAGCGGTGCTCGCGAGGCGACGACTGGGCACCCAAGCCGGCGAGCATCTGTTCGACGCTGCGGAGCGGCGCGCATGCGGCGCCGGTCGAGTCCGTCTCCGGCGGGTTGATCGCGGTCCGCGAGCCGGATGCCGTGTCGGTGCTCGACGCGCAGGGCAGGCTCGTCCGCGTCTTCCCGTTCGCGCCCGGGGAGGTGAGCGCGGCGCGCCTCGACGGCGGCCGCCTCGTCGTCCAGCGCGCCGGCGTGCTCGAGGCCTACGACGTGGCAACGGGAGCGGGCGAGCTGCAGCGGCCGCTGCCGACCGGCTACGACCTCGCGGACGTCGACGGCGGCATCGCGGTGCTCTTGAAGGACGACACCATCATGTTGCTGCGGCTCGCCGACGGCCGCTCGCTCACGCTCGCGCCCGGCCGCGGCCCTGCGCTCGCAGAGCTGGAGCCGCCCGGGCTGTACTACTCGTACGCGACCGCCGACGGCGGCGGCCGCGTCGTCTTCCTTCCCCGGGCGGAGGTCCTGCGGCGGCTCGGCGGCAGCTCGTGAAGCTCCGACGCTTCTCAGACAGACCAGCGCGGTTTCCGCTTGTCGAGGAACGCGCGCAGGCCCTCCTGGCCCTCGTCACCCGTACGCAGCTGCGCGGCCATCCAGGCAAGCTCGTCGCCGCCGGCGGGTCGTTCGCGAACGAGGCGCTTCGCCGCCCGTGCGGCCTCCGGTCCCGACCGGGTCAGCTCGCCGACCACGCGCTCGACCGCTGCGTCGAGATCCTCCGCGACCTCGTCGACGAGTCCGATGCGCAGCGCGGCGTCTGAGCCGAAGCGTTCGCCGGTGAGGAAGTAGCGGCGCGCAGCGGCGCCGATCCTCGCCAGCACGAACGGCGAAATCACGGCGGGGATGATCCCGAGCCGCACCTCGGTGAAACCGAACGTCGCGTCGGGCGCTGCAATCGCGACATCCGCGCACGCGACGAGACCCGACCCGCCGCCGAGCGCGTAGCCCTGCACACGCGCGACGACGGGCGCGGCGCAGGAGTCGACCGCCTCCAGCATCCGGTAGAGCCGCAGCGCGTCCTCGACGTTCTCTTCGAAGGAGAGGTCGATCGCCGAGCGCTGCCACTCGACGTCGGCGCCGGCGCAGAAGCTCGGGCCGTCCCCGGCGAGAACCACAGCCCGGGCGTCGCCCACGTCCGCGAATGCGTCGTGGAGCTCCGCGATCAACGCCGCGTCGAACGCGTTTCGCCGCTCGGGCTTCGCGATCGTGATGCGTAGAACGCCGCTGTCGCGTTCGTAGCGGAGCGCGCTCATCGCCGCGCAGCTTAAGGTCCTGGCCGTGGCCCGGGTATACGCAGCCGCGCTGACACCTCTCCGCGACCGCGGAGACGCGCTCGACGAGGACGCCTTCCCTCCCTACGTCGACTTCCTGCACCGCGGCGGCGTGCAGGGCGTGCTCGCGCTCGGGACGACCGGGGAAGGGATCCTGCTGCGGCCCGAGGAGCGAATGCGCGTCGTCGAGCTGTTCCTCGACGGGCCGCTCGAGGTGATCGCGCACTGCGGCGCGCAGACGACGCGCGACACGGTCCAGCTCGCCGCGCACGCGGCGGAACGCGAAGTGGGCGGCGTCGCGGTGATCGCGCCGCCGTACTTCGTGCTCGACGAGCATGCGCTGCTGGCGCACTTCGTCGCGGCCGCCGCTGCCTGCGCGCCGACGCCCTTCTACGTGTACGAGTTCGCGCGCGCGAGCGGTTACGCGGTCGCGCCGGCGTTGATCGAGCGGCTGCGCGAGCAGGCTCCGAACCTCGTCGGGATGAAGGTGTCCGACTCCCCATGGGAGGCGTTTGCGCCGTACCTCCTGGACGGCTTGGACGTCTTCGTCGGACCCGAGGCGTTGATCGCGCAGGGGCTCGAGCACGGCGCGGTCGGTGCAGTCTCGGCTCTCGCGAGCGCGCTGCCGGAAAAAGTCGTCGCGATCGACCCGCGGCTCGCGGAGATTCGCGCGGCGATCGAGCGCTTCCCGCGTCACGCGGCGCTCAAGCGCATCGCCGCGCGACGCGGCGTGCCGATGCGCGAGGACGTACGCGCGCCGCTGCGGGGACTCACACCCGAGGAACGCAACAAGCTGGACGCGTGGCTCGACGAATCGTCATAGCGGGCGCGGGCGCGATCGGCGCCTCGATCGCGTACCACCTCGCTGAGCTCGGCGCGAGCGAGGTCGTGCTCGCGGACGTCCGCGAGGTCGCCGGGGGAGCGACTGCGAAGGCGATGGGCGGCGTGCGGCAGCAGTTCTCAACTGCCCCGGAGGTGCGGCTCGCGCAGGAGTCGATCGGCTTCTTCGAGTCCCTCGGGCCGCCGTTTTTCCTCCAGGTCGGCTACCTGTTCTTCGCCGTGAGCGATGAGGGCGCGCGCGAGCTGGGCGAGAGGCTCGAGTTCCAGCGCGGACTCGGCGTGCCGGTCGAGCGCGCCGAGCTGCCGAAGGGCGTTCGCGCCGACGACGTCCGCGCCGCGATCGTGTGCTGGAAGGACGGCCTCGCCGACCCGCCCGCCGTCGCGCGCGAGCTCGTGCGGCGCGCGCAGGCGCGAGGCGTCGAGCTACGGGAGGGAACGGACGCGCGCAGTCTCGACCGGGACGTGCTCGTCGTCGCCGCGGGCGCGTACTCGGCCGAGCTCGCCGACGTGCCGGTGCGTCCGCTCGTCCGGCAGCTGCTCGAGACGTCAGCGGTTCCGGCGCCGGAGGACCTGCCGATGGTGATCGAGCACGAGACGGGCTTCCACTTCCGCCGCCGCGGCGAGAGAATCGTGATCGCGATGCACGATCCGGCGCCGCGCTGGAGCTTCGACGCCGTCGTCGACGAGTCGGTGTTCGACGACCGGCTGGCGCGGCTCGCGCACCGTTATGAGCCGACCGTGGGCGCGACGATCGAGCGCGCGTGGGCGGGGCTCTACGACATGACGCCGGATGCGCATCCGATCATCGGGCCTGTCGCCGAGGGCGTGTACGCGGCGTGCGGTTTCTCGGGCCACGGATTCATGCAGTCGCCGGCGGTCGGCCGCGCGGTCGCCGAGGAGCTCCTCGGCCGCGAGCCCTCAGTCGACCTCTCGCCGTACCGGCTGGAGCGCTTCGCCGGCGAGCCGGTCTTCCCGGAAGAGGTCGTGCTCTGATGGTCACTCGCCGCCGCGGGGCAGCTTCGCGATCAGGTCCTTGATCATCCGGAGGACATCGGCCTCCTCATGACCGAAGTCCTGAAGGTAGGCGTGGAGCGCAGCGTGCACGAGCCGCAACTCGTCCTCCGTGAGCTCGATGGTGTACATGGCCGCAGTATCTCGATTCGCGCTCGCTTCCGCCGTAGGCGCGGCTACGCCGCGCCGAAACAGACTGCAGTCGAAGCCTGCGCGCTTTCAACAGCGCCCTTCTTCGCGCGAAGTGCGAAGCACTTCAAGCGATCAACTAACCCCACGGCGGCGGCTCGTACGGCGCATCGATCGGCGCGCCGAAGGCGATGAACTCGAGCCCATCGGGGCCTGCGACCGGAAGGCGCGTCGTGGCGGGGTCGACGCGGACGAAGCGCCCGGGCTTCAGCTCGATCTCGTCGCCCGCGACGCGCATCGTGCCGGAGCCGCTGACGACGAAGTAGACCTCCTCCTGGTTCGACTCCTCGTGGCTGTGCTCGCGGCCGGACTGGTTCGGGGGCAGGACGAAGTAGTTGAAGCCGAATGCGCGCGCGCCGACGGCGCGGCGCGCCTTGCGCACCACCCCGCCGGGACCCTCGCCCTCGAGGCTGCCGACATCGACGAAGGAGTAGCCGCTCACATCCGAAAGATGCCGAACGTCGTCTCTGGGATCGGCGCGTTCAGCGCCGCGGAGATCCCCAGCGCGAGCACGCGCCGCGTGTCCAGCGGGTCGATGATGCCGTCGTCCCAGAGCCGTGCGGTGGAGTAGTACGGGTTCCCTTCTGCCTCGTACTTCTCGCGAATCGCGTCCGGGTCCGCGTCGCCGACCATCGTCAGCACTGTCGCGGCCTGCTCGCCGCCCATGACCGAGATGCGCGCGTTCGGCCACATCCACAGCTGCCGAGGCTCGTACGCACGGCCGCACATCGCGTAGTTGCCCGCGCCGAAGGAGCCGCCCACGACGACGGTGAACTTCGGCACCTGCGCGTTCGCAACCGCCATCACCAGCTTCGCGCCGTCGCGTGCGATGCCGCCGGCCTCGTACTCCTGCCCGACCATGAAGCCGGTGATGTTCTGCAGGAACACGAGCGGCACTTTCCGCTTGCACGCGAGCTCGATGAAGTGTGCGCCCTTCTGGGACGACTCCGCGAACAGCACGCCGTTGTTCGCGAGGATCCCGACCGGGAAGCCTTCGATCCGGGCCCAGCCGCAGACGAGCGTTTCCCCGTACAGCGCCTTGAACTCGTCGAAGCGCGAGCCGTCGACGATCCGCGCGATCAGCTCGTGCGGGTCGACCTGGTGGCGGAAGTCCTCCGGCACCAGCCCGTAGAGCTCGGCCGGATCGGCTGCGGGGGGCTCCGGACGAGTGACGTCCCACGGGATCTCCTTGCGGCGGTGCAGGTTTGCGACGATGCGGCGCGCGAGCGAGAGCGCGTGCTCGTCCGACTGCGCGTAATGGTCGGCGACGCCGCTACGGCGTGCGTGGACGTCTGCGCCCCCGAGCTCCTCCGCGCTCACCTCCTGTCCCGTCGCCGCTTTCACGAGCGGCGGGCCGCCGATGAAGATCGTCCCCGTGCCGCGGACGATGATCGTCTCGTCGCTCATCGCCGGCACGTAGGCGCCGCCGGCGGTGCACGACCCCATCACGACCGCGATCTGCGGGACCCCGAGCGCCGACAGCTGCGCCTGGTTGAAGAAGATCCGGCCGAAGTGCTCCCGGTCCGGGAACACCTCCGCCTGCAGAGGTAGGAACGCACCACCGGAGTCGACGAGGTACAGGCACGGCAGCCGGTTCTGCCGGGCGACTTCCTGCGCGCGAAGATGCTTCTTCACGGTAAGCGGGAAGTACGAGCCGCCCTTGACGGTTGCGTCGTTCGCGACCAGCACGCACTCCTGGCCCTCGATGACGCCGATCCCCGTCACGATGCCGGCGCTCGGCGCCTGGCCGCCGTACAGCTCCCATGCAGCGAGCGGGCTCAGCTCGAGGAAGGCTGAGTCGGGATCGATCAAGCGGTCGATCCGCTCGCGGGCGGTGAGCTTGCCGCGCTCGCGGTGCCGGGTGACCGCCTTCTCGCCGCCGCCGCGGGCGACGAGCGACGTCCGCTCGCGCAGCTCGGCGACGAGCTCCTCCATCCGCTCGCGCCGCCGCTCGAAGACCTCGTCGCGCTGCGCCTGGGAGCTGAGTACGGCCATGTGCGGACCCTACCGCCGGGCTTCGGCCTAGGGCCACATGCTGCGCCAGCTGCTCCGACCTCGTTCCAGACGGTCCGAGTTGCCCACGGCGGGCGCAGCATGCCGCCGGTGCCGAGGCTCGACTTCGGAAACTCGAGCCCGACTCACCGTAGGTTGGTTAGTCGGGCGCGTCAATCGGGCATGTGACCCCGTGCCGAGCTTGCAATCTCGGCACGCGTCAGTAGTAATCTGCGGCAGACGAGGGGCGTCAACAAAGAACAGGCGAGCGAAGAAACGAGTCGCGGCGCGGCTGGAGGCTGTGCCTGCTGCTCCGACCGTGTGTCTTGAAGTCTCCTTCTCGACGCGGGCGGATGACCCACGGCGGGCACAGCCCCGAACCGCTTTCGTTAGACGCTAGTCACCTTCCTTCGTCGAAGCAGCGAGCCGGCGAGCAGTGCGAGCGCGGCCCACGCAATCACGGACCAGAGCTGCAGCCCGGTGAAGGGCAGCTGGGCCAGCCGCACGACCGGCTGCAGCGCGTGAACGACGTTCCCCCCGAGCGTGTGGTGCGGCGGCACGGGGTTCGCCGGCGGTGCGGGACCCCGCGGGGCCGCCGGCGGAGGCGTCGCCCCCGGAGGAGCCGGCGCGGTCGGTGGGATCGTCTTGGGCGTCCCGGGTGCCGGCGTCCCAGCGGGCGCGGTCGTCGCCTGTCGCGAGCCGGCCTGGAACGTGGCGATCGAACCGCTCGCGCTGTTGCCACCGCCGAGCTGCACGGTGCCGAGCGAGCCGTTTGCGGCGTTTCCGCCGCCGCCGATGCCGCCGGCGTTCCCGGCCGAAGCCGAGCCGGCAGGCGTGGTGACGTATGGACTTGTTCCACTCATCAGCGCACCGCCCTGAGCCGTGCCCGCCGAGCCGTCGGCGCTGTTGCCGCCGCCGACCTGGGCGGTACCGACGGATCCGTCGGCGCTGTTGCCGCCGCCCCCGACGGTGTTCGTGCCGCCGAATCCCGCTCCAAACGGCCCTTGTCCGAGTGCGGTGGAGTGAGTCGACGAGAACGGCGACGTGGTGAACGAGCTCATCTGAGCCGTTCCGGTCGAGCCGGACGCCGAGTTGCCTCCACCGGCCTGGACGGAGCCGATCGAGTTCTTCGCGGAGTTCGAGCCTGCGGCAAGGCCGGTCGGACCGGTTCCTGCCGTGGACGACGTGCCCAGCGGAGTCGACGACGCCGCGGCCGTCTGGTCGACACCGACCCCGCCGACCTGCACGGTGCCGATCGACCCGTCGGCGGCGTTCGCGCCGCCGAGCTGAGCCGTGCCCGTCGATCCGGTCGCGCTGTTGGAGTCACCGCCGACGGTGACTCCGCTCCCGGTCAGCGAGCCGCCCGTTCCAAGCGGGGCGACGCCGGCGGACGCGGAAGGTGTCGCATATGCCGACCCGATCTGGACGGTTCCGGAGTCGGGGTTGATCGTCGGCGGACCCGTGCCCGCCGCGAGACCGGCCGTGACCGGCCCGGTCGGCGGCGATGCAGTGAGCCCGAGTGCCGCCTCTGGATCCGTTGCGAACGCAGCGGTGAGAGCGGCGTTGTCGTCGCCGAGCGACGCACTGCCGCCCGTATCGGCGATTCCGACCGATCCGCCTGAGCCGCTGAGGCCGAGGCCGGTCAGAAGCAGCCGGACGCTGTCGAACAGCTGAGCGAAGTCACCGGCGACGCCGAACTGGGCGCCGAAGAGCGACCCTGAGCCCGAGCCGAGCGAGGCGAGACTATCGCCGCCGACCTGCACGGTCCCAAAGCGGCTGTCGACCGAATTCGCGTCGCCGTGGCCCAGCGGCCCGATCGAGGCGTGTAGAGGGCCGGCGTGTCCAGCTGCTGAGGTCGTGCCGGCCTGCACCGTCGCGAGCGAGTTCGATGCGGCGTTGCTCCCGGCGGTCGACGCCGAGGCGCCGGCGACCGGGGACACGGCGCCCGTGTGGCCTGCGCCGGCGGCGCCTGCCGTGGCTCCGCCGGCCTGGGCGGTTCCGGTCGACTGCGAGGCGGTATTCGACCCGCCGGCGGGCGCGCCCGCCTGCACGGTGCCGAGCGTCCCGCTAGCTGTGTTCCCGCCGGTGCCGACACCGGCCGCGGCGGTTGTAGATGCTGCAGCGCTGTTCGCCGTCGACGCGGCAGCCGAGGGGGCCGCACCAAGCGAGTTCGCCTGAGCGGTGCCGACCGCGTTCGTGGCTGTGTTTCCACCGCCGCCATCGCCTAGGGCGGCGTCGGCGGTCCCCAGCACGAGCGCAAAGCTCACGCCAAGGGCTGCGATGAAGCGGTGCATGGAATGTCTCCTTCTCGAGGTGACACCAGGCACGAGCGATGAAGCTGATTGCCCTGGGGAGACCCATCCCACAACGCAACTCCCGCCCGCAGCGGGCGTCTTGACAGTTCTGCACTCTGGTAACGGATTACCGCTTGAAACCGATACGGGCATGGCTTTCCGCCGGGCGGGTATAGGTGACCTGGGTTATCCGTCAATCGAGAAGGAGGCAACCGTGGGACGCAGTCTCTGCATCCTCGCGGCCACCCTTGCTTCCGCCCTTCCAGCCACGTCTGCATTGGCGCTCTCCCAAAAGGAGCGCTCGCTGGTCACCTTGATCAACGGCGTCCGCAACCAGAACGGCGTGCCCGCACTCGCGTACGACTCGGCGCTCGAACGCGCCGCGACCGCCCACACGCTCGACATGCTCCGCCGCCGCTATTTCGCGCACGGCGACTACGTCGGCCGGATGCTGCACTTCGGCGTCGTCGCTCACCGAGTCGGAGAGAATCTCGCCTGGGGTCACGGTGTGTACTCCGATCCGCGCATGATCGTCCGCGCGTGGCTCGCTAGTCCCGAGCACCGAGTCGTGATGCTGGATCGCCGCTACCAACGCCTCGGCGTCGCGGCGGCGAACGGGCCGTTCGCAGGCTGGGGCGACGCGCTGGTCGTCACGGCCGACTTTGCGGGCGGCTAGAGCCGCGGGCGCCTCCATAAGGGGATTGCGCCCCGGAAATATGGGTCTAAATTGCGATGCGCCACCGCTGCGGCCGGCCAGGCGTCGTGGGGCGCATTCATCGAACAGGGAGAGACCGCATGTCACATCGCAAGCTCGGCCTGCTCGTGCTCGGCCTCGCCGCGCCCGTCGCCGCGATGCTCGTGTCGACCGCGGCGGCGACCCCGAGCGGGCCCGGCGGAGTGGCGTCGCTGCCGGTGATCGAGGACGCGCAGCTGAACGCGGAGTTCGCCGCCATGGGCGGCGCGACGCCGCTCGCGACCGACCGCACGGTCCCGCACTGGGCCGGTTCGGCGCTCGATCCGCACAACGGCGTCACGTACGGCTTCAACATGGTCGGCGTCGATCCGTCGACCAACTCGGCCGCGACGATCCCGGTCGACATCATCCCGCTCGACGTCCGCTTCGCGAACGGCTGGGATTTCAACGCGAACGACGTCGTTGCCTCGACGCTCGCCTCGCCGCTCTTCCAGAGCAACGACTACTCGTCGACAGCAAAGTCGACGGGGGGCCCCGGAGAGCTGTCGGTCGGGAACGTGGGCCAGCTGCAGGACGCGACGATGCGCTCGCAGTTCGACAAGGTCGGCTCCGGCTACCACCTGTACCTCGGCTCGCCGAGCGTCCTGCCGACCCAGACGATCGACGTCCCGCAGAAGCAGGGCTACGTGCTCGTCAGCGCCCGCGGCGTCCCGTTCGGAGACGTCGACATCTCGTGGTGGTCGACGAGGATCCAGGAACTGATGAACAGCCTCCACCTCGATCCGACCCACCTGTCGATCTTCCTGACGAACAACACGATGCTGTACGTGCAGCAGAACAACCCTTTCGCCTGCTGCGTGATCGGCTACCACGGCGCGGCGCACGTCCCGGGTGGGGGCGGCGGCGCCACTAACGGGAACGGCAACCAGGGCGTGAACACGTTCGTCTATGCGTCGTACACGACGCCCGGCACGTTCAGCCAACGCTCGGGCTACTTCGTCAAGGACATCCACTCCCTCGGCCATGAAGTCGCGGAGTGGGGGGACGATCCCTTCATCAACAACACCGTCGAGCCGTGGCTGACGCCCACCGCGCCGCAGTACGGGTGCACGGGACTGCTCGAGACCGGCGACCCGGTCGTGGGCATCGGCTTCAACATCGGCTCGAACTCGTACGCCCCCAACGCGTTCGCGGACGGCGCGTACCACCCCGAGGACGAGGTGTTCATGCAGTGGTTCTATCGCGTCAGCCCGTCGAACGCGCAGCCCGAGCAGGGCTCCACGTCAGGTCGCTATACGCTGATGGGCAAGCTCAACCCGTACCCCAGCTTTCGGATGCCGGCTACGGGCTGCTAGCTCCTCTCAGGGGAAAGACGAACCAATCGCGGAGGCCCGGGAAACCGGGCCTCGCGCGTTCTGCAGCGTCGATGCACGCAGGCGTGCGGCGAGCTCCTCGGTGAGCTGGCCGCGCCGCAATCGCCAGCCCCAGTTGCCGTGCGCCGTGCCGGGCGTGTTCATCCGCGCCTCGCTGCCGAGGTCGAGCACGTCCTGTGCCGGGATGATCGCCAGCCTCGCGCGCGACGCGTGCGCGACGCCGATCAAGCTCCAGCTCGGATCGCGCGGATCAAGCCCCGTCGCGTCGCGCTCGCGCCTGCGCAACGACTCGAACCAGCTGCGGGTCGTGTCGGTGTCGTGCGTCGAGGTGTAGACGACCTGGTGCACGCGGTGATTCTCAGGCCGGTGTGGGTTGGTGCGCGGGCCGCCGAACGCCCAATGCAGGACGACCATCCCGGGAAAGCCGAGCTCGTCACGCAGCCGGTGCACCGGCGGCGTGATCACGCCGAGGTCCTCCGCGATCACCGGCAGCTCGCCGAGTTCCGCGGCGACTGCGTTGAACAGCTCGGCGCCCGGGCTACGACGCCAGCGGCCGTGCTGCGCGGTCTTGTGTCCCTCCGGGATCGCCCAGTACGCGACGAAGCCGCGGAAATGATCCAGCCGCGCAACGTCGACGACCTCGAACGTACGGCGAAAACGCTCGATCCACCAGCGGTAGCCGGTTGCGCGGTGTATGCGCCAGTCGTAGAGGGGATTGCCCCAGTGCTGGCCGAGCCGGTTCAGCGCGTCCGGCGGCGCGCCCGCGACTTCTCCCTCCTGGAACAGCTCGGGGTGCGCGACGTGATCCGCGCTTCCGCCTGCGACGTAGATCGGGACGTCGCCGATGATTCGCACGCCCCGCTGGCGCGCGTACGCGCGTAGCGCCGACCATTCGCGGTCGAAGCGCACCTGGTGGGCAAGCGCGCGCGGACCCGCGAATGCGGTCCAGTCGCCCGCCCAAAACGAATGCCGCGCGACGAACTCCTCGACATCCGCCTCGTCCACGCGCGCCCGCGGCTCCGCGAGCAGCGCCGGCGATGCGGCGAACGCGGACGACGAAGCGTAGGGGGAACCGACGTCGTCGGGAGGCCCGAGCGGCAGCACCTGCCACCACGACTGTCCGGCCGCGGCGAGCCAGTCGACGAAACGGTAAGCCTCCTCCCCGAGCCGTCCGCCCGGAAGCGAAGTGGGATGCAAAAAGATGCCGCTCGAGCGTTTGAGCTTCATGACCTGCGAAAGTCTCACCGCGGTGCCTCTTCCACGCAACGAACCGCCTCCGCGCATCCAGATCCAGCGCGTCGAGCCCCAGGTCGATTGCGGCCGCTTCCCCGTGAAGCGCACCATCGGGGCCGAGGTCGTCGTGACGGCATCGATCTTCCGCGACGGCCACGACGTGCTCGGCGCAGTCGTTCGCTACCGACCACCCGGTGCGCGGCGCTGGCGCGAGGCGCCGCTCGAGCCGCTCGGCAACGACGACTGGCGCGGCTCCTTCGTCGTCGACGCGTGCGGGCGCTGGACGTTCACCGTCGCCGCGTGGACCGATCGGGTGGCTTCATGGCAGGACGAGGTTCGGCGGAAGCTCGACGGCGGGCAGACGGATCTCGAGGGTGAGCTGTCGGAGGGGCAGGCGCTGCTCGGCGCGGAGCTTTCGCTCGAGAAGCTGCTCGCCGTGGACGCGCAGGATAGGCACGGGGAGGTCGAGCTCGAGCTACGTCTCGGCGTCGACGTCGAGCGCGTGCTCGCGCGCTTCGGTGCGTGGTACGAGCTGTTTCCCCGATCGTTCGGCGGCTTCGCCGGCGTCGAGCAGGCGTTGCCGAAGCTCGCGGAGCTCGGGTTCGAGGTCGTCTACCTGCCGCCGATCCACCCGATCGGCGAAACGAATCGCAAGGGGCGCAACAACGCGCTGGTCGCGAAAGCCGGCGACCCCGGCAGCCCGTGGGCTATCGGCTCCGCGCTCGGCGGGCACACGGCGATCGATCCCGAGCTGGGGACGCTCGAGGACTTTCTCCGGCTCGTCGCGAGCGCGCGTGAGGCCGGGATCGAGATCGCGCTCGACTTCGCGATCCAGTACTCGCCGGACCACCCGTGGCTGACCGGGCATCCCGAGTGGTTCCACCGCCGGCCGGACGGCACGCTCAAGTACGCCGAGAACCCGCCCAAGAAGTATCAGGACATCTACAACGTCAACTTCGAGTCGGAGGACTGGCGCGGGCTGTGGGACGCGCTGCGCGACGTCGTACTGTTCTGGGTGGAGCACGGCGTCACGGTCTTCCGTGTCGACAATCCGCACACGAAGCCGGTGGCGTTCTGGGAGTGGCTGATCGCGGAGGTGCGGCGCGTCGAGCCCGGTGTCGTCTTCCTCTCGGAAGCGTTCACGCGTCCCGCGATGATGACGACGCTCGCAAAGGTCGGCTTCTCGCAGTCCTACACGTACTTCACGTGGAAGAACAGGAAAGCAGAGCTCGAGGAGCTGATGGCGCAGATCCTCGAGTGGTCGCAGTTCTACCGGCCGAACTTCTTCGCGAACACGCCGGACATCCTGCACGAGTACCTGCAGCGTGGCGGGCGTCCCGCGTTCGAGGCTCGGCTCGTCCTCGCGGCGACGCTTTCTCCTTCGTACGGGATCTACTCGGGGTTCGAGAACTGCGAAAACGTCCCCGTGCGCGAGGGCAGCGAGGAGTACCTCGATTCGGAGAAGTACGAAGTGAAGCCGCGAAAGCTCGACGGGGAGCTGCTGCCGCTCATCCGCAAGTTGAACGAGGCACGGCGCGCGACGCCCGCGTTGCAGCGCGTCGACAACCTGCGCTGGCTCGACACGGAGAACGCTCAGCTCGTCGGCTACGTGAAGGACGACGTGATCTGCGTCGTGAACATCGACTACGCGGCGCCGCAGGAGGGGCTTGCGGTGCTGCCGGTGCAGGTCGGCTTCCCGCCTGCGTTCAACGTGCGCGATCTGCTGAGCGGAGAGACGTACGCGTGGCGGATCGGGCGTAACTACGTGAAGCTCGCGCCGGGGAAGGCGCACGTCCTCAGGGTGGCGTCGTGACAGCTCTTGCACTGGTGTCTGACACCAGGACGTGTCTGTCCAGGCGCTGCGCTGTGCAGGGAAAGTGTGAGTCTCGTCACACTTCCGTGACAGTTCTTGCGTTGGTGTCTGACACCGGGACTGGGCTGTTCGAGCCATGAGCGAGCCGGGCCATTGGTTCGAGCGTGACCCGCGCTGGTTCAAGACCTCGGTCTTCTACGAGATCCACATCCGCGGCTTCTTCGACGGGAACGACGACGGCGCCGGCGACTTCCGCGGGCTCGCCGACAAGCTCGACTACCTGCAGTGGCTCGGCATCGACTGCGTCTGGCTGCTGCCGATGTACGCGTCGCCGCTGCGCGACGGCGGCTACGACATCGCCGATTTCTTCGCGATCCATCCCGACTACGGGAGCGTCGAGGACTTCCGCGCGTTCGTCGAGGCGGCGCACCAGCGCGGCATCCGCGTCATCGCCGACCTCGTCATGAACCACACGTCGGCCGACCACCCGTGGTTCCAGGCGTCGCGCTCCGAGCCCGAGGGCCAGTACGGCGACTACTACGTCTGGTCGGACACGGACGACCGCTGGCCGGAGGCGCGCATCATCTTCCTCGACACGGAGCCGTCCAACTGGACATGGGATCCGATGCGCGGCCAGTACTACTGGCACCGCTTCTTCGCGCACCAGCCCGACCTCAACTACGACAACCCCGAGGTGCAGGAGGCGATGCTGAACGTCCTGCGCTTCTGGCTCGACCTCGGCATCGACGGCTTCCGCCTCGACGCCGTTCCGTACCTCTACGAGCGCGACGGGACGAACGGCGAGAACCTGCCGGAGACGCACGAGTACCTGAGGCGCGCTCGCGCCGAGGTCGACGCGCGCTATCCCGACCGTGTCTTGCTCGCCGAGGCGAACCAATGGCCGGAAGACGTCGTCGCCTACTTCGGCGACGGTGACGAGTGCCACATGGCGTTCCACTTTCCCGTGATGCCGCGGATGTTCATGTCGCTGCGGCGCGAGGACGCGACGCCGATCATCGAGATCCTCGACCACACGCCCGCGATTCCCGACAACGCGCAGTGGGGACTCTTTCTCCGCAACCACGACGAGCTGACGCTCGAGATGGTCACGGACGAGGAGCGCGACTACATGTACGCCGAGTACGCGAAGGATCCACGCATGAAGCTCAATCTCGGCATTCGCCGCCGGCTCGCGCCGCTGCTCGACAACGCGCGCGCGGACGTCGAGCTCTTGCACGCGATCATGTTCTCGCTGCCCGGCTCGCCTGTCCTCTACTACGGCGACGAGATCGCGATGGGCGACAACATCTACCTCGGCGACCGCGACGGCGTTCGCACCCCGATGCAGTGGACCGGAGATCGCAACGGCGGCTTCTCGCGCGCGGACTTCGCGGCGCTCTACCTGCCGCCGCTGATGGATCCGGTCTACGGTTTCCAGGCGGTGAACGTCGAAGCGCAGCTGCGCACGCCGTCGTCGCTCCTGCGCTGGATCCAACGGTTCATTCAGTTGCGCAAGGAGCATCCCGTCTTCGGGCTCGGCACCTACGAGCCGCTGCATCCCGAGAACACGCGCATCTTCGCCCACATCCGGCGCTACGAAGACGACATCGTGCTCTGCGTGCACAACGTCGCGCGCTCCGCGCAGGCCGTCGAGCTCGACCTGTCACAGTTCGCCGGCATGGTGCCGGAGGAAATGTTCGGCCGCACACCGTTCCCGCCGATCGGCGACCTGCCGTATCTGCTGACACTCGCACCGAGAGGATTCTTCTGGTTCCAACTGAGACCCAACTGATCGACTTTGTCACTGCACAGCGCTGGTTCGGCTCGAAGATGCGCGAGGTGACGCACGCGGGCGTGCTCGACGAGGCGAGCCTCCACGAAGCCGAGCCCGAGCTGCGCGTGCAGATCGTCGAGATCGGCTTCGACACGGGCACGCACGAGACGTACCAGCTTGTGACGAGCGGCGACGAGCTCGACGCGCTCGCCGATCCGCGGCATGTGCGCGAGCTCGTGCACATGATCCGCGGCGGCGTCACCGTGCAGGCGAACGAGGGGACGGTCGAGTTCCGCGCGCTCGAGGGCTTCGCCGGGCTCGGCACGGAGCTGACCGAAGCGCGGCCGATCTCGACCGAGCAGTCGAACACGTCGATCGTCTTCGACGAGGAGCTGATCCTGAAGGTCTTCCGCCGGCTCGAGGCGGGCGTCAACCCGGAGCTCGAGCTGCTCCGCTTCCTCACCGAGCGCGACTTCCCGAACATCGCGCAGCTCGGCGGCTGGTACGCGTACCTCGGCCGGCCGCTCGACGCGACGCTCGGCGTGCTGCAGCAGTACGTCCGCGGTGCGCTCGACGGCTGGGAGCTCGCGCTCGACGAGCTCGAGTCGGAGCCGGAGCGGTTCCTCGCGCGGCTGCGCCGGCTCGGCAACGTGACCGGCTCGATGCACGCCGTGCTCGGCTCCGACGCGAACGATCCGAACTTCTCTCCGGAGGAGCCGAGCGCCGAGTCGCTTGCGCTCCTGACGGCGACCGTCGACGAGGAGATCAATCGCTTCTTCTTCGAGCTGCCCGAGGATGTCGAAGGGCTCGACCCGATTCGCGGCCGGGGCGAGGAGGTGCGCGAGTCGCTCGCACTGCTGACGCACGCCGGCTCGTTCGGAAGGCTGATCCGCACGCACGGCGACTTTCACCTCGGCCAGATGCTCTGGGCTAAGGACGACTGGGTGATCCTCGACTTCGAAGGCGAGCCCGCGCGGTCGCTGCCGGAGCGGCGGCGAAAGCGCTCGCCGCTGCGCGACGTCGCGGGGATGCTCCGCTCGTTCGCGTACGCGGTCTCCGCGGTCGAGATCCTGCGCGGCGCAACCGCGCCTGACGGCTGGGAGGAGCGGGCGCGCGAGCAGTTTCTCAGCGGGTACATGGAGACGGTGGATCAGAGCGTGCTCCCGAGCGGCGAGGCCGCCGTCGAGCGGCTGCTGACGGTTTTCGAGCTCGAGAAGGCCGTGTACGAGCTGCGCTACGAGCTGAACAACCGGCCCGACTGGATCCACATTCCGGTCGCGGGGATCCTGCGCATGCTGGAAGCGGCGGCGACCGCATGAGCCGCCTCGGCGAGCTCGATCTGCACCTCGTCGGGGAGGGCCGGCACGAGCAGGTGTACGAGAAGCTCGGTGCGCACGCCACCGCTGACGGCGTCGCGTTCGCGGTCTGGGCGCCGAACGCGACGAAGGTCTCGGTCGTCGGCGAGTGGAACGACTGGGACGGCCGTGCAAACCCGATGGAGCAGCGCGGCGTCTCGGGAATCTGGGAGATCTTCGTCCCCGACGTCGCGGAGGGCGCGCTCTACCGCTACGAGATCACGACGCGCGAGGGCTGGCTGCTCGTCAAATCCGATCCGTACGCGTTCGCGACCGAGAAACCTCCGGGGAACGCGTCTCGCGTCTTCCGCTCACGGCACGAGTGGCTGGACGATGAGTTTCTGGAACGGCGGCGCGCGACGAATCCGCTCGAGGGGCCGATGTCGATCTACGAGGTGCACCTCGGCTCGTGGCGCCGCACGCTCGACGGGGAGCCGCTTTCGTATCGCGACCTCGCAGACCAGCTCGGCACGTATGCCGCCGACATGGGCTTCACGCACGTCGAGCTGCTGCCGGTGATGGAGCATCCCTACAGCGGCTCGTGGGGCTATCAGGTGACCGGCTACTTCGCGCCGACGGCGCGCTTCGGGTCGCCCGACGACTTCCGCGCATTCGTCGATCGGATGCACGCGCACGGGCTCGGCGTGATCCTCGACTGGGTCCCCGCGCACTTCCCGCGCGACGAGTGGGCGCTCGCGCGCTTCGACGGCACCGCGCTCTTCGAGCACGAGGATCCGCGCCGCGGCGCACATCCCGACTGGGGCACGCTCGTCTTCAACTACGGCCGGAACGAGGTGCGCAACTTCCTCCTCTCGAACGCCTTGTACTGGCTGCGCGAGCATCACGCGGACGGGCTGCGCGTCGACGCCGTGGCGTCGATGCTCTACCTCGACTACTCGCGCGAGGAGGGCGAGTGGGTTCCGAACGAGTTCGGCGGCCGCGAGGACCTCGACGCGGTCGCCTTCCTGCAACAGCTGAACCAGGTCGTCCACGGGCGCGAGCCGGGTGTCATCTCGGCCGCTGAGGAGTCGACTGCGTGGCCGGGCGTGTCGCGTCCCGTCTATCTCGGCGGGCTCGGCTTCGGGTTCAAGTGGAACATGGGGTGGATGCACGACACGCTGGACTACTTCCAGCGCGATCCCGTCTACCGCAGCTTCCACCACCATCAGCTGACGTTCGCGCTGGTGTACGCGTTCAGCGAGAACTTCATCCTCCCTCTGTCGCACGACGAGGTCGTGCACGGCAAGGGCTCGCTCGTCGACAAGATGCCGGGCGACCGCTGGCAGAAGCTCGCGAACCTGCGCACGCTCTACGCGTTCATGTGGGCGCATCCCGGCAAGAAGCTGTTGTTCATGGGCGGCGAGCTCGCGCAGTGGCAGGAGTGGAACTCCGAGGCGTCGCTCGACTGGCACCTGCTCGAGGACCGTGACCACCAGGGCGTGCAGTCGCTCGTGCGCGACCTGAACCGGATCTACCGCGAGACGCCGGCGCTCTGGGAGATCGACTTCGAGCCGGCCGGCTTCCGCTGGCTCGAGCCGAACGACGCCGCCGCGAACGTGCTCGCTTTTGCCCGGGTCGGGAACGATCCCGAGCGCCAGCTCGTGTGCGTGTGCAACCTGTCGCCGGTGCCGCGCTACCGCTACCGCGTCGGGATGCGGCTGCGCTGCCGCTGGCGCGAGGTCCTGAACACCGATTCGACGTTCTACGGCGGTTCGGGCGTCGGAAACCTCGGCGCTGTCGAGGCGAAGGCCACGCCGTGGCACGACCAGCCCTATTCGGCGGAGGTGACGCTGCCGCCGCTCGGCGCCGTGTGGCTCGCGCCTGACCTTGAATCGTCCTGAGGGCAGGAGTAGGTTCGTGTGCCGAAATGACACCGCCCAGTGCTCCGAGTCGGTCGGTTGTGCCTCGGCTCATCGGTGTCGCCGGCTTCATCCTGGCGGTCGCCATCGCGATCGGCATCGCGGGCATCGCGGGCTATTTCCACCGCGCGTTCCAGGTCGACAAGGCCAACTTCGCCCTCTTCGCCGCGTTCTACGCGGTCGCGCAGGGCACCGAGCGGCTGCTCGAGATCCTCTCGAACTTCATTCCGCCGTGGGGCGACACCGACCAGGACAAGTCCGACCGCGCGCTCGAGATGCTCGGTCTATCGACGCTCGTCGGCATGGGTGCAAGCATGGTGTTCGGCCTCTACTTCTTGCGCGCCATCGGCGTCGACTACGGACATTCGAACAACTGGGAGACGGCCACAGACGTGATCGTCACCGGGCTGATTATCTCCGGGGGCACGAAATCACTCCACGATCTCATCAGCCTCGTCGAGAAAGCGCGGTAGCGAGCCGTCCTTCGAGCAGCGCGCGGCCGACGATCGCGCCTTCAGCGCCGGCTTTCCGAAGCATTTCGAGATCTGTTTCGTCTCGAATGCCTCCCGCCGCGAGGACGGGAAGACCGG
>WNEY01000588.1_pt1 | contig 40962 bp, 40 predicted proteins | sample 5400531 | NCBI WGS metagenome assembly WNEY01 (sample SAMN13153338, study PRJNA577476) | soil metagenome | isolation source: 200 cm saprolite under Douglas fir tree site 1 | place: USA:California | collected 2015-04-18 | reverse complement strand
GGCGTCGAGTACGGATTCGCGGGCGACGAGCACGGGCGACTGACGGTCACCGATCACTCGCGCGCGCCGCGGCTCGGCGAGCGCATCGAGTTCTTCCCGCCGCACTGCGACCCGACGATCAACCTCTACGACCGGATCTACGCGATGCGTGCGGACAAGGTCGAGGCCGTGTGGGAGATCGCCGCGCGCGGCCGATCCGACTGAGTACATGGGGGGCTCCGGGCGCCCCCCAAGCCCCCCGGTGGCTTTGCACAAGAAGGCCCTCCTGCACAAAAAGGAGCTCGGCTCCACAAAAACACACCTAGCGGCGGCGCCGCCGTCGTCGTGGTGCGGGTTCGGCCACCAGTGAAAGCTGCTTCTGTCCGGTCACGTAGCTGACGGGCGCTTTTCTCGGCATCGCCGCGACGATCTTGGCCGCCAGCGCATCGATCTTCTCCGCTTCCACTCCGGTAGCCTGAATGCGCTTGGTAGCTACGGAAAGTGCGATGTGGTCCGGGTTCCTGGAATCGAATTTAGGTACAGATACTTTGTCCAAGACAGCGCCGACCTGTAGTTTGACCGTAAAGCTGTCGATAAATGTCTTCACGAGCTTACTGGTCAGGAAGCCGGCGACGAAAAACGCTTCGGCTTCGTCGTCGAAAGCGGCGAAATAGACCTTGTGGTCCGGCACTATTACTTTCTTCCCGAGGTGCGGCAACTTCTGAGCCCCGAACACGGCTGTTTTCAATCCCTCGGCGCCCTGCATTTCGGCCCACACGACCTTGAATGGCTGGAAGCTGTAGGGGCCGACGTTGTAGATCGCATACTCTGGCGCTCGTTGGCCTCTCATCCTCGTTCGGTACGTCGACCGCATAGAGAGCAGATTGCCGCTGCGCTCTAGGGCACCGAAATACTTTGCGGCGAGAGGATAACGCTTGGCGAACGTCTGCTTGTCGATGAACCCGGTGATGAGCTTATTGGGCACGATGACCGCGAGGTCACACGCAAGCGGCTTCAGCCGACCAAAGCCTGATGCGCCTTTCAGGAGCGGATAGAGCAGTTCGGCTTCAATGCTGACTGTGCGGGCCGGCACGTCGGCCTTCCCCATGTCAGGCAAATTTTGAACTTCGAGCGTTCCGGCAATTTTGCCGGGGCCGACAATTTTCACGAAGTAGGCCCCGTTCAGGTCCGTGGTGACGCCTTTGCGCCCGGTATAAGCGCCTTTGCCGGAGAGACGCTTCAGGAGCGAGAGCGAACCTTTTGGGAGAATCGACCAACGACTATCTGGCGCGATCGGACGGGCCTCGAAGTCATCATACTGCAGCTGCTTCTCGACGTTCTTCCAATCCATCGTGCTTGCGATTTGGGCGCTCGCCTTGCGAGACCAACGTCGATATTGAACTGGATACTTCGTCGCTTTCCCGCGCGTCCATGTAAAGATCGCAGGGCTGTTGCCCAAGCCCCGGAACGGTCTTACTTGAGTCATATCGTCGACGCCCTCGATACCGAGTTCTGTCCCGTCCGGCAACTTCAACGCCCGCCATCCCTCGGACGAGGGAGCCTGGAAGTGGATTTGGGTGATGATGAATCCCAGAACTCCGCCATCGCGCAGCCAACGATGGGTGACCGCATAGGACAGCATCCCGGAGATGTCGAGTTCGTTCCCGCCGAAGAACGGTGTTCGCGAGAAGATCGAAAACTTCTCGCATGTTGGTTTGATCCTGTCCCGATATGCTTCGGGTAGCTCGGACCATCGTACCCACGGCGGATTGCTGACAATGAAGTCTGCCTGTCCGACCGCAATCGAGGCGAAATAGTTTCTGATTATTCGGCACCAGATCCGATTCCAGTTCTTGCGCTCCAACGCCAGTACGCGATTGTACATATCGCAGAGATGCGGGAGCCAGGCATGGACCGGCTGATTCTTCAGGGACGGCAACGCCCTAACGTTGCTCTCGAACGCCGCGCGGAGTGAGTGGGATGCGATGTGGGACTCCATCGCTTCGAGCACGTCATCGAAGGCTCGCGGCGTCTGCACGAGTTTTTCGGGTAATTGGAGGCTGATGTCTCCGAGGACCGTCGTGATCTCGTACTTTCTAATGCTCTTGTCAGCAACAGTGATGGCTTCCGGCGCGTAGATAGCGTCGGCGAGGTACACCGGCACTTCAATGTCGACGGAGCGAGCTTTCTTGATCAAGTCGACTACCGCGAGAAGATAGTTCAGCCGCGACGCCATCACAGCCAGCGGATTGAGGTCAAAGCCCACGATGTGCGCGAGGACATCATGCAAGCGTCTCTTTGCTGTCGTGTCCGAAGTCTGGTGCTTACGGTAGCGGCCGATGGCGTGGATCAGGAATCCGCCCGAGCCGCAACACGGATCGATGAACGTCTTGCCGGAAATCGAGTCTCCACGATAGCCGGAGCGATCGAGTGTTGCTTCAACAAGCCAGCGTGGCGTATAGAACTCTCCGAGATTGTGGCGAAGCACAGCGGGAACCAGGCCCTCGTAGGTCTCTCGGATGAAATCCGCCAGCAGGGACGTAGGCTCAGAGGGATAGAGATATTCCGTCAGCCGTCCTGCAAGGCGTCGAATCGCGGCGAGAAGTGGCGCAGGAGGGGCATCGGTGTACCACGAGAAGAATGAACCCTCTACGAAGTTCCTGATCCCGTGATCCTTGAATACTTGGGAATGCTCGATATCTCTTTGCAAGCGAGCCGAGAATGTCTGGTCGGTCGATTCAGCCACAAGAGCAAAGCAGAATCCTGCGACGTTGGTGAAACAGGCTTGGGCGAGTATTTCAGCAGCGAGGAGTTTATAAAGCAGCGCGTTGTACGTGTGGAGAACGAACAGCGCCTCGGCTGGATCCACATTTTGCGGTAGTCCGATGTCCTTGAAGTGGCGTTGCACTTTCGCCCTGGCGAGTCGTCCCATGCTGGTCGCCTGCTCGAAAAGTTTTCGCCACTCGCTGAAGAGCATCTTTACCTTGACGATCTCGTTGGGACCGCGCAGGGATGCTCTGAGATGTGCATACAGCGTCACGATCAGATCCTGGGCGAACTGCGCACGCGGTCCAAAGTCAGAGAGGACGTTTTCCACCGACAATGCTCGGCGCTGGTCGTCACGGAGAATCTGGATCAGCAGCGCGGCGATCGATGTCACCCGACCGAGTGACGAGTTATGCCATTCCCCGGACTCATCGCAAGCCACGAGGAAGGCATCGACACCGTCGATGGCGACGCCGATGTACTCGTGTGATTTGCGGCCGTCTTTGGCTGCCTGGCGATAAATGTAGCCGGGCTTCTCTGACAACTGCCGGAGTGCTTCACGCGCCTTCGCGCTCGTCAGGAGGCCATTGAACAGGCCCTTGTCCTTGAACTCCATGACGACGCGATTGCGCCGCAAATCGCTCCTGCCTTGTTCGAGCCTGAGGTCATTTAGCTTGCAGTGGAGTTCCAGTGCGGTCTTGAAAGCGTCCCTGACTTCTGTTTCATTGGTGGCGGAGGCGACACGGAACTGAAATTCCTTCAGAAACCTAGAGACCTCCGAGTCATTCGGCCATGTCGACCGAGCCATCACAGCCCTCTGAAATTAGTTGTACTTCATGTGAGCTTGGAATTGACCCGGTTTTCTGGGCAGAACAGGCTCATGCCCACGACCTCCGCGTGATAGGGATTCATGGGCAAAGCCCCCCGGCGCCCCTCGACAACGCGAGTCGGATAGAGCGCCGTCCTCCGGCTCACGCCGCCGGGCGGTACGCGATCAGGTAGCGGTGCTCTCCCTCGAGCACGACCTCGCCCCGCTGGTTTCGGAGCTGCACCTTGAGGACCAGCAGGCCCGCGGACCGCTTGCGCTCCAGGCCGACGACCTCGTGCGCGGGATAGATCGTGTCGCCGATGAACACGGGTGCGCGGAAGCGCGTGGCCTGCTCGACGAACGCGACGATCGACGCTTCGACAAGCGGGGCGAGCGTGGAAGCGCCGACGGCGGTGAGGGACGCGAGCAGGAGGCCGTGCGCGAGACGCTTGCCATAGCGCGTCTTCTTCCCGTACTCGTCGTCGTAGTGGATCGGGTGGTTGTCGCCCGTCATGCCCGCGAAGAACAGGAAGTGGGCGTCGGTCAGCGTCCGCGAGGGGCTCTTGAACCGGTCACCGACCTTGAAGTCCTCGAAATAGCGCTGGCTCACCAGGCGTTCCAGAACGCGTCTTGAACCGCCGTGGGCGTTTCCAGGGCGAAGAGCGCCTCCCGCAGCTTCGCCGCGCCGGAGAACCCGCGGGCGTACCAGGCAAGGTGCTTCTTGAGTTGGAGGAGCGCGGTCAGCCCCTGCAGGTGCGTCTCGATCAGCTCGCAGTGACGCAGGATGATCCGCGCCCGCTCGTGGCGCGACACCTCGGCGGCCTGGAAGACCCACGGGGCGCCGAGCGCGCCGCGGCCGATCATGACGGCGGCGCAGCCCGTGGCCCTCGTCATGGCCCATGCGTCCTCGGCGGTCCGCACGTCGCCGTTGCCGACCACCGGGATCGCGACGGCGTCGACGACGCGCGCGATGATCTCCCAGGGCGCCACACCGCTGAACTGCTGCGAGCGGGTCCGTGGATGGACCGTGATCGCGTCGACCCCCTCGCCCTCGGCGATCCGGGCGATCTCGACCGCGTTCACCGTCCGATCGTCCCAGCCGCCGCGAATCTTGATCGTGAGGTCCACGCCGATCGCCTTTCGCAGGGTGCGGAAGACGACGGCGGCGCCGAGCGGATCCCGCATCAGCGCGGCTCCCTGGCCCTTGGCGACGATCTTCGCCACCGGGCAGCCCATGTTGAGGTCGACCGCGTCCGCCCCCGCGGCCTCGAGGTGCCGCGCGGCCTCGGCCAGGACGTCCGGATCGGCGCCCAGGAGCTGCATCGCGATCGGGTGCTCCTCGGGCAGGAACCGGGCGAGCGCCGACGTGCGAACGTTGCCCACCACGAGCGCGCGGGCGTCGATCTCCTCGCTCGTGAGCCGCCCGGCGCCACACTCCCGGGCGACGAGCCTGAAGGGCGCATTGGTCACGGCTGCCATCGGCGCCAGGCGGAGATCGATCACGGAGTCCAGCATCTCAGATCCGGCCGCGGGGTGCAGGGCGGTCACTCCACCATCGCGATGGCGCGGACCGGACAGCCGTCCGCGCCTTCGAGCTTGAGCGGCAGGGCGACGAACCGGCAGCGCGGCGCGCCGATCTGGTCGAGGTTGTTCAGGTACTCGATCACCGTGATGCCGGCGGGGAAGAAGACCGCGTGCGTCGTGTACTCCTCCCTAGCCGGGCGCCGGCGCGGCTCGGCGATGGTGTCGCGGATGCAATGGTCCGGCGGATAGTCGTAGCCGACGGCCCTGGCCTGCCGGGCGACGAGCCACTCGCAGGCGCTCGGCCCCGTCCACGGCCCCTGTTTCCAGAACGGCTCGGTCTCGACGCTCACCCGCTTCGGCCAGTCCGTCCGCAGCAGCACGATGTCGCCGGCGCGCACGTGCTCGGCGCGGCGCTTGAGGTCCTCCGCGGTCACCTCGCCGTTGGCGCCGAGATAGGTGAGATCGACCACGGCCGCTTCGCCCACCCACTGGTCGACGGGCATCGCGGCCATGTCGCGACCGTCGATCAGGTAGTGGAGCGGCGCGTCGACATGCGTGTAGGCATGACAGCTGATCGTGAGCACCGTGCTCTGCAGGGGATGTCCCGAGGCGTGCGCGGCCACGAGCTGCGACGCGACCTTCCAGCGGAAGTGCGGCCGGATGGAAAAGCTCAGATCGACGATCCGCATCGCCGTCACCGGTCGGCGACGAGCACGGCGACGGGGAATCCGTAGCGGATCTGTCCGTTCTCGAGCCGGGTCTGGATGCCGAGAGCGTCGTCGGCGAGCGAGGCCCGGAAGAGGGCGCGGATCTTGTCGTCGTCGCCGGGGTTCGGGAACGAACGCGCGATCAGGGCTTCCAGCTCGCCTTCCAGCCGACACCATGTCACGCGCGGCTCGGACAGGCCCGCCTTGGCGTAGAGGGCCTGGTGCTCGTCGACCGGCATGGCGCGCGCGTGCGAGGGATCGCGGAGCCTCTCCATCCGGTTGAAGGCGTCGGCGCGGTCTGGCGCCGGCGCGCTGTCGGCGACCATGACCCTGCCGCCGGGCACGGCCACGCGCTTCATCTCCCGCAGCACCGCCAGCGGGTCGAGGAAGTGGTGGAAGGCGAAGCGGGAGGTGACGATCGTGAACGACGCGTCCGGGAACGGCAGCGGCAGCACGTCGCCGTGCTTCCAGGTAACGTTGGTCAGCCCCTGAGCGGCCTGGTTTTTCCGGGCCTGCTCCAGCATCGCCGGGGTCAGATCGATGCCGGTGGCGTGGCGCACCGTGCGGGCGAAGGCACAGACGACGAGGCCGCCGCCGCAGGCGACGTCGAGGACGGTGTCGTCGGGGCCGGCCCCGCTGAACTCCACGATGAGCCGTAACGCCGCTTCGTCCTTGATGGACGGCGCCGTGGTGAAGGGCACCGCCTGGCGCGTGAACTGATCCAGAATCGAGTCCTTGTGCGTGGTCATTCGCTCGCCTCGTCCGCGCGCGGCCGTCGCAGCGGCACCGGGCGCGTCACAGGGTGTGCTTCACGAGCCGGCCGCCCTTCATGATGACCTTCAGGTTGTCCTGGGCCTGGAACACGCGCAGGTTCCTGAGCGGGTTACCGGCGACGACGATCAGATCCGCATATTTTCCCCCCTCGACGGTGCCGATCCGGTCCGACATTCGGAAGAGCGCGGCGTTCACCCGCGTCGCCGAGAGCAACACCTCCATCGGCTTCATCACCTGGGCCTTCAGCTCGAACTCGACCGCGCGCTGCACCATCATGTCGCCCAGGAGATCGGAGCCGGAGCCGATCTGGCAGCCGGCCCGGTAGGCGTACGTCAAGCCTTGCACGGACTGCTCGCGGGCCTGATTGATCTTCTGGATCTGGTGGTCGCCGATGCCGTAGCGCTTGCCTTCCCGGTAGATCATCTCGTAGGTGATCATCGTGGGCACCAGGAACGCGCCGGCGTCCTTGATCGCCTTGGCGGCGGCCTCGCGGATCAGGTTGCCGTGCTCGATCGAGCGCACGCCCGCCTCGATGGCGTTGCGGACCGCCGAGTCCGAGTAGGCGTGGGCCAGGACGTACTTGCCGACCGCGCGCGCTTCCTCGACGGCCGCGCGCATCTCTCCGATCGTGAACTGGGTGGTGTCGAGCTCGTCGGACGGTGACATGGCGCCGCCCGAGGCCATGATCTTGATCTGGTCCACGTCCCGCCGGAGCTGCTCGCGGACGGCCTTGCGCACCTCGGCCTCGCCGTCGGCAATCGAGCCGACCATCCCGATGCAGCAGTCGATCGGCTCGATCCACTCGGCGCGCCGCCGCTTGTCGCCGTGCCCGCCGGTCTGGGAGATATAGCGGCCCGAGACGAGCATCCGCGGTCCCGGAGAGATCCCCTCGCCGATGGCGTCACGGAATCCGTAATCGGCGCCGCCCGCGTCGCGAACCGTCGTGAATCCCTGCATGAGACATTCTTCGGCGCGCCGGAGCGCCTTGGCGGCTAGAAGGCTCGGCGGCAGATACCGGTGCTGGTCGGTGATGTTGCCCTCGACGGCGCAGATGTGCACGTGGGCGTCGGTGAGCCCGGGCATGAGCGTCGCACCCTTGCAGTCGAGCGTCGTCAGCGGCCCCGGGAGCGGGCCGACCTTTCCCGTGGAGAGAACGTCCTTGATACGGTCGTCCTCGACCACGACCGCGGCGCCCTCGACCGGGTCGGCGCCCGTGCAGTCGATCAGGACCGCGTTGGTGAAGACGGTCAGGCTCATCGCAGCGTCACCTTCGCCTCGTACATCCACACCTTCTCGTCGGCGCGCGGCGTCCAGTCGACGTGGTTCGCCACGCCGTACAGGTCGTGCTGCTGCCAGAGGAAGACCCAGGGGGCTTCGTCGCGGACGAGCCGTTGCAGCTCCGCGTAGGCGTCGGCGCGGGCCTTGGGATCGAGGAGGGTCTGGGCGCGCGCGATCTTGTCGTCGATGATCTTGTTGTTGCCGTAGGACGAATAGGTCTGGTCCGCGAGGAAGAGCGGCTGCATCGTGCCCTGCCCGTGGAGCGCGGGGCCCCAGCCCAGGAAGAACATCTCGCCGGTGTTCCGGTTCTTGATCTTGTCGAGATGCGTGCCCCACTCGTTGACGACGACGTTGGCCTTGATCCCGAGGCGCTGCAGCTGGGCCGCGATGGCGAGCGACACGTCCTTGTCGAGCGGGTAGCGGCCCGCGGGCGTGTCGAGCGTGAGCTGGAGCTTGGTGGGGTCGACGCCGGCTTCACGGAAGAGCGCCTGAGCCCGCGCCACGTCGTGCTTGTAGCACTCGACCGGCGCGTAGTCGACGTTCGCGGGTGATAGCGGCCCGCACATGCGGGTGGCGCGGCCCCTGAGCACTTGCTTGATCAGCTCATCGACGTCCACGGCGTGGTTCATGGCCCGACGCACGCGCACGTCCTGCATCGGCCCGGGCTTGAGGTTCACGAGCGCCAGGTAATTGATGCGTGAGGACACCGTCGCGCGCAGCTTGGCGCGGCCGCTCCGCTCGACCGCCTCGACGACGTGGGGCGGCACGTCCTTCATGATGTCGATCTCGCCCGAGAGCAGGGCGGCCAGCCGCGCGCTGAACTCGGGGATGAAGCGGAACGTCACCCGGCTCGCGTCGGCGGGGCCCTGCCAGTAGTCGGGGTTGCGCTCGAGGACGAGTCGCTCGTCGCGCTTCCACTCGACGAACTTGAACGGGCCGGTGCCGATGGGCTGCTGCGCGAGCTTCTCGGGCCCCAGCTCCCGGAGCGCCTTGGCCGGCATGACGAGGGCGTTCGTAAGGGACGCGCTGTCGATGAGGTTCGGCCAGGGCTGCTTCGTGAGGAATCGCACCGTATGGTCGTCGACGACCTGCACCTCCCTGACGAGGCCCCAGTACGCGGCCGCGGCGAAGTGGCTCTTGCTGGCCGGGTCGAGCGCGTAGTCGATCGTGGCCTTGACCGACGAGGCGGTAAAGGGCTCGCCGTTGTGGAACTTGACGCCCTTGCGGAGCTTGAACTCCCAGGTCGTGTCATTGACGATCCGCCAGCTCTCGGCCAGCATCGGCTTTGGCTTGAAGGTCTTGGAGTCACGGTCGAGCAAGCGGTCGTAGATGTGCTCGAGCATGTTGTTGGTCGTCCAGTCCACGATCGTCGCGGCGAGCAGCGTGCGCGGCTCGGCGCCCAGACCGACCACGATCTCCTTGCCGCGCCCCTGCGCCTCGGCGGCGGCCGCGCACAGCAGGGACAGGCCGAGCGAGAAGGCGAGCAGCGCATGCACGCGACGCATAAGGTCTCCCGTCAGTCGGTTCACTTCAACGGTCCGCTCAGTGCAGCTCGTCCAGCGTGAGCCGGAAGCTCGGGACGAACGTCTCCAGGAAGTAGCGGACCTCCGGCAGGTCGAGGCCCTCGACGCTCGCGCGCAAGGCCTTCTCGGCCTGGGCGAACTCGGGGTTGCCGGCGCCGGTCTCCTCGAGGCACTTGAGATAGGCGCAGAGCTTGTCGGCCGCCTTCACCAGCTCGCGATGTGCGCGGTCGCGCGCCTCGGGTCTGAAGAAGGCCTCGTAGCCCGGCTTCAGGGGGTCGGGGATCAGCGCAAAGAGCTTCTCTGTCGACGCGGCCTCGATCGCGCGATACGCGCGCTCGATCTCGGGATTGAACTCCTTCACGGGCGAGGGGAGATCGCCGGTCAGGACCTCGCTCGTGTCGTGATAGAGCGCCAGCGTCGCGGTCCGTTCGGGGCTCACGTCACCGCCGAAGAGCCGGTTGCGGATCATCGCGAGCGCGTGGGCGATCTGCGCCACGCGCAGGCTGTGCTCCTGGACGTTCTCCGGATACGTGCTGTGCATCAGTCCCCAGCGACGGATGAACTTCATCCGCGACAGATAGGCGAAGAAGTGACTGGTGGCCATGCCCCGGCGTCGAGCCGTTCAGACCCTGAGCTTCGGGTCCATGGTGTCGCGGAGCCAGTCGCCGAGCAGGTTGACGCCGAGCGCCGTGAGCGCCAGGGCTGCGCCGGGAAACGCCGCCAGCCACCAGGCGACATACACGAAATCGCGGCTCTCGGACAGCATGCTTCCCCAAGCTGGTGTCGGCGGCTGGATGCCGAACCCGAGAAAGCTGATCGCCGCCTCGGCCACGATGAACGACGAGAACTGGAGACTCGCGACCACGATGATGGACGGCGCCACGTTGGGCAGCACGTGGCGGACCGCAAGGCGCGTGCGGCTCATGCCGAGCGCCGCCGCCGCTTGGACGTAGTCGCGCTGCTTGACCGAGAGCACCTCGCCGCGCACGACGCGAGCATACACGACCCATCCGGCCGCCGAAAGACTGAGGATGATGTTGCGAAGGCCGAGCCCGACGATGGCATTGATCGTCATCGCCAGCAGGATGAAGGGAAAGGAAAGCTGCACGTCGGCGATGCGCATCAGCACGGCCGAGGGCCAGCGCTCGACGAAACCCGCGACGAGGCCGAGCGAGCCGCCGACGACCGCGGTGAGGACGACCGTGCAGCCGCCGATGAACAGCGCCAGGCGCGCCCCGTGCAGGACGCGCGCGAAGAGATCGCGGCCGAGCTGATCGGTCCCGAGGAGATGACCCGCGGCGCCCGGCGGCTGGAGGCTCTGGGGGAAGTCGGTGCGGAGTGGGTCGTGCGGGGAGAGCCACGAGGCGGCGAACGCCGCGAGGAGCGCCGTCAGCGTCAGGCCGATCCCGAGCCATTTTTTCATTGGACAGGGCACGGGTACCCGGGCGTCGCCACACCCGTGCCCCGCCGGAGCCTCCCACGACGATCAGTTGTTCGCTGCATGCGAGCCCGAATGCCCGCCGGAATCCCGGCGCCCGCGCTCATCGCAGATGGACGCGCGGGTCGAGCCAGCCGTAAACGAGATCGACCACCAGGTTGATCACCGTGTACATGAGCGAGATGAAGAAAACCGCGGCCAGGACGACGGGAAAATCGCGGTTGAGCAGCGCCTGGACCGTGAGCCGCCCGAGGCCAGGCCAGGCGAATATGGTTTCGGTGATGACCGCCCCGCCCAGGACCTGCCCCGCCTCGAGACCAGCGAGCGTCACGATCGGGATCGCCGAGTTGCGGAGCGTGTGCTTGCCGATCACGCGCCCCTCACCGAGTCCCTTGGCGCGCGCGGTCAGGATGTAGTCCTCGCCCAGCACCTCGAGCACCGCCGAGCGCGTGAGGCGCGCGACGCGGGCGGCGTAGAACGCCGCCAGCACGATCGTCGGCATGACGAGATGCGCGACGCCGCCCATCCCGCCCGTCGGCAGCCACCGGAGCTGTACCGAGAAGAGATAGATCAGCATCAGCCCGAGCCAAAAGCCGGGCGTGGCCTGGCCCAGCACCGTCGAGATCGTCGCGACGTGATCGAGCAGCCCGTCGCGGCGCACTGCCGAGAGGACGCCGAGCGGGACCGCGACCGCGAACGTCAGGAGCAGCGAGGTGCCGGCCAGGAGGAGCGTGGCGGGAAGCCGTTCGAGCACGAGGCCCATCGCGTCCTGCCGGTAACGCAGCGAATCGCCGAAATCGCCGCGGACCGCGCCTGCGAGGAAGCGCGCGTACTGCACCGGCATCGGATCATTGAAGCCGAGGCGCTGGCGGAACTCATTCACGTCCTTGGCCTGGATGTCCATCGGCATGAAGAGGAGAACCGGATCGCCGGAGAGGCGGACCATGGCGAAGACCGCCGTGAGCGAGAGGAACACGACGAGAGCGGTCTGGGCGAGGCGGGACACGACGTAGGCCCGCATGAGCCTACATTTGTATCATGGCGCCACGCGAGGTCTCGCAGTCCGGACGCGGGCTAGGCGGTGCGAGCCGCAGCCGGGCGCAGGGCCGCCGTGCGAGCCGGAGGGCCGGGCTGGGGCCCCCAGGCCCGAGGCGAGCCTACCCCCAGGTGTACGCGCGGGGCTCGTAGTGCCCCTCGACCCACAGGGCGTCCGAGTTGTAGGAGCCGGGGACCCAGACGTTCGACACCTAGTTCTGGGGGACCCAACTGTAGGCCCAATAGCCGAGGCTGAAGCAGCGCCGCGGGACCCGTGATGTAGACCGGCTGTGGGACGACAACCACCGGGGCACGATGGATGACGTCGGGGCGCCGATGGATGTGGTCGCCCACCGGGCCGTGGTGGATGTCGTTGGGACGGCGATGGGGGACCGGGCTCGTGACGGTGATCCTGATCCCGGTCGCGTCGGCAGGGGCCGGAGCGCCGGCGACCAGCAGTGTCAACAGGAGAACGACGACGATACCCACGACGATTACCTATCGACGATCCGCGCCTCGACTCCCGTCCAGACCAGCTCAGCCCATCGCGCATAGCCCGCGTCGGACGGGTGATAGCCGTCCGCCGAGATGAGCTCGGGCTGCAGCGGGACCTCGCGCTGGCTGGCGGCGTAGAGATTCACCAACTCGGCACCGTGCGCCCGGCCCTTGCGCTCGAGCGCTTCGTTGAACACGATGGTCTGCCGGCCGACCGCCTCTCGGAGGCGACTCCGGCTGAAACGCGGGGTCACCGCCAGGTCAGGAATCAGATTCACGACGGCGACCGCCGTCGTCTCGTAGCGCAGGCGCCCGAGGATCGTTTCGAGATTCTTCTCGTACGTCGCCACCGGCACCCGCGTGGTGATGTCATTCGGTCCGATCGAGAGCGTGACCAGGTCAGGGCGCAGCCCGATCGCCCGGTCGAGCTGGCGCAGCAGCACGTCGGCCGAGGTCGCGCCGCCTGCGCCCAGATTGACGACGCGCGCGCGCGGATACACGGCGCGCAGGCGCTCGTGCAGCCGGCCTACATAGTTGCGGTCGGGGCTCGTGGCGCCGACACCCTCGACCGTGCTGTCGCCGAGGGCCACGTACAGGACGGCGGCACTGCGGTCGGCGAGCAGGGTCCGAACACTCTCCGGACGACCGGTGGCGCACGCCGTCGCGAGCAGCGCGGCGAGCACCGTGAAGCGCCTCACCAGTGCGACGCTTCCTCGAGGGTGCGGCGATACCACAGAGCGTCGGGGAAGGTGATCGGGCGGATCGCGGGCAACGTCACGCCGGCCTCGCGGTAGGCACGGACGAACGATCGTCCGGCCTCGGCGGCGCCGACGGCGCCGACGGCGCGGGTGAGCCCCTCCGCCACCTCGCCGCTGCGATCGAACAGAGCCAGCTCTTTCCCGAGGCCGCTTGCCTCGAGCATGGCGCGGTAGAACGGCAGCGTGAGGTACCGCGCGAGCTCGGCGCGGAAGGCGACGAGGGCGCCGGGCACGTCGTCCGAGATCGCCAGCGGCACCGCGGCGACGATCTCGAAACCGGCCAGCGCTTTGCCCGCGCGAGCGCGCCCGCGCTCGAGCGCGGGCACGGCGACGTCGCGTACGTAGCCCGGCGAGCAGAGCCAGAGGACCGCGCCATCGGCGATCTCGCCGGCCAGCTCGAGCATGTTCCTGGACAATGCGGCCAGGTAGATCGGCGGGACGGCGGGGCGCTCGGGAACGGCGAGACTCCACTTGACGCGGTAGTGCCGCCCAGCGAACTCGACGGTGCCGCCGAGGGCGCCGCGAAGGACGGCGACGTACTCCCGCATCACGGCGAGGGGCTCGCGCAGGGAGAGGCCGAGCATCGCTTCCATGCTGGCGCGGTGGCTCACGCCCAGGCCGAGCGTGAAGCGCCCGCCCGTCACCTCCGAGAGCGTGAGCGCCGCCTGGGCCATCGTGACCGGGTGCCGCGGGTAGATCGGGACGACCCCGTTGCCGAGCCCGAGTCGCGTTGTCGCGGCGCCGTAGGCGGCGAGGACGAGGAACGAGTCGCGCCCGGAGCCGTGGGTCACCCAGACGCTTTCATAACCGAGCGCTTCCGCGAGCCGCGCGAGCTCGACGCCGCCCGCCAGGTTGCGCCCCGGGTTGAGGAAGGCCGCACGCCGGAGAGTCGCCACGTCAGTCCCGGATCCAGGACTCGGCGAGTGGGATCCGTGGCCGCCGCGCCGGGGCGCGCAGCGGGATCACGTTCGCGGCGCGGGTCGCGCTGGGCGCCAGCCGCAGGAGCCCTTCGACCTCCGCCCGCAGGTAGAGCCGCTGGCGCTTCATCCCCTGACGGTAGCTCCGGAGCACGCCGCGGCTCACGTAGGCGTAGAGCGTCGCCGGCTTCACGCCGAGCAGGCGCGTGGCCTCCTTGACCGTCAGGTATTCTTCGTCATTCACGCTGATCATGGTGCGCCGCCTTCCGACGCTAGCAGGCTCGGCCGGTCCTCGTCCAGGGCCGACTGGTGAATCAATCTAAATAAAGTATAATCAATATTAATCAACTTAACTGAACCACGAGGAGGCGACGATGGAGACGGCGTGGAAGGCGGGGCTCGAAGACGTCATCGCGACGCGGTCGGCGATCTGCCAGGTCGACGGCGCGGCGGGCAAGCTCTACTATCGGGGCTACGAGATCGGCGAGGTCGCTGGGGCCATCCCGTTCGAGGACGTGACAGCGCTGCTCTGGCACGGCGAGCTGCCCTCGCCCGCCGCGTCGGCCCAGTTCGCGTCGCGCCTGGAAGCGGCGCGCGGCCTCCCGGCGGCCGTGGCCGACCTGCTCCGGACCCTCCCCCGCGACAGCCATCCCCTGGACGCGCTCCGGACGGCGGTGTCGCTGGCCGCGACCCGGGATCTCGACGTCCGCTCGAGCGATCCCGAGGCCAACCTCCGCAAGGCGTTCCGACTTATGACCCTCGTGCCGGAGACCGTCGCGGCCTGGCAGCGGATCCGCACGGGCCGCGCACCCGTGGCGGCGCCGATCTCGGGATCGCACGCGGCGTACTTCCTCGAGCTCCTCGAGGGGCGCGCACCGTCGCGCGAGGTCGCGCCGGTTCTGGACCTGGTGCTCACCCTGCACGCCGACCACGAGCTCAACGCGTCGACGTTCGCGGCCCGGGTCGGCGTCGCGACGCTCACCGATCTGCACGCGGCCATCGTGGCGGCGATCGCGACGCTAAAGGGGCCACGGCACGGTGGCGCCAACGAGGACGTCCTGGCGATGCTGCTCGAGATCGGCGATCCCGCGCGCGCCGAGAGCTATGTCGAAGCGCGCCTCGGGGCGCGGGCCGGGCTGTCCAAGCACGAGCGCGGCGATCCGCGCGTCCGCGTGCCCGGGTTCGGTCATCGCGTCTACCGCGTGGACGACGCGCGGGCGCGGGTGCTCCGGGGGATGGCGAAGTCGATGGCCGAAGCGACCGGCCGGCAAAAGCTCTTCGAGGTCGCCGAGCGCGTCTACGACGCGATGCGCGCCCGCACGCCGCTGCCGGTGAACGTCGACTTCTTCTCGGCCGTGGTCTACGACGCGCTCGGGATCCCGCCGGATTTCTGCACGTCGATCTTCGCGGTCGGGCGCGTCGCGGGCTGGTGTGCGCACGCGCTGGAGCAGTTCGCCGACAACCGGCTCATCAGACCGCGCGCCGAGTACATCGGCGCCGCGCCGCGGTCCCTCGCGGCCGATCAGCGGCGCCGGACCGAGACCTCCATGGCGTCGTCGTCGAAGTCATAACCGCGACTGTCGTAGCGGCCGCCGGCCCGAACGTACTCGAGGTAGGACGCGACCTCGCGGCGGGCTATGCCCGTGTTGTCGGCGACGACGACGGCGCCGGGGACGAGCTTCGGCTCGAGCTGGCGGAGATAGTCGAGGTAGTCCTCCTTGGCGGCATCGATGAAGGCGAAATCGAAGCGGCCCGGCAGGAGCGGGATCACGCGCAGCGCGTCGCCCGCGACCACCTTCACGCGCCGGTCCAGGCCCGCCTCGGCGACGTTCGCCCGCACGAGGCCGGCCAGGAAGGGATTCGCCTCGACACAGGTGAGCCGGCCGCGGGGCGGCATCGAGCCGGCGATCAGGATCGCCGAGTAACCGATCAGCGAACCGAGCTCGATCGCGCGCGTGGGCCGGTGGCGGTCGAGGAGCCGGCGCAGGACTCGGCCCTTGCCCCGGCCGACGATGGGGATGTGCCAGCGCGTCGTGGCGCGGTCCATGAGCGCGAGCATCCGGCGCGCCTGCTTGGTCACGCGCGCGCGGCCGACACGCGGGACGCGACAGTGTCGGGCACCGGGTAGCGTCGCGTGGACTTGCCCGCTTTGATGATCTGGCCGGGGAGCGTCCGGCCGACGATCTCCTGAACTCGGCGCGACACCGCAATCAGCCGGTCGAGGTCGATCCCGGTCTCGATCCCCATGGCGGAGAGGCAGTGGACGAGATCCTCGCTGCAGACGTTGCCCGAGGCACCCGGGGCGAACGGACAGCCGCCCAGGCCGCCGATCGAGCTGTCGAGGTTCGTGACGCCGTACTCCATGGCGGCCATGATGTTCGGGATCGCCATCGCCCGGGTGTCGTGCGTGTGCAGCGTCCACTCGATCCCCGGGAACTTCGGCATCAGGTGCTCGAAGACGCGCGCGACCTGCCGCGGGTTCGCCATCCCGGTCGTGTCGGCGAGGCCGATCGCGTGCGCGCCGATGTCGGTCAGGCGCCGCACCACGCTCTCGAGCTGTCCCAGCGGAACGTCGCCCTCGAACGGACAGCCGAATGACGTGGACACGCCGCAGCCCACCGGGACCTTCGCACGCTCGGCCACCTGCATGACCGCGCGCAGCTTCGCCATCGACTCGGCGATCGTCATGTTCACGTTGGCGAGGTTGTGGCTCTCGCTGGCGGAGATGACCGTGTGGATCGCGTCGACGCCGGCATCGACCGCGCGCGCCGCGCCCTTGTCGTTGGGAACAAGGGCCGCGTAGCGTGTGCCCGGGCGACGCGCGATGCGGGCCATCACCTCTTCGGCGTCGCGCAGCTGGGGGACGACCTTGGGATGGACGAAGGAGGTCACCTCGATCCGGGCGACCCCGGCCTCCGACAGAAGGTTCACCACCTCGACCTTCTGCTCGGTCGGAATGAAGTCGGGCTCGATCTGGAACCCGTCCCGGGTTCCCACTTCACAAAGCGTGATACGCGCGGGCAGTTTCATGGCATCCTCCAGACCTCCGGGGTGTGGAGAACTGTAGCACGGCGCCGGGCGAACCCATCCCGCGCCGGCCGGCATCCAAGAGAGAGGAGGCCTTGATGAATCCCAATATCGCCATTACCGACAAGGACCGCGCAGGTGTAGTGAAAATCCTGAACGCCCTGCTCGCGGACGAGTACGTGCTCTACACGAAGACCCGCAACTACCACTGGAACGTCGTCGGCTCTCAGTTCAACGACTTGCACAAGTTCTTCGCCGCGCAGTACGAGGAGCTCGACGCCTTCATCGACGAGGTGGCCGAGCGGGCGCGCACGCTCGGCGGGCACTCGGTGGCGACCCTGGCCGAGTTCCAGGAGGCGACACGACTCAAGGAGCATCCCGCCCAGTATCCGGCCGCCGAGGAGATGCTCGATAACCTGCTGGCCGACCACGAGACGCTCATCCGCCAGCTGCGCGCCGACGCCGACGCCGCGGCGAGCAAGTATCACGACATGGGCACGAACGACTTCCTCACCGGTCTGATGGAGAAGCACGAGAAGATGGCGTGGATGCTCCGCGCCTTCCAGGAAGGGAAAGCCCCAGGCCGCTCGCGCTAGAGCGCGCGCCGCGTTGGTCAGGCGCGCCGCGTTGATCGGGCGCGCCGCGTTGGGGGGTATGGGGGGCCATGTTTAATAACTCCGCGGCATGCCGAGCACGTGCTCGCCGACGTAGGCGAGCACCAGGTTGTTGTTGACCGGCGCCGTCTTGTAGAGCCGGCACTCGCGGAACTTGCGCTCGACGTCGTACTCCTCGGCGTAGCCGTAGCCGCCGTGACAGTCGATGCACGCGTTGCCGGCCTCCCACGCTGCCTCGGCGCCGAGGTACTTCGCCATGTTGGCCTCGCCCCCGCACGGCTGGCCCGCGTCGAAGAGCGCCGCCGCCTTGTCACGCATGAGCTGCGCCGCGTCGGTCGAGACGTGCGCGCGCGCGATGGCGAACTGCACGCCCTGGTTGGCGCCGATGGGCCGGCCGAAGATGACGCGCTGGTTCGAGTACGCCACCGCCTTGTCGATGAACCAGCGCGCGTCGCCGAGCGAATCCGAGGCGACGAGGATGCGCTCGGCGTTCATCCCGTCCAGGATGTAGTGGAAGCCCCTGCCCTCTTCGCCGATCAGGCTCCCGACCGGGATCTCGACGTTGTCGAAGAACAGAGCGTTCGTCGAGTGGTTCATCATCATGCGGAGCGGGCGCACCTCGAACCCCTTGAGGTCGCGGATGTCGATCAGGAAGACGGACAAGCCGTCGGTCTTCCGCTTCACCCGGTCCACTGGCGTCGTGCGCGCGAGGAGGAGCATCAGGTCGGACTGGAGCACGCGCGAGATGAAGATCTTCTGGCCGTTGACGACGTAGCGGTCGCCCGTGCGGATCGCCGTCGTCTGGAGCTTCGTGGTGTCCGAGCCCGAGTTCGGCTCGGTCACGCCGAAGGCCTGGAGCCGGAGCACGCCCGTCGCGATCTTCGGTAGATACTCCTGCTTCTGCGCCTCGGAGCCGTGCCGGAGGACGGTGCCCATGATGTACATCTGGGCGTGGCAGGCCCCGGCGTTGCCGCCGGAGAAGTTGATCGATTCTAGGATAAGGCCGCCCTCGCGGATGCCGAGTCCCGCGCCGCCGTACTCCTGTGGGATCAGCGCGGCGAGATAACCCGCCTCGGTGAGCTCGGTGACGAACTTCTCCGGGTACTCGCGCCTGGCGTCGAGGTCGCGCCAGTATTCGCCGGGATACCGCTTGCAGATCTCCAGCACGCCCGCGCGGAGCGCGCGCTGCTCTTCGCTGAGGGCGAGATCGATCGACGCCATCGTCACTTCCCCTTGAACTCGGGTTTCCGTTTCTCGTGGAAGGCGCGGACGCCCTCCAGCCGGTCCTCGGTCACGACGGTCGCATTATAGGCCTCGATCGCGAGGATCATGGCGGTGTCGAGGTCTGTCTCGGCGCCGTAGGCGATGGCTTTCTTCGCCTGGCGCACGGCGATGGGACCGTTCTTCGAGATCGTGGTCGCGATCTGGGTCGCCGTTGCGCGCGCCTGGCCGGCCGGCACGAGGTGGTTGACGAGGCCCACCGCCTTCGCCTCGTCGGCCCGCATCCGGCGCCCGGTGAAGATCAGCTCCTTGGCGAGCGGGGCGCCGACGATCCGCGGCAGGAGCTGGGTGCCGCCGATGCCCGGGAAAATGCCGAGCGTCGTCTCGGGCACGCCGAAGACCGCTGTCTCGCTCGCGACGATGAAGTCCGACAGGATGGCGAGCTCGCACCCGCCGGCGAGGGCAAACCCCTCGACCGCCGCGATCACCGGCACCGGACACCGGAGCACGCGGAACGCCGCCTGCTCGAAGATCACGTGCTGCGCGCGCCACGCCTCGTCGGTCATCCCGTTGCGCTCCTTGAGGTCGCCGCCCGCGCAGAAGGCCCGATCGCCAGCGCCGGTGAACACGACCGCGCGCACGTCCGGGTCGCGCTGGAAGCCGTCGAAACAGGCGAGCAGGTCCTCGCCCATCGCGGTGTTCATCGCGTTCATCTGCTCGGCGCGGTTCAGCGTCACCGTGACGACCCGTGCGTCGTCCGAGCGCGTCACCAGGAGGTGGCGATAGGTCACTGGATGACGCCGTTTCCCCGGAGACTGCGAACGTCGTCGAGCGTATAGCCGAGCCAGGTGAGGACGTCGCTGCTGTGCTCGCCGAGGAGCGGCGGGACGCGCCGGACGGCCGGCCGGACACCGTCCCAGGTCAGCGGCAGGCCGATGCTCCGGTAGTCGGGCAGGCGCGGGTGGCTTGCGCCGACGAGCACGCCGCTGTCGCGCGTCTGCGGTTCTTCCAGCATCTGGTCCACGGTCAGGATCGGCGCCGCCGGCACCCCGCTCGCGCGGAGGGTCTCGACGAGCTCCGCCGCCTTTCGCTCGCGCGTGCGCTTGGAGAGCGTCTCGACGAGGGCGGCGCGGTTGCTCACGCGGGAGGGGTTGTCCTTGAACCGCTCGTCGGCGGCGAGCTCGGGACAGCCGAGCGCCGCCGCCAGGCGGGCGAACAGCGCGTCGGAAGCCGCGCCGACCATCGCGAACCCGTCAGCGGTCGGGAAGGCCTGGTACGGCGCGATCATCGCGGTGCCCGAGCCCTGCGGCTGAGGGACCGCGCCCGAGGCGAGGTAGCCCATGGCGTGATACGACATCCACATCAGCGCCGTCTCGAAGAGCGCCGTCGTGACCTCGACAGCGCGCCCGGTTGCGTCACGCTGGCGGAGCGCCGCGACGACGCCGAGAGCAGCCCACATCCCCGTGCCCATGTCGACGATCGACGTTCCCACCCGCGCGGGCTCCTGTCCGGGGTGGCCATTCACCGACATCAAGCCGCTGTAAGCCTGCATCAGCGGATCGTATCCGGGCAGGTGGCGGAGCGGTCCTCGCGCGCCGAAGGCGGTGATCGAACAGTAGATGATTCTCGAATTGAGGCGAGCAGCGCCCGCGAAGTCGAGTCCGAGCTCTTCGATGACCCCCGGGCGCAGGCTCTGGACGAACACGTCGGCGCGTCTGACCAGCCGCTGCAGAATCTCGAGCCCGCCCGGGGACTTGAGGTCGAGAGCGAGGCTCTTCTTATTGCGGTTCAGCGCGATGAACGTCGCGCTCTCCTGGCCCCAATAGGGCGGCGCCCACGCCCTGGCATCGTCGCCGCGCCCCGGACGCTCGATCTTGATGACCTCGGCTCCCATATCCCCGAGGATCTGCGTGCAGAATGGGCCCGCGACATTCTGTGTCAGGTCGGCAACGATGACGCCTTCGAGCGGATGCGCCACGCCAGGAGTCTATCACCGGGGGATCATGGGGCACCGGGCCGCTCCGGGCTCGGGGAGGTCCCCTCCCGGACTGTTTGACACGTTCCGGGGCGGCCCGCGTTAGAATCAATTTCATCCCATGGCGCTGAATGCCGACGAGCTGGGGAAGAGTTTCGTAGCACTAAGTGAACGGTTCTCGGGCCTGGCAGAGACGCTCGCTCAGACGGCGGGACAACTCCAGGGGGCCGGCACCCTGCCGGCCGAATCGCTGCTCGATGAAATCGCCAAGGTCCGTACGGACTTCGTGGACGTTCGCCAGCGGGTGCTGGAGGCTGCGCGATCACTCTCGATCAACGCCCCGGGGATGTCGGAGATCGACAGCCTCAAGGCGCTCGGCCCCGTGCTCGAGACGGTGGTGCAGGCGCTCGCCGCTCAGGAGAAGCGGGCGGCCCTGGCCGAAGCGCGCACCCGGGTGATGGCGGTGCTCGACCGCGTCTTGACCGTCTCCCACGTCGACGGACCGAACTTCGGCGCGCTCGTGCAGTGCCAGGCGAAGGCGCGGGAGATCCGCCAGGCCGCGCTTGACCCCAAGGCCTTCGACGGCGAGAACGCCCCGGCGTTCCTCGAAAGCACGCCCTCGTTCGCCGCCCTGCTCTCGATGATCGAAGGGCGCGAGGCGCTCGACGACGAGAAGTTCGCCGCCCTCGAGGACACCGTGACGCAGTCCTTCGGCAGGACGCTTACGGTTGCGGCGACGCGCGGCAAGCTCGTGGTCGGCGCCCCGCCCGGACCGGTCGCGGAACGGCCGGCCCAGCCTGCTCCGAAGACGCCGGAGCCGGCGGCTCGGCCCGCGGCGGCCCCGCCGTCGCCCGCTCCGGCGCCGGAGCCTGTGGCGGCCAGCGCTCCCACGGCGAGGGCCGGAGCGGAGCAGCGCGAAGCCGCCCAGGCGGTCGAGCACGCGGCGCAGGACGAAGCGGCGCAGTGGTGGGTCTCGGCCTGGGCCCGCTGGACGAGCTGGAAGGGCACGCTCTCCTTCGCGGACGCGGTCAAAGAGGAGCTGGGCAAGTACAACTACATCCTCAGCGTCCCGATCCAGAAGAGCACGGACTACGAGGAAGGACTCCTTGCGTACGGCTACTCGCTCCTCCTCGAGCATATCGAGCACCGCTACGCCGGGTTCGTCAACAAGGCGCTCAATAGCCTCAAGACATTCCAGGCCGGCGCCGACGGCCAGTCGAAGTCCGTGGGCGCACACCTCTACAACGTTCTCGTGAGCGAGGGGCGGCTGGCCGAGGAGTACCCCGAGTTCGTCAAGAGTGTTCTGCTCGCCGCCGTGCCGGAGCCTGGCCTCTGGACCCATGCCCGGATTCTCGAGTCGACCACCGAGACCCGGATCTTCACGCACCCGAGCAACCGGATCGGCGATCCCGAGCACAATTCGCAGCGGCTGACGCAGGAGCGACAGCGGTTCGCCGACCACCGGTTCCCCATCGTGGTGGCACCGATCACGGCACGATTCTTTGCGATCGCCGCCGACCTTCGGGAGCCGCGATCGATCGACGTGAAGCTCCTGGACGGCCGCAACGACTCCGATCACGCGTGGCTCTTGACCATGCCGCCGGTCGGAAGAGCCGACCTCAAGTCAGAGATGTTGCGGCTCTTTCCGGAGGGAACGTCGGTGCCGGGGCTGGGGAGGGACTACGCGACCCTGTGGGTGGCGGTGTTCAATCCCGATCCGCACACGGAGAAGAAGTACGATCTGACGCTGAGCCTCAAGCAGTCGGCCAAGCAGGCGGCCGGTACCTTCCGCTCGGCCAGAACCGCGTAAGCCTCAGGGCTTCGCGGGATCGGATGCCTTCGGCTGCTCCGCCGGCCTCGGGGGCTCGGGCGGTTTCACGTGATCGGCTAGCTTCGGCGGCTCGCCGGGCATCCCCCGCTCGAATGGGCTCCTGCGCGGCGTAATCCCGAGCTTCGCGGCAATCTGGGCCATCGCCTGTGCGATCTCGTCCTTCTCGAGCCGGAGCAAATGGTTTTCCCGCTTGAGGTCCTCGACCTCTTTGTGGAGCTTTTCCGCTTCGTTCTGCGCCGCGGTGGCCCGCTCGCCCGCCTGATGGTCGCCCACCATCAGCTCCGGCAGGAGACCGAAGATCTGGCGTGCCTCTTCGATCCACTTCGCGACTCGCTCTCGCGCTTCAGCAGCGGATGTTGGGTCCATGACCCTCCTCGTCTGCTCCGGGGCGCGTTCCGTCTCCGCCGTCGTGGCCGGCGGGGTGACGGTCGCCTGCCGGCGGGTGGGTTACAACACGTAGAGTATCAGCCTAGCATCTGCGTTCGGAAATTCGCAAACCGAGCCCGCCGGGTCTTAGGGGGTGGTGGGTGTGTCGAGCAGCGCCTCGATGAACCGGCGTCCGGCTGGGCTGTCCCACGGTCGGGGGCCGGCGGCCCGACCAACCAGCCGCCCCTGCCGATCGACGATGTACACCGTTGGCGGGCCCCAGACGCCGTACACTTTTCCCGTCACATCGCCGCTCTCGTCGAGCAGCACCGGCGCCGTGTAGCCACGCTCCTTGACGGTCCGCCTGACGCGCTCCGGGTCCTCCTGGAAATCGATGAGGAGGACTTCCAGTCCCTTGCTTCTCAGTTCTCGGTAGAGCTTCTGGACGGGAGGCAACTCCTCCCGACAGGTCGGTCACCACGTGGCCCAGAAGAAGAGCATCACGACCTTGCCTCGAAGCTCGGCGAGCGTGACCGTCTTGCCGGCGAGATCCGGCAGCGCGAACGCGGGGGCTGCCTTCGGCGGCGTGTACGGCTGCACCTGAACACTCGCGAAGTCGGGCGGGGCAGCCGCCCGCGGAGCTAGCACGGCGGTGGCGACGAGCGCCCCGGTCAAGCTCGCAACCCTGACCCACTGTCTCATGCGTCGCAGCGTACTCCGGAACGCAAATGGCAGCTATCTCTTTTGCCGGAGCGCCTGCATTACGCGCTCCGGCGTGATCGGCTGGTCGGTCAGCATCACGCCGAGCGGGGCCAGCGCGTCGTTGACCGCGTTGAGGATCGCGGCGGGCGCCCCCGTCGCGCCCGCTTCGCCAGCGCCCTTGAAGCCGCCCGCGATCCCCGGCGCAGGGGTCTCGAGGTGGTGCGTCTCGATCGGCGGAACGTCGGCGAAGGTCGGCAGGGCGTAGTCCATCAAGGTGGCCGAGAGGAGTTGTCCGGCGTCGTCGTAGACGCAGTGCTCGCTGAGCGCTCCACCGAGTCCCTGAGCGATCCCGCCGGCGATCTGGCCCTCCACGAGCGCGGGATTGACGATCCGCCCGCAGTCATCGACGGCGACGTAGCGCAGCACGCGCACCTTGCCCGTCTCGACGTCGACCTCGGCGACGGCCAGGTGCGCGCCGTTGGTGAAGGTCCACGCCGCCGGATTCGTGTAATGCACGGTCGCCTCGAGGCTCGGCTCGACGCCGCGGAGCTCGTTCGACCGGAAGTGCACTGTGCGCGCCAGGTCTCCGAAGCTCAGACCCCGCCCGGGACTCCCGCGGACCACCGCGCACCCGTGGGCGAGCTCGATGTCGGCGGCGTGCGCTTCCAGGAGCGTCGCGGCGATCGTCCGGATTCTCTCGCCGAGCGCGCGCGCCGCAAGCATGGTCGCGCTGCCGCCGATCGGCATGCCGCGACTCGCCCACGTGCCGCCGCCGTACGGCACCACGGCCGTGTCGCCGGAGATCACGGCGACGTGGTCGAGCGGCACGTCGAGCTCGTCGGCGATGATCTGCGCGAGCGCCGTGTGGGTGCCCTGCCCCTGGTTGGTGACGCCGACCAGCGCCGTCACGGCGCCGCCCGGCTCCAGCCGCACCGTCGTTCCCTCCTGGCCCGAGATCGGCGCGCCGCCGACACCGTAGAACTGCGCGCCCGGGCCCGTCAGCTCGACGAAGCACGCGAGGCCGATTCCGAGGTGCCGCCCATCCCCGCGCGCCGCCGCCTGCTCTCGGCGCAGTCGGTCGTACGCCGCGACCTCCAGGAGCCGCGCCAGCGCGGCGTGGTAGCTGCCGCTGTCGTAGACGTTGCCGGTGGCCGAAGTGTACGGGAGCTCCTCGGGACGCACCAGGTTGCGGCGGCGCATTTCGGCCGGGTCGAGGCCGAGGTCGCGCGCGATCAGCTCGACCATGCTCTCGGTCACGGCGGTGGCGATCGGATGTCCCACGGCTCTGTACTGCGAGGTGACGACCTTGTTCTGCGTCACGACGCGCAGAGCCGCGTCATAGTGCCGCACGCGGTAGGGGCCCGGGAGGAGGCGTAGCACCTGACCGCCTTCGACGACGCTCGAGCGGGGGTAGGCGGAATACGGTCCCACCGCCGCCGTGATCGACGCCCGCATCGCCGTCAGCACCCCGTCCGGATCCGCCGCGACCTCGACGCGGATCGTCTGCTCGCGCGCGTGAATGTCGGACAGAAACGACTCGCGCCGGCCGGCGATGAACTTGACGGGCCGGCCGAGCGTCAGGGCCATCGCGCAGGCGGCCATGTCGTCCTGGTACACGTGGATCTTGATGCCGAAACTGCCGCCGACGTCGGGAGCGATGACGCGCACGCGCTGCTCGGGGAGGCCGAACAAGTCCGCGAGCACCGCCTGCATCATGTGGGGGACCTGAGTCGAGATCCAGAGCGTGAGCGCGCGGGTGGCGGGCTCGTAGTCGGCGACGAGGCCCCGCGGCTCGAGCGGTACGCCCGTGTGTCGGCCCGTCGTGAACGTGCGTTCCCACGTACGATAGGCGCCGGCGAACGCGGCGTCGGCGTCGCCGGCGGAAAGGCGCGTCTCGTAGAGCAGGTTGTCCCCGAGCTCGGGGTGAATCAGGGGCGCGCCACCGGCGAGCGCCGCGCCGGGCGTGAGCACCGCGGGCAGAGGCTCGTACTCCACCTCGACGAGCGCGGCGGCGTCGTCGGCGGCCGCCCGGCTTTCGGCGGCGATCACGACGATCGGCTCGCCGACGTAGCGAACGCGCTCGACGGCCAGCGGCAGCATGGCGCCGGTCTTCATGCCCTTGAAGTGGAGGAGGACGCCGCGGTACGGCTTGCAGAGCCTGGCGGCAGCGGCGCCCGTGAGCACGCCGACGACGCCGGGCGCGCGCCGCGCGGCGTCGAGACCGACGCGGGTGACGCGAGCGTGGGCGTGGGTGCTGCGCACGAAGGCGACATGGGCCATGCGGGGCAGCGTCAGGTCGTCCACGTAGCGGCCGCGCCCGGTGAGCAGACGCGGATCGTCGCCGCATTTGACGCGCGCTCCGATGTGACCCGCCGGCGCCGGCACGGCGGGAATCTATCACGATTATTGACACCCGCCGACCGGCCTCCTATCATCGGCGCCACCCGAGAACGCTGTCCACACACGGTGGACCGACGGAGGTGGCCATGCATCGACGCGAGTTCCTGACGACCGCAACAGCCGGCGCGACGCTCGTGGCTTTTCCCGCTGTGCTGCGCGCCCAAAGCAAGGAGCCGATTCGTATCGGCTTCCCGCTGCCGCTGACGGGCACATTCGCCGCCATCGCCGCAGACTTGCAGAAGGGCGCCCAGCTCGCCATGGAAGAGCTCAACGCCAAGGGCGGCGCGATGGGCCGCAAGATCGAGGTCCTGTTCCGCGACGACGAGCTCAAGCCGGCCGTCGGTGCCCAGCGCACCAAGGAGCTGATCGAGAACCAGAAGGTGGACTTCGTCGTCGGCGGTCTGGCCGCCCACGTGCAGATGGCCATCAACGAGCAGACCAAGGCGGCGAGGAAGCTCTACATCTCGGTGAGCCAGTCCGACGAGATCAGCGCCAAGCCCGACACCAGCCCCCTGACCTTCCACGAGGCGCTGAACCCGACGATCACCAGCCGTGCCATGGCCACCTACGGCATGCAGAACCTGGGCAAGAAATGGTGGGTCGTCTACGCCGACTACGCCTGGGGCAAGCAAAACAACGCCGTGTTCACGGCGGCCATCACCAAGCTCGGTGGGACCATTCTCGGGAGCACGCCCTATCCCCTCGGCAAGCCCGAGTTCTCGGCGCACCTGCCGAAGATCCAGGCGGCCAAGCCCGATGTGATTTACGCTGTGACCCCGGGCGCCGACAACGTCCCCTTCCTGAAGCAGGCGATCAGCTTCGGTCTGAAGAAGGATGCGAAGATCGCCCAGCCGCTGCACTTCCTCTACTACACGAAGGAAGGCGGCGCCGAAGTCTTCCAGGATATCTACGGCGCGACCCACTTCTGCCACGAGCTGGCCGAGACCTTGCCTCAAGCCAAGCGCTACGTCGAAGCCTTCACGAAGCAGTTCAAGACGCCCCCGGACGCGTACTCCGGGTACGGCTACAACGGCATCATGGAAGTGGCCCGGGGCGTCGAGCTGGCGAAGTCCACCGAGTCCGACGCGGTGGCCAACGCGCTCCGCAAGAACCGCGAGTACGACCACTATAAGGGCAAGCAGTGGTGGCGGGCTTGCGACAACAAGTCCTTCCAGGACCTCTGGATCCTCAAGGCCCGCTCGCCGCAGCAGGTGAAGGGCGAGTGGGGGCTCTTCGACGTCATCGGCAAGGTGGCGGCCAACGAGGAACTGGACCGGACGTGCGCCGAGAAGGGGTTCGCATAGCGGCGTGCCTGACGTCTCGCTGACCGCACTCACCGCTCAGGTCTTCACGGGGCTCGTCCTGGGCGGGATTCTGGTGCTGCTCGCCATCGGCCTGAGCCTGATCTTCGGGCTGATGACGGTGGTGAATTTCGCTCACGGGTCCTTCTACATGCTCGGGGCCTACGTCGCCTTCTCCGTCCTGGGTCTGACGAAGAGCTTCTGGGCGACGTTGGTCCTGGCGCCGCTGGTGGTGGGCTCGGTCGGCTTCCTGGTCGAGCGGTTCCTGATCCGGCGGCTCTACGGACGCAGTCCGGACGACCCCCTGCTGCTGACGTTCGGGCTGTCGCTGGCCATGGTGGAGGGCGTCAAGCTCTTGTGGGGAAAGATCGGCCTCACCGTCGACCCGCCGAAGCAGCTGGCGGCCGCCGTCGATCTTGGCTTCATGACCTTTCCGATCTACCGGCTGTTCGTCATCGCGGTGACCGCGGCGGTCCTGGTGGCACTCTGGGTGTTCCTCGCGAAGACCAACGTCGGGCTCATCATTCGGGCGGGCTCGCGCGACGCCCTGATGGTCCGTGCCCTTGGCCTGAACCTCAACCGTGTCTGGCTGCTGGTCTTCGGGATCGGGATCGGCATGGCGGGTCTGGCCGGCGTTCTCGCGGGCCCGATGCGCGGGGTCTACGCCGAGATGGGCGTGGAGATCATCATCGACTGCTTCGTGGTGGTCGTGGTCGGGGGCATGGGCAGCCTGGCCGGGGCCATCGTGGCCGGTCTGCTCATCGGCGAGATCGTCAGCCTCACGACATTCTTCGCCCCCAGGCTCGCCGAGATCGTCGTCTTCGTCGTGATGGCGGTCGTGCTCCTCGTCAGGCCGAGCGGGCTGTTCGGCGAGGCGGGCCTGGCGGAGTGATGCGAGAGGCGCTTCGCCGGCTGCCGGCCTGGGTGACGGCGCACCCCATCGCCTCCTTCATCTTGTTCTTCGCCGTCTTTCCGTTTCTCGTCCCCTACCAGTCGCTCGCGACGCAGGTATTGATCTTCGGCCTCTTCGCCCTCGGCTTCAACCTCCTCTATGGCTACACCGGGCTCCTCTCGTTCGGTCACGCCGCCTACTATGGGCTCGGCGCGTACGGAACCGGCATCGCCCTGGCCAAGCTCAAGCTGACGTCGCTGTGGGTCGCCCTCGGCCTCGGCTTCGGGGCGGCGATGGTGGGAGGCGCCCTGGTGGGGTTCTTCTGCCTGCGCCGGCGCGGCATCTATTTCGCGATGCTCACACTCGCCTTCGCACAGATGCTCTACTTCATCGCCTTTCACGCCGCCGACCTGACGGGCGGCGACGACGGGCTGCGCGGCATCCCGCTGCAGCCGCTCACGCTGCCTGGCGTGTCCTTGTCGCTCCGCCACCCGCTGGCCTTCTACTTCTTCGCCTACGCGCTGGTTGTGCTGGCGGTCGCGGCCCTCAAGCGCATCCTGGACTCGCCGTTCGGCACCGTGCTGCAGGCGATCCGCGAGAACAGCGATCGTGCCGTCGCGTGCGGCTACGACATCAACCGGATCAAGTTGCTGTCGTTCGTCTTCTCCGCTTCGTTCGCCGGGCTCGCCGGCGCGCTCGACGCGCTCCGCCTCACCGTCGTGCCCGTCGAGTCGCTCTACTACACCACCTCCGCGCAGGTCGTCATCATGACGCTGCTCGGAGGCGCGGGGACGTTCTTCGGTCCCTTCGTGGGCGCAGCGACCTTTCTCGTGCTGGCCGATCGCCTCAGCCTGTTCATCGAGTTCTGGCCGCTCGTGATCGGCGTCATCTTCATGGCATTCGTCCTGTTTCTTCCCCGTGGGATCTGGGGCACACTGACGTCGCGGAGAGCGCCGTGAGCCGGATCCAGCGGAGCGTCGTCGAGCGCGCGGAGCGGGTGACTCGAGAAACGATCGCTCGGCGGGCGAGCGAGTACGACGGCGCCGGCGCCAATCCGGTCGAGAGCTGGCGCGATCTCTGGCGCGAGGGCCTGCTGGCGGGCACCATCCCGACCGGCTACGGGGGCCTCGGGCTCGACATGGCGACATACGTCGCGGTGATTCGCGCGGTGGCCCGGGGCTGCGCCAACACGGGCATGACCGTTCACATGCACTCCACGGTCATGCGGTTCATCGACGCGCTCGGAACCGCCGCGCAGAAGCGACGGTTCTTCGACGAGGTGGTGCGGCACGGCAAGCTCTTCGGGAGCTGGGGCAGCGAGCCCGCCGTGAGCCTCTCGCGCACCCTGCTGATGGAGACGGTGATCCGCCAGGACGGCGCCGGCTACGTGATCGATGGCGTCAAGCACTTCTGCACCATGGCCCTCGGCGCCGCGCATTACATGGTCTGGTGCGCGCTCGACGGGGGCACCGACATGGCGAAGTCATTGCAGCTGGCGCTGGTGCCCGCCGAGACGTCCGGCATCGCCACCGACGGTAAGTGGGACACGCTCGGCATGCGCGCGACCTTCAGCCCGTCGGTCACCTTCACCGGTGTGCGTGTTCCCGGCGACGGAATGCTCGGCGATCCCGGCGCTTCCCTCCGGGGCGGCATCATCGAGAGCTTCGCGCTCGGTTACGCGGCGATCTATCTCGGCATCGCCGAATCTGCGCTGACCTTCGCGATGGACTACGCCAGGAAGCGCGTCGTGAGACCGGAGAACGTCGCCGTCGCGATGGATCCGACCGTCCAGCGCCACGTCGGCGAGCTGGCCGCCCACCTCGACGCGGCCGGACTGGTCCTGGCCGACTCCGCTGCGCGCTGGGACAACGCCGACCTGGCCGAGCGTGGGCCGCTCGCCAACCGGGCCAAGTACCTGGCGACGGAGATCGGACTGCACGTCACGTCCAAGGTTATCCAGGTCGTGGGTGGCCGCGGCGCGTACAAGGACTATCCCGCCGAACGCGCGTTCCGTGACCTCCGCACCTGCACGCTGATGCCGCCCACGGTCGATCGAATGCTCGAGGCGATCGGTAAGAGCGTCCTTGGGCTCGATGCGGCGATGTTCAACGTCGCCGGGACCCATCCCGACTCCGGGCGCTGATCGGCTCCTCGCCGCATAGTTCCTGGGGGTCGTGGGTCTAATCGGGCCAGAGGGAAGGCCAGCGGTTAGAGGCCCCCAGGGAGGCACTGACAATGAAAACGCTTGTCGCCGTTGCGATGTTGCTGGCGATGCTCGTCCCCGGCGTAGCCTTCGCGGGGGCATCCACCGACGCCGCGTTAGGGCTTGGCGCCTTCGCGGTCTTCAACCAGATCATCTCTGGTACCGGCATCTTCGGCGCCTTCCATCCAGCGCCCGGGCCGGTCGTCGTCGCGCCGCCTGTGCAGGAGCGGGTGGTCGTGCGCGAGTACCATCCCGTCTACGTCCAGCCCCCGGTCTACTACGCGCATCCGCCGGTGCACTACTACGGGTCCCCGCGACGGGTTGTCGTGATCACGGAGCGGGGCTGGTCTCCGCCAGGCCACGCCAAGAGGGGCCACTACGGCCACAGCGGGTACGGGCGGTAGGACTCACTACATGGGGGGCCTTGACGGCCCCCCAAGCCCCCCGAGGCGGCTCGGAGCGCCCCGGGGAACCCGTGAGCTCCTCGGTCTCGCGGGGCCTCGACGGGCCCCCATGTAGTCAAATCTCGAGGAAGCGCTGCTTGATCGTCGGGTCCCGGCGAAGCGCGTCGGGCGTGCCTTCGAACTGGATCCGACCCTGATCCATGACGTAGAGGCGGTGCGAGAGCGTCATCGCGACTTCGAGAGTCTGCTCCACGAGCAGGATGGTAGTGCCCCGGCGGTTGATGGCGGCGAGGATCTCGGTGAGGCCCTGAACCAGGAGAGGTGCCAGCCCCTCGGTCGGCTCGTCGACCAGCATGACGGACGGGCGGCTCACCAGCCCGCGGGCGATGGCCAGCATCTGCTGCTCACCGCCCGAGAGGAACCGGCCGCGGTGCTCGATGCGCTCGCGCAGCCGAGGGAAGTAACCGAAGACCTCGTCCAGGGCGTCGGCGCCGCCGTTCCCCGCCGAGGCGCCGAGCATCCCGAGCCGCAGGTTCTCCAGCACCGTGAGATTCGGCAGCACCCGCCGCTCCTCCGGAATCCACGCGATGCCGCGTCGGGCGATCTCGTGGGTCTCGAGCGCCGTGACGTCCTCGCCGCGCAAGCGCACGTGACCCCGCCGGGGCCGCGCGATGCCCATGATCGAGCGGAGCGTCGTCGTCTTGCCCGCGCCGTTACGCCCGATGAGCGTGACCACCTCGCCCTCACCGACCGTCAGCGACACGCCCTGGAGGATGTGGGCCTCGCCGTAGTAGGTGTGGATGTCCTCGACGGCGAGCAGGTTCACCGGCTCGCTCCCAGGTAGGTCTGCTGCACCCGCTCATTGCCGCGGATCTCCTCCGGCGTGCCCTCCGCGAGCACCTGGCCCTGATGGAGCACCGTGATGCGGTCGGAGATCCGCATCACCACTTTCATCTTGTGCTCGACCAGCACCACCGTGCGCCCGGCGGCCAACTCGCGGATCAGTCCCATCGTGGCGTCGGTTTCTTCGGGGCTCATGCCTGCGGTGGGCTCGTCGAGGAGCAGCAAGGTGGGATCGGACGCGAGTGCGATGGCGAGCTCGAGGTGGCGTTTCTCGCCGTGCGAGAGGTGCGCGGCCGGCATGTCGAGCTTCCCGCCGAGGCCGATCGATTTCAGGATCGCGATGGCCCGGTCGCGTACATCGGTGAGCCGATCGGCGCGCGACCAGAAGTTGAAGGACCGCACGTGGCCCTGCACGGCGACCCGCACGTTCTCGAGCACGCTGAGGTGCGGAAACACGTTCGTGATCTGGTACGACTTCGCGATGCCGAGCCGCGCCGCGGCGTACTGGGGTATCCCGGTGATGTCAGCGCCGTTGAACCAAATGCGGCCCGAGGTCGGCGCCGTCTCGCCGGCAATCAGACGGAAGAACGTGGTCTTGCCGGCGCCGTTGGGGCCGATGATTGAACGCAGCTCACCCCGCCGGACACTGACATCGACGCCGGACACCGCGAGCAGGCTCCCGTACGCGCGCGTGAGGCGCTCGGTGCGCAGCAAGACGGCGTCGGGCATAGCGGGAGAGTGCACGGGGGGCTTCACCGTGTCAAGGCACCGGGCGTGTGCTAAGGTGCCGCGCGGTCGGCTCGAGCCGCGGGGAGGACGACATGGCCCGTCACGTGGTGCCCACGCGCTGGAAGAGCGGGATGATCGAGATCGGATCCAAGGTCTTCGCGTACGTCCAGGCGTCTGGGATCGACCCGACGGGCGACACCGGTGTCGCCAACTCCGGGCTCATCGTCGGCACCGACGCGGCGGTGGCCGTGGACGCGCTGATGGTCCCCTCGATGACGAAGAAGCTCGTGGCGGCCATCAAGAAAGCGACACGCAAGCCGATCGCCCAGCTCATCAACACCCACCACCACCTCGACCACACCGGGGGCAACCGCTTCTTCCAGGGCGCGACGATCGTGGCCAGCGAGAAGTGTCGTGAGGCGCTGGCCCCCGGCTTTCCACCGGTGCCGTTGCTGCAGCGCTTCATGCCACGGTTCGCCGCGGAGTTTCCCAAGCTCGAGGTGGTCCTGCCGACGGTGACGTTCCAGGACCGCATGGTCCTCCACGACGGCGACCGTGAGATCCAGCTCTGGCACCCGGGCTTCGCCGCGCACACGATCGGCGACGCCGTCGCGTACTTGCCGGAGGAGCGGATCCTGTTCGCCGGTGACATCGCGTTCCATTACGTCACGCCGCTCGCGTTCCAGGGCCACATCGGCAACTGGATCAAGGCCGCCGATCGGCTGCTGCGCTACGAGGCGGACGTCATCGTTCCCGGCCACGGGCCCATCGGCACCAAGAAGGACCTGAAGCACATGCGCGCCTACCTGGCCATGGTGCGGCACGAAGCGAAGCAGCGGTTCGACGCCGGAATGCCGGCGGAGGCGGCGGCGGGCGACATCAAGCTCGGCGTCTACGCGTCCTGGAGCGACGCCGAGCGCATCCTGCCGAACGTCCTGCGCTGCTATCAGGAGTTCCGCAACGAGCTAGACCAGCCCATGGACCTGCCGCGCATGCTCGCGGGGATGGAGCGACTCCGCGGCGCCCGCGCCGACCACACGTGTCTGTGAAGCGCCATCCGTCGGCCGGCGATCACTCTGCGGTCGTCAGCGCGGTGGCAGCACGATCACGGCGGGGTTCGTCGAGGCGATCTTGGCGTTGAGGCGCCAGGGCGCCGGTCCCACCTGATCCAGGGAGAAGTAGAGGACGGTATTGCCCTGGACCCGGCTGCCTCCGCCGACGGGCACGTCCATCCCCACCCCGGTTCCCACGCCGACACCGCCGCCTCGACCCACGCTTCCTCCTCCCATGCCGATCCCAAAACCGATGCTGCTGCCGCCGCCTGGTGGCGGATGCTCGATGGTCTGCGGCCGGACGGCGGCGCCGTCCGCCTTGACGATCTGGACGTCCTCGAGCCGGTAGCCTCCGGTGTCGATCTCCACCCGGAGCCGATCGGCCAGGAGGGTATAGTCGGCGGAGATCGAGGTGCCCGGCGGCGACTCGGGCTTGTACGGGAGGGTGGCGGCCGAGCATGCGCTCAGGCTCACCGCCAGTGCGAGCAACGCGCGCGCTCCGTACATCGTGTTGCTCCTTCCTCTCCGGAGTTGGATCAGCTGCGGCCAGACAGCTCGCGGCGCACGAGGGCGGCGCCGGCGGCGAGGGCGGTGAGCTTCTGGTTGCACATGTAGCGCGGAGACCAGCCGAAGCCGCAGTCGGGATTCACGGTCAGCTTCTCGGCCGAGCACACCTGGAGCACCCGCCGGATCCTCGCCGCCACGTCCTCCGGTGTGTCCTGGTTGAACCCCTTCACGTCGATCACGCCCGCGCCGAGCTCGCGTCCCTCACCGTAGCGCTTCCAGAGGTCAACCTCACTGAGCTCACGGCCCGCGAACTCGAGGACGAGCTGGTCGGCGCGCGTCTTCAGGAGGCCGGGAAAGTACGGCTCGTAGGAGCGGCTGAAGCGCGAACGGCCGAACCGATTGCCGAAGCAGATGTGGAATGCGAGCTTCGCCTTGACGCCCGCGGTGGCCAGGTTGAAGAGCCGGGCCATCTCCTCGCCGGAGACGTTGCCGCGCGCGGGCTCGTCCAGCTGGATGAAGTCGGCCCCGGCCGCGACGAGGCCGCGCAGCTCCTCGTTGATGACCTCGGCGAAGCGCTCCGCCACGTCGACGACGCCCTTGTAGAGCTTGCCCGGGTGGATCCGCGAGCCGAACGTGAGCGGCCCGGCGCAGGTCGCCTTGGTGTGTCGCGTCGTGTGCGCCCGGAGGAACTCGAACTCCTTGACGATGCCGAGCCCGCCCGGCGGCGTCTCGATGCGGCCGACCGCCTCGTAGCGCGTCTGCTGGTCGTAACCCCACGGGCCCGCCTTGCGGCGGACGGGCAGGGGCGCGATGCCCTGGATGATGGCGTAGTACGAGTCGACGTAGCCGTCGACACGGCGAACCTCGCCGTCGGTGATGATGTCGATGCCCGCCGTCTCCATGTCGCGGATGGCGGTGTTCGCGGCGTCGTCGAACATCTCCTCCAGGTCCCCGGGGCCGAATTCGCCCTGCTCGACCGCCTTGACCGAGGCGAACCACCAGCCGGGTTTGCCGTGCGAGCCGACGACCGTGGTCGGGATCAGCGGCAGGGTGGCCTGAGAAGGGTTCGTCATCGTGAGGGTGCTCCGATTATCCGAGAAACGGTCGTATCGCGCCAGGCGTCGTCAGGCGGGCCGCCGAAGATGATCTCGCCGCGCTCGATGACGTAGAGCCGGGTCGTGTAGTCGGGCACGTGATGGATGTTGGACTCGGCGATGAGGATCGCGTGGCCGAGCCTGGTGATCGCGGCGATGCCGCTGCTCACGGCGGGAATGATGGCGGGGGACAGACCTTCGAACGGCTCGTCGAGCAGCAGGATCTCGGGGTCGAGGGCCAGCGCGCGGGCGATCGAGAGCATCTTGCGTTCGCCCCCGCTCATCGCGGTGCCCTTGCGCGCCATGTAGCGACGAAGCGCCGGAAATACGCCGTAGGCCAGCTCGATGCGCTCGGCGGCGGGGCGGCCTCCGGGGCGTGTCCAGGTCGCGATCTCGATGTTCTCGGCGACGGTGAGGTCCGGGAAGATGCCGGAGTCCTCGGGCGCCCAGCCGAGCCCGAGCCGGGCGATCTCGTGGGTGCGGCGGCCGTGGATAGGCCGCCCGCGCAGCTCCACGCGGCCGGCCCGCGGTCGCAGGTAGCCCATGATCGTCCTGAGGGTCGTCGTCTTGCCGGCGCCGTTGCGACCGACCAGACACACCACGTCGCGCGCGCCGACCTCGAGCGAGACGGAACGCAGGATGTGGCTGGCCTGAACGAAGACGTCGACGTCGGCGAGGGTCAGCATCGCCGGCTCAGCGCGCCCCGGCCTTGCGGCCGATCACGGTGTCGATCACCCGCTGGTCCGCCTGGATCGCCGCCGGTGCGGCGTCGGCCAGTACCTTGCCCTCGTGGAGCGCGATGATGCGATCGGAGTAGGCGAACACGATGTCCATGTCGTGTTCCACCTGGATGATCGCCCGGAGCCCGATCCGTCTCGAGGCCGTGACCAGAGTCTCCATGATCGCCGTCTTGTCCGCGGTGCTCACGCCCGATGTCGGCTCGTCGAGGAGGATGATCTCCGGTCTCAGGGCGAATGCGGACGCCACGTCGAGGAGCTTCTTGTCTCCTTGCGGCAGCTGCCTCGCCAGCGTGTGACGCTTGTCGCCGAGGCCGAACAGCTCGGCGACCTCGAGCGCGGCCTCTTGCACCTCGCGATCGCCGGCGAGCGAGGCGAACAGGCGGCCGCCCCGCCCCAGTCGCGCCACGCCGGCGGCCTGCAGGGTCTCGAGCACCGTCAGGTCGGGAAAGATCTGGACGAGCTGGAAAGACCGGGCCATGCCGAGACGCGCCAGGCGCACCGGGCCGATGCCGCCGACCTCGCGGTCCTTGAAGCGCACGCTGCCCGCGCTCGGCCGCGTGATGCCGGTGAGGATGTTGACCAGCGTCGACTTGCCGGCGCCGTTGGGCCCGATGATCGAGACGAACTCGCCCGCGTCGACCCTGAGGCTCACGCCGTCAAGGGCGCAGAACTCTCCGTAGAACTTCCTGAGCCCGTCCGCCTGGAGAATCATGCCCGCGACGGCGGCACCGGGCGGCGGCGGGTCACGAGCCCCATGAGCCCCTGCGGCGCGAAGATGACGATGACCGCGAGCATCGCGCCGAAGATCAGCCGCCAGTACGGCACGATCGACATCACCCAGTTCTGTAGATAAATGAACACGAACGCGCCGACCACGGGACCGAAGAAGCTGGCGAACCCGCCCAGGAGCGTCATGAACACGAGATTGCCGGAGTGCGTCCAGTAGGCGAGGGTCGGATCGACGTTGCCCGTCGGCGGACCGAGGAGCGCGCCGCCGACGGCGGCGTAGATCGCGGAGATGATGAAGGCGTAGAAGCGGTAGCGCGTGACGCCGATGCCGAGCGTCTCGGCCTTGACCGGATTGTCACGGATCGTCTTGAGGCACAGGCCGAAGGGCGAATGGACGATGCGCCACATGCCGAGCGTGGCCAGGATGAGCACGGCCAGCGCGTAGTAGTAATAGGGGCCGACGAGATAGTCGATCTTCGGCATCGCGTCGAGGCTCCGCCCGAGCAATGACGGGCGCAGGAACGGCGTGCCCTCGTCGCCCCCGGTGAGCCGGTAGAACTTCAGGACGAACGTGTAGAAGACCATGCCGAAGGCGAGGGTGAGCATTCCGAAGTAGATCTTCACGTACCGCACGCAGAGCGCCGCGACCGGTACCGCGACCAGCCCGCCGAGCATCGCCGCGCAGACCAGGATCACCTCGAGCGAACGGACCCTTCCGTGGGTGGTGAGGAACGCCCCGGTGTAAGCGCCTATCCCGATGAACAGCGCATGACCGAAGGAGACGAGGCCCGCATACCCGAAGAGGAGGTTCAGCCCGAGCAGGACGACCGCGTAGGCCATGAACGGCAACATGAGCAGGACGTGGTAGGTCGAGGCGACGAGCGGTGCGGCGGCGACGGCTCCCGTCGCCACCACCACGACCAGGCCCCCCTTCACGCCGCGGCTCCGCCGAAGAGGCCGCGCGGCCGCGCCACGAGCACCCCGATCACGATCAGATAGATCAGGAGCATCTCGAGCTCGGGGTACACCGAGATCGCGATCGAGCGGAGCACCCCGACGGCGAGCGCGCCGACGAACGCGCCCCGCATCGAGCCGAGCCCGCCGATCACGACGACGGCGAAGGCTTCGACGATCAACTCGATGCCCATCTCGCTCATCGCGGCCGTCGCGGGGATGACGAGCGCGCCGCCGAGCGTGCCGAGGGCGGTGCCCAGCGTGAAGACCATGGCGTAGACGCGGCGCATGTCGACGCCGAGCGCCTCGGCCATCTCGCGATTGTCGGCGGTGGCGCGCATGATGCGCCCGAACGTGGTCCGCGTGAGGAGCCAGCCGATCGACAGCGCGATGGCGAGGCTCGCCGCGATGACGATCAGGTTGTAAACCGGCACCACCGCGCCAAGGATCCGCACCTGGCCGTAGGTCAGATAGAGCCCGGAAGTGGAGCGGGGCGAGGTGCCCCAGATCATGCGGATCGCGTCCTCCATCATGAGAACGACCGCGAACGTCAGGAGGAGCTGGAACGTTTCGTCGCGGTCGTAGACGAAGCTCAGAAGGCCGCGCTCGACGACGATACCGACGGCGCCCACGGCGAGGCCCGCGAGCGCCAGCGGCAGGATGAAGAGCGCGGGCGGTCCGCCGGCGCCGGCGTACCAGCCGACGGCGGAGACCCCGGCATAGGCCCCGAGCGCGTAGAACGATCCGCACGCGAGGTTGAAGATCTTCTGGACCCCGAAGACCACCTGGAGGCCCGCGGCCACGAGAAACAGGATGCTCGCGTGGAAGACGCCGCTCAGCAGGACGTTGACGACGTGCTGGGTCATCCGGCTCCGGTCGGCGGCCTTGCCGGTTCCCGGCCCGCGCTCACGCCGCTAGATCTTCCAGCTGTTGATCCACTCGAAGAGCTTTGTCCCCGGGGGCTTCATCGCCTGCCTGGTCGACACGACCTCGATGGGGCTGATCGTCACGAAGTCGTAGCCGTTCTTGTGCGTCGTGATTCCCTGATAGAAGTTGCACATCTGGACGTGGTCCTCGCGCCAGCTCCGCCGGCCGGAGAGCGACTCGACCTCGATACCCTCGAGCGCCTTCACGACTTGCGCCTTCTCGGGCCATTTCTTGGGTGGTCCGGCGGCCTTCTCGACCGCGGCCTTGTAGGACTCCGCGTTGAAGAAGGCGTGATCGCACTCGTAGGGTGGGTACTCGTTGTACTTCGCCTTGTACTCGCGGACGAACTGCTTGAGCAGGGGACTGCCCTTGGGGTCGTCGAAGTACATGGTGTTGTAGCCGAGCAGGAGTCCTTCCGGCGTGAACTCCTTCTTGAGCGAGTCGTGGACGCCGCCCGCCGTGGTGAAGACGCCCTTCATGGTCTTGAAGAGGCCGACCGCGGCGGCCTGCTTCATGATGATCGTGGCGTCGCCGGACCAGAAGGAGCACATCAATAAATCAGCCTTCGACTGCTGGATGGCGGCGATGTGCGAGGTGAAGTCCGTCACGCCGAGCTTGGGAAACAGCTCGAGCACGAACTTCACGTCGGGGATGTAACGCTTGAGCACGGCCTGGTAGGACTCCCAGCAGTCGTGGCCGTAGGAATAGTCGTTGCCGATGCCCGCGACCGTCTTGACGCCCTTGAAGTGCTTCGGGGTGAGGATCCCGGCCACGATCGCCTCGACCTCGTTGTCCACGCTCTTGAAGGCCCACTTGGGGCTCGGCATCGTCTCTTCGACGCCCTTTTGGGTGGTGCCGTCCCAGGACAGCCAGGGCGTGCCGAGATCCTCCGCCACGGGCCCGAGCGCGAGCGTCACGCCGGTGGAGATGCCGCCCAGGACGACCTCGACCTTATCTTGAAGAACGAGCTTGCGATAGCGCTCCACCGTGTCTTTCGGGTTCGATTCCTCCTCGACGACGAGCTGCACGGGCCGCCCGAGGATCCCGCCGGCCTTGTTCACGCGCTCCGCCCACCATTCGGTGCCGCGGAGTCCCGCGGCGCCGACCGGCGCCGCGATGCCGGCGCGGATGGCGAGGACGCCGATCTTCACGGGACCGGCCGCTTGCGCGAATCCGGACGGGACGTCGATCCCTGTCGCCGCCGCGGCGGCGGCGCCCAGGAGCTGGAGGAACTGCCGTCGTGAGCTCCGCATGCTGTTCTCCTTGTAGCGAGGTCCTTGAGGACGGAGCGGATCGGGGGTGCCCCGAGAAAGGTGCATCAGCGTGAGAGGGTGGCCGGTCAAGGACTACACCAGCCCCAGCTGCTGGCGTACGAGCTTGGTGCCGGCGACCAGCCGCTTGAGCTTCTCGGCGGCGACCCAGCGCGGCACCGGAAAGAAGCCGCAGTCGGGCACGGCCGACAGGCGCTCGACCGGAATGAATTTCGCGCAGAGCGCGAGCCGCTCGGCGACGTCTTCCGCACTCTCCATGTAGAACGACTTCACGTCGACGACGCCGCAGGCCACGTCCCGGTCGACGCCGATCTCCTTCCAGTGCTCGATTTCCGCCATCTCGCGGTTGGCGTACTCGAAGACGAACTGCTGGCACTTCGCGTCGAGCAAGGCCGGGAACAGCCAGCGGTACGAGCGCTTGCCGCGCGGGCGCGACAGGAGGTTGCCGAAGCAGACGTGGTAAGCGATCCGCGCACGCACGCCCTCGACGCAGGCGTTGAACATCTTCACGTACTCGTCGATGTGCCCGGGCACGATCGCGGCCGACGGTTCGTCGAGCTGGATGTAGTCCGCACCCGCCTCGACGAGCGCGCGCAGCTCGGTGTTGATGGCGGGGACGAAGTCCCAGCAGAGGGCGAGCCGGTCGTTGCCGTACACGTCGCCGGGGCGGAGCTGGACGTGGATCGAGAGCGTGACGGGTCCCGGACAGGTCGCCTTCACGGGCTTGTCGGTCTGGGTCTTCAGATACCGGAACTCATCGACGACGCCGAGCCCCTTCGGCAGCTGGATGCGATGGCGCGGCCGGTAGCGCGGCGCCGAGTCGTAGGCGTACAGCCCGGTCTTCCGGAGCGGCTCGACCGGGTCGAGGCCGTCCATTTTCTCGTAAAAGGTCTGCACGAAGAAGAAGCGTCGCATCTCGCCGTCACAGATGATGTCGATGCCCGCGCGCTCCTGATCGCGGATGGCGAGCTGGGTAGCGTCGTCGAAGGTTTCCTTCACGTCGGTCTGGCCGTACTCGCCCGCTTTGATCTTGTCGAGCGCGGTCCAGAACCAGCCGGGGAAGCCGTGGCTTCCCATCACATGCGTCGAGATCGGGGGCAGCGCGGCGGTCACGCGCAGTTCTTTATCAGAGGGGCCGACGCTTGGCAATGGCGGCGAGGACCCGCTCGGCGGCCCCC
>WNEY01000095.1_pt1 | contig 41016 bp, 43 predicted proteins | sample 5400531 | NCBI WGS metagenome assembly WNEY01 (sample SAMN13153338, study PRJNA577476) | soil metagenome | isolation source: 200 cm saprolite under Douglas fir tree site 1 | place: USA:California | collected 2015-04-18 | reverse complement strand
GGCTTGATGGCGACGCTGCTTTCCGCCTCGGTCGGCGAGCACGAGCGCGCGCTCGGCGGCTGGCAGGCGGAGCTGGTGACCATTCCCGAGCTGGTGGACGCCGCCGGCGGCGCGCTCGATGCCCTCGAGCGGATCGCCGGAGGTCTCGTGGTGAACGTGGAGCGGATGAAGGCCAACCTGGAATCGCTGCAGGGCCTCGTGTTCTCCGAGCGCCTGGCCCGCCTGCTCGCCCGCGACACCGATCGCGCCAGCGCGCAGGCACTCGTCGACGACTGGTCCAGCGTCGCGGTCAGGGAACGCCGGCACCTCAGGGACCTCGCGATCGCCGCCCGGCCCTCGCTGGCCGGACAGATCGACAACGTGTTCTCGCTCGAGGCGGTCGTGGCCGAGCTCGCGCTGGTCCTCGACGAGACGCTGACCGGAATCGCTGGTGAGGGTTGAGCGAGCCCGCGAACCTCGCTGTTACTTCGTCGCCATCTGCACCGGCGTGCGCGCCAGCTCCGCCGCGGCCGCCTTGGCAACCGCCGTCCCCTCGAAGAACCGCGGGTTCTGCGTTCCCCAGAGATGAACCGAGTTCGCGAAGGTGAAGTCGCGGAAGTTGTCCTTGGTTATCAGATTTTCCTCGAGCAGCTCATAGGCCTCCGGCAGCGGATGGCGCATGTCGATCACGTCGAAATGCCCGATGTCCGAGCTGTAGATCGCGTTCAGCTTCGCGCCGAACGGATTGTTCCGACTGAATGCCCAGGCATTGGTCCGGTCGTCGGCCTCGCACCCGAAGTAGAACGGCTTGGCATACAGATCGATCCAGTCTTCCTTGCGGGTGATCTGGCAGGCGGAGAAATCGTCGAGATCGTCGACCCCGCCCGTCAGGCTCGCGTCGTTGTCGGGCCAGCCATCCCGCGCCTTCAGTGACGCCACCAGGTCCGGATCACCGTGCTTCTCAGCCAGGCTCATCAGCAAGGCACGATCGAGCTTTCGCGGATCCATATGCTCCAGCGCCTGGCGATTGCGCCGTTCCCAGTGCTCGGTCAGGTCGCCGAACAACTGGCAGGCCCAGCCCACGCCGCCTTCGAGGAAGGCGAATCGAAGGTTCGGGAAGCGCCGGGTCACCCCACCCAGGAAGATCGCCTTGGAGACCGCGTGGCCGGCGGCCGCGAAATGCCCGATGTGGTTGTAGACGAAGTTGGATGGCGACAGCCGCAGGCCCTGATTGCTGCTCGCGCTGTGGAAGGTCGGGGCGATGCCGAGCTCCTGGCACTTCGCCCAGACCGGATCGTAGTCGTAGTCACTGTCGAGAGCCAGCACGTCGTACCAGACCGCGAGACGCGCCGAATCTGGATCGGTCGCCGCGACCGACGCCACGCGCCGCGACATGCCGCTGCCGAACATGCCCACCTTCGCCCCGAGCTGCCGCGTGACGAATTCAAGCTCCGCGATGGCCTCGTCCGGCGTGTGCATCGGAATGATCGCGGCCGGGGTCATCCGGTCGCTCAGGTCGCGGAAGTATTCCGCGGTGACGACGTTGTGCGCGCGCACGACCGCGCGCCTGGTGGCATCATCGCTGATTCGCGGCACGCGCAGGCCGGCGGTCGGGTAGATGATCGCGAAATCCGAGCCGATCTCGTCAAGGCGCTCGTAGAGCAAGCGCGGCATCATCGCGGTTGCGCGATCGAGCGTGTTTTCCGCCTGACGACTCCAGAAGGCCGGCTGGCCGACACGCCGGCGCCTGCGTTCGGCGACCGACATGCTCAGCGCGTCGTGCGTGATCTTCATCGCGGCGAGGAACCCCTCGGCGGCCTTGTCGCCGCCAACCTTGCGCATGCGCTCGCTGAAGACGGGGTCGAATTCGACCCAGTGGCCGTCCCCGTCGATCACTGGATGGTCAAGGCGAGACCGGATCTGTGCCGCTGTGTGATGGCCTTCAGCGCTCATGTGCTCTCCTCCTCAGGGGCTGCGCCACTCTAGTCCACCTTCGACCGGGAGCCAAGACGATTGTTGGAGCCCGGGGAAAGCACTAGTCTGAAACCCGTGCGCTCCCTGACGCTCGCTCTGCTGCTCCTCTCCGCCCTCGGCGGTTGCGCGCTGCCGTCCGCGCGCGACGTAACGCTCGAGACGTCGCTTCGCGAAGAGATCCACACCGTGCGCGTTGCGGAGGCGGACGCGACCATCGTGGTGACCACCTTCCGGCCGAGCGGCGCCGGACCGTTCCCGTGGATCGTCCTTAGCCATGGCACAGCACCGACGGCGGCGGCAAACCGCGCTCTCGGGCGCTACCGGCCGCTCGCGCCGGTGCGCGAGTGGGTGCATCGGGGATACGCGGTGGTTGCGCCGGTGCGGCGCGGCTACGGCGCGAGCGGCGGCGACAAGTTCGGCGATTCCTACGGCTCGTGCGCGCACCCGGATTTCCGTCGCGCCGGCGAGGGCGCGGCGCTGGACCTGCTCGCCACCGTCGAATGGGCAAAGGCGCAGCGCGATCTGGACGGCAAACGATGGCTGCTCGTCGGCCAGAGCGCGGGTGGGTTTGCCTCGATCTACACCGCCTCGAAGCGTCCCGACGGGCTGGTCGCGGTGCTCGCATTCGCGCCGGGTCGCGCTGGCAGGCCGGACACGCATCCGGGCGACCCCTGCTCACCGGAGCGCATGGCCGAGCTGTTCGCGTCGATCGCGCCGCGGATCGCCGTGCCGGTGCTGTGGTTCTACGCCGAAAACGACCAGTACTTCGGCCCGCGCGTGCCGCGCATGTGGTTCGAGAGCTTCCGGGCGGCGGGCGGCCGCGGCGAGCTCGTCGTGATACCGCCGTTTCCGGCGGCCCGCGGTCACGGCGTCTTCCCCGCCCCGACGGGCACGGCACTCTGGACCGCCGCGGTGGCGAGCTTCTTCCGCTCGCAGGGCGTGACGCTGCCCTTCTAGCGCCGCGTCCAACGCACCGAGGCGTCCTTGGACTAGGACGCGTTGGGCGGCTCGACGAGCTGGATCGTCTCTTCCTGGGGCCGCTGGCCGGCGTCGCGGCTGGCGCGGAAGCGAATCTGCGGCAGACGCGCCACCGCCTGGCGGAGCGCCTGCTCCCAGCGGACGCGATCTTCACCAGGTCGGGGTCGCCCACCGGAAAGCGGCGCCGCCGCGTGATCTCGAGCTCGTCCACCTCGTAGGCGAGTAGATCGATCGGCGGTCCCACGGTGACGTTCGAGCGCATCGTCGAGTCCAGGGAGAGAGGGCCGCTCGATTGACGTTCAGCCACCCCGGACTTACGGTGGAGTCATGCAGATCCGCATCGGCTACGATCTGAGCTTCGAGGCGCCCCAGCCGACGCCGATGCAGCTCATGCTCTACGTGCATCCGGACCAGGCACCGGCGCTGCGGCGGCCGGAATGGATCGTCGTGGAGCCGGCCACCGCGGTAGAGGGCTTTCTCGACTGGTTCGGCAACCGGGCGGCGCGCATCCTGGCGCCGGCCGGCCTCCTGCGGATCCGCTACGACAACGTCATCGACGATAGCGGACGCCACGACGTCCCGATCCAGGGCCTTCGCCTGACCCCGGTGCACCAGATGCCGGCGGAGTGCTGGCGATATCTGTTCGCGAGCCGGTACTGCGAGGTCGATCGCATGGGGCACGTCGCCTGGGACCTGTTCGGGAAGACGCCCGAGTCCTGGCAGCGAGTCCAGGCCGTGCTGGACTGGGTGCACGGCAACGTCGCCTTCGGCTACGAGTTCGCGCGGCCGACGAAGACGGCGTTCGACGTCTACACCGAGCGGCAGGGCGTGTGCCGCGACTTCCAGCACCTCGCGATCACGTTCCTGCGCGCGCTCAACATCCCCGCGCGCTACGTGACCGGCTACCTGGGTGACATCGGCGTGCCGGCGACGCCGGCGCCGATGGATTTCTCGGCGTGGGCGGAAGCGTACGTGGGCGACGCCTGGCGCACCATCGACGCCCGCCACAACCGTCCGCGGATCGGCCGGGTCGTAATTGCGCGCGGCCGCGACGCCGTCGACGTAGCCCTCACGACGTCGTTCGGTACGACGCTCCTCAAGCAATTCAGCGTCTGGGCCGACCAGCTCCCGGCCGCCGCCTAACTCGACTACTTATTGCGCCCCTGACCCTTCTCCTGCTCCTGACCCTGCCCCTGACCCTTCTCCTGCCCCTGACCCTGCTCAGGCTTGCTGTGCCCCTTGCCTTGCGGTCTATCTTGCTGCCCTTGCGACTTGGGCGCCTGTTGCTCGTGCTGGACTACCGCTGGCTGTGGCTGCTGCTTCTGACGCTGGACTGCCGGGCCTCCCTGCTGAGGAGGGACCTCGCCTCCCCCTTGAGGCTGTGAGCGTGAGACAGCTGGAGCACTCTGATGAGGCGGCGGTGGCGGGCTTGAACGCTGGTTAACCTGCTTACGCTCCCCCGGCTGCGGCGGCGCTCCTTGTCGCTGCTCGTGCTGCCGCACTACGGGATCTCGCGGCTGATAGCGGTACTTCTCGCGTTGCAATGCCTGCTGCTGCTCCACTTTGGGATATCGATCCCCTGAATACTGCCGCTGGTAAACAGGCAGCGGGGCGGGTGCATGAGCGGCGCGGCGGTCCCACTGGTCCCATCCCCTTCGACGCTGCTCCCATTCATGGCCCCAGTGCTCGCCCCAACGTGGCGGCGCACTGGATCGCCACCCGGCCCAGGAGGCAGGCGGATGGCGATAGTAGCGCACGGGTACTCTCAGGATGAACGCCGGCACGACCGCTGGGCCCACCACCCGCCAGGGTCCGTTGTACCAGGAACTCGCGTACCAGTTATCCCGCTGGTACGCCCAGTACACGCCATCGTAGAAGAACAGGTTCACTTCCCCTCTCGGAGCGTAGTAGACGGGGTAGTCCGGCACCACAACGAGTTCGGGGAACGACGGCAGGTTGATCCCGATGCTCACGCTGGGAACTCCGATGCCAATGCTCACCTGAGCAGCGGCCGAACTCACCGAGCACAACACGCCCAACAGCACAGCGAGTGCGTAGCGCATTTTCTCTCCTCTGCTACCGTCTGGAGTTGACCGGTTTCGTGGACGCTGGTCCCCTACGCGGGGGGCGTCTTGATCTTCGAATCCACCGGGATGAAGAGTCCGACCGGGCTGATGCCCGCTCCGTTCATTATTGCACGACGAAATTGCACGACGAAGCTTGTGGTCCCGCGTAACAACCGGCGCTTGCACCCTGCGATGTCATACGGTCCAATGTGTCGATGTCCGATCCATTGAGGGAAGAGGACCTGCTCGCGGTCGTCGCCGACCCCGACGCGCTGCTGCGCGTGCCCCTGGCCACTTACCGGCTCCAGCTCGGTCCCGATCTGACCTTCGACGACGCTTCCGGCCTCGTGCCATACCTTGCCACGCTTGGCATCAGCGACTGTTACACCTCGCCCTTTTTCGAGACCAGCTCCAACCGATCCCACGGCTACGACATCTCCGATCACAGTCGCTTCCGCGCTGAGCTGGGCGGCGAGACGGCCTTCGGTCGCTTCGCAGAAGCGCTCCGGAGCAACCACCTCGGCCTTCTCGTCGACGTGGTACCCAACCACATGGGGATCGCCGGAAGCCGGAATGCCTGGTGGTTAGATGTCCTCATGCACGGTGCCTCCTCGCCCTACGCCGCCTTCTTCGACGTCGACTGGATGCCGGTGAAGGCGGAACTGGCCAACAAGGTGTTGTTGCCGAGCCTGGGCGATCAATACGGGGCAGTCCTCGACCGGGGGGAGCTGCGCCTCGAGCTCTCCGACGGACGCCTCACCATCCGCTATTACGACACCGTGCTACCGGTGGCGCCCCGGACGTACGTACAGATCCTCGGCCACCGGCTCGCCGAGCTCGAGGTCGCGTTGGGGCCCGAGCACGCGACCTTGCTCGAGCTGAAGTCCGTCTACCAGATGCTGCTCACCATTCCACACCGCACGGAGACGGACCGCGAGCTGCTGGCCGCGCGCCATCGAGAGACGGACATCGCGTACCAGAAGCTCGCCAAGCTCCTGGAGGCGTCGGGCGACGTCCGCGACTTCATCTCCGAGAACGTGCGGCTCTTCAATGGCGCTCCCGGCGACCCGAGGAGCTTCGATCTCCTGGACGGCCTGCTCCACGATCAGGTGTACCGACTCGCCTACTGGCGGGTGGCGGGGGAGGAGATCAACTACCGGCGCTTCTTCGACATCAACGAGCTGGCGGCCATCCGCACCGAGGACCCACGCGTCTTCGCGGAGACGCACCGGCTCATCCTTCGCCTCGTCCGCGAGGGCATCGTCACCGGGCTCCGCATCGACCACCCCGATGGGCTCTACGCTCCCGGGGAGTACCTGCGCCGTCTACAGCGCGCATGTTTCCTGGAGCGCGTGCACGGGCGGCTCGAGCGGGAGGTGGCCGGCGATGCTACCGCCTGGCGAGATCGGGCGGTACTCGAGCGCTACGACGCGGCCCAGCAAGAGCGGGGATCGTCCCTGCGCCCTTTCTATATCGTGGCCGAGAAGATCCTTGCCTCCGGGGAGCGGCTGCCCGCCCACTGGGCTGTCCTCGGCACCACCGGCTACGAGTTCCTCAACATGTTGAACGGCATCTTCGTCGATCACCCCCACGCAGGCGCCATGGAGCGGATTTACACGCGCCTGCTACGCCAGCGCCCCGCCTTCGCCGAGATCGTCTATCGGTCCAAGCGGCTCATCATGGAGACGTCCATGGCGGCCGAGCTGAACACGCTCGGACATCGGCTCGACCGCATTTCCGAGAAGCACCGCTCCTCCCGCGACTTCACGCTGGTCAGCCTCACCCAGGCCCTCCGGGAGATCGTCGCCTGCTTTCCCGTCTACCGCACGTATGTCGGCGACAGCGGCGACGGCCGCCGCGAGAGCGACCAGGAATACATCGCGCGCGCAGTAGCCATGGCCAAGCGACGCACCCCGGCCACGGACGTGTCCATCTACGACTGGATCCACGACCTGCTCGTTTTGAAGTTCCCGACGTGGGCGGAGGAGGCCGACCGGGCCGAGCGCATCGACTTCGTACTGCGGTTCCAGCAGACGACCGGCCCTGTCACCGCCAAGGGCTACGAGGACACGGCCTTCTACCGCTACCACAGTCTGGTCTCGCTTAACGAGGTCGGTGGCGACCCCGACCGCTTCGGCACCTCGCTTGCCGAATTCCACGCGGCTAACGTGACGCGACAGGCGCAATACCCCCACGCGCTGTCTGCGACCTCCACCCACGACACCAAGCGGAGCGAGGACGTGCGAGCGCGCATCAACGTGCTGTCGGAGATCCCACGGGAGTGGCGCACGCGAGTGACCGGCTGGCAGAGCCTGAACCGGAAGCATCGCGCCGTCGTGGACGGGCAGCCGGTGCCCGGCCTCAACGAGGAGTATTTTCTCTACCAGACGCTCGTGGGGGCCTGGCCGATCTCGCTCGAACGGCTGCGCGTCTACCTCCTCAAGGCGATTCACGAGGCGAAGGTCCACACGAGCTGGATCAGTCCCCATGCCCTGTACGATGAGGCCGTCCTGAGATTTGCAGAGGCTGTCCTCGACCCCGCGCGCTCGTCCGCCTTCCTGGCCGACTTCACCCAGTTCCAGGCGCGAATCGCCAACTTCGGAGCCCTCAACTCGCTGGCCCAGGTGCTCGTCAAGATGACGGCGCCTGGCGTGCCCGACTTCTACCAGGGAACGGAGCTGTGGGACTTCAGCCTGGTCGACCCTGACAACCGCCGGCCCGTCGACTGGGCGCTGCGCCGGCGTCGCCTCGACGACCTCGTGGCGGAGATCGAGAACACCCACGACCTGGCCGCGCTCGCTCGCAGCCTGATCAAGTCACGCGAGGATGGGCGGGCGAAGCTCTACCTGATCCGCCAGGGCCTGGCGTTCCGGCAGGCGCGGGCCGCCCTCTTCGCGCACGGCGAGTACCGGCCACTGGAGGCGCGAGGGCCACTCGCTGAACACCTCTGCGCATTCGCGCGCGTCGCTAACGACGTGGTCTCGCTGACGGTGGTGCCGCGCCACCTCGCCAAGCGCGGGATCGACGATCCGCCCCTCGGCGCCGAATACTGGGCGGACACGTGGATCGCCCTCCCCGACGACCTCGGAGCCCGCTTTTCCAACGTGCTGACACGAGAGTCGGTGGAGGCGCACCTCACGGCCCAGGGCCGCGGGCTCATGCTCGGGAGCGTCCTTCAGAGCTTTCCGGTCGCCCTGCTCGAGGCTCCTGGATAACTTCTTCCAGAGGTCAGCGCGTGCGCGGACGAATCGCGTCCTGTCCCGCCTGCAGCGCCGAGCTGAGCTGCCCCTTCGTCCGGTCCAGCACGTCTTCCGCTCTTTTTTCGACCGCCCGCAGCGTATCGGCGGCTCCGTTTCGAACTCCTCTCGTCTTGTGGTCAGCGTATACGCGAATCTGATCTTGCCAGTACCAGGCGGCGAGCCCTCCCGTTAGTGCCCCCAGGACGAATCCAACCATAGCCGTGCTCCTTTCATCGGGGTCGGTCACGACGGTGTGACCACGAGGTAGCAAGAGAAGTGCCACGACTCCAGTAGGATTTGCGCATGCTAGACGGCTAATTGCGGGCAGAATCCACGGGCTGCGAGGACCTGGCGCTCCTTCTTACTCGGTAGAACTTACCGATGTGTTCATTTTTTGACGCGATCCGCGCGTGCGCTCTCGAAATCGAAGCCGGGAAGGATTGCCTTGAAGAAGGCATTCCCTACCAGGCGCGTCACGACGTCCACGACGCTGACCCGGGGGTTATCGAGCCTGCCCGACACCCCGGCTTTCGTAGCGACCTCCTCCCGGGAGCGATTCTCGAGAAGTTTCGCGACGACGCCGACGAGGCCCTCGTACAGCTTGCGGGAGAGAGGCTTGCCCTTCTCCTGGTCCGAGGCGTAGATCTTCATGTCCTTGAACAGAGGCTTCACGTATCCCGTGATCATGCCGTCTTCGGCGGAGAGCTCCGAGTAGAAGTTAAAGCGACCAGCGGCCGCATCGAATCTCCCGTAGGCGCGGAAGAGATCGTTCATGCGCGGGAGGCTCACCTCTTCGATCCGTACGGCGACGTTGAACTTGGGCCCGGATTTTTCCGCTTCGAAGGAGGCCTCGGCCGTGGCGGTGCCCGACCCCATGAACTTGCCCTTGAGGTTGGCCACCGCGGCGCCTTGCGTTTTACGATTGCTGAGATTCGTCAGCGTTCCATCGGCGTCCGTCAGAAACAGGCGGTACGGCGGCGCCGTCGCCTTGTTCACGAAGCCGACAGTGCTCTTGATGAGGTGGAGCTCGCCGACCCGGACCAGGACACCTGGAGCGTTATTGACCTCCCGGGCTGCAGCCGCGACCTTCTCACGCTGATCGAGTTCGGCGATGGCCGTCCGAGCGGTGTGCACATAGTCCACGTGGATGCCCTCGATCGCGACGCTCTTCAGCTCGGCCGTCTTCACGTCCTGCCCATATTCGACCTCGGCGCTGGTCGACAGCACGCCCTTATCCACCCACAGGTTGTAGCGATTCGTGATCGGCTTGAAGTAATCGAGCTCGATGTTCGCGAGGTCGACCCGCCCGCGAAAGGTGGGATTGGGCTCCGCCAGGAAGTTACCCTCGCCGTCGGCGGAGACTCGGCCCGACTCGAACACGATGGCCGAGAAGCGAACGTCGGACGGGTATGTCTTGTCCTCCGAGCGGATGTTGCGGATGTTCGTCGCGATGAGGTCGAGGTCGCGGACGCGCAGCGGTTTGAAGGGCCCCTGGTCGACGTACGTCACGTCACCGTTGCGGACCTCGAAGTGATTGATCTTGAGTGGGTAGACTGCCTCCAGCGCCTCCTGCCAGCCACGTTCCTTGACCGGGACAGGGTCGGAGATCTCCTTTCTCGCCTGCGGGAGGTCGACGTGGACCGTCGGCTTCTCGATCTCAACGTCGGCGACGAGCCGCCCGGAAAGCAACGCGCGCCAATGCACACTGGCGCTCAGGCGCTCGATCTGAAGGACCGCGGGGTCAGGGTGAGCGTCCTGAGTGATCGCCACGTCGCGTAGATCGAGCGAGAAACCTAGAGGGTGAAAATCGAGCGTCTTGATTCGTGCGGTGTGACCCTTGAGCGCCCGGTTCATCTTCGCCTCGGTGTATTGCCGGAGCGGCTCGTCGCTCAGGAAGGCGACGGCGTATGCGACGACCAGCATGATCGCGATCGGTGCGCTGATGACGACCCAATGACGCCGAATTCCGCGGAGCGCTGCGCGCCCTATCGCTGAGGCCTTCGAATGGCTCATAGCCTCTCTCCTCCCTGGCGGAAGCTGCTCCGACTGATCAGCAAGAGGCATGCCCGTGCGTACGTTCCGCATCGCTCAGGGCCGCAGGCGAGTCTCGGCAGGCGCTTGCCAGGGACCAGGTCGTGTGCTTGGTAGGCGACCCGGGAAAACAATTACACGCGCCCCATCGCTGACGTTCTGACCGGTGACAAGAAAACACAGCACCGGCACGTCGCCGACTCCGGGCGCATACCACGCATAACATAAGAGGGCTGGAGGTCGCAGGCCGCCGTCGTGCCTCGATCTCCAGATCGCCTCTCCACGGCACTCCTCCTCGACAGAAATGAACGATTTACACAGTAAAAAGACCCGGCAACGTGAGTAAAAAGGCGCCGCCGCGTACGTAGGAATTTCACCCTTGTCCACGCTGTCTCGCTCTTTCGCCCGTTTAGAGCTCCGGCGTCGCTGGCATGCGCATTGCGATTCTAGTGGCTGGTCGAAGCGAAAGGAGGAGAATGCCATGAACCTCTCAGCCATGATTGCCGGCACTACGGGCGGCTTGTTGCTCGCGGGCCTGGCCATCGCGCAGAGCCCTTCGCCCACGCCATCTGCTCCCCCGCAGCCGGTGATCGCACAGTCTGCGCCGGACGCCGCGATGGCGCGCCACACGATGGAAGGCCAGGTCACGAGCGTGAACCCGGACAAGGGGCAGATCCACGTCAAGACCACTGAGGGGCGTATGCTGCTGCACTTCCCGACCTCGGCGCTTCAGAGCGTGAGAAAGGGCGACAGCGTCACGATCGAGCTCGCGATGAAGGATAACGGACCGGCTCTGAAGATGAAATAGAGGAGGAACCCCAATGGACGTGTACAAATGCATTCACTGCGGCAAGATGTTCGGCTCGGAAGGCGAGCTGCGCAAGCACGAGCAGGAGTGCGCGCCCGCCCGCGTAAAGTAACGCCGTGTGAGGTAGATGCTAGGACATAAAGGGCCTCTCGGCAGCAGCCTCCGCAGGGGCGCTGCCGAGAGGTCCGATCAGTTGAAGTGGAAGTGGACGCCGAGGCCGATATAGTCGATCTTGTCCTTGTAAAACTGCCCATTCGGTGAATGGCCGCTGAAGTATTCCAGCAGCAACTGCACGTTCCGGTCGTACAGCGCACCGAGGAACTCGACTCCCGCGCGCGCGGACAGATCGGGGCTCCAGTCGTTTTGCTGGCGGGTCTGCACATCGACGCCGAACACCGGCCGGATGCGCGCACCGGCCGGCCACGGGCTGCGGAACTCGATGCCCCCCTCGGCGTACCAGCGCTTCAAATCCGACGGCTCTTGATCGAAGATGCCGCCACCGCCGCCGTAGATCCGGAGGCCGGGCCAGAACTCGTACGACAGCCTCAGGTCCGCCCCCTCGTAGGTGAGGTTGATCCGCTGCACGCTGCTGTTGGCGAGCAGGAACTCGTCGCCGAGGTGACTGCTCTGATGGTAGATGCGGGCCAACGCCGAGACGTCCTTCCAACGGAATCCCGCCACCGCGGCGGCCAGGTAGTCCGCGTTGATCAGATCTTTCGACGCCGCGTCGAGGTTGAAGAACGCGAAGACGCCGGCCTGGATGCCGAGCTCCCAGAGGACGTCCTGGAAGCGGTTGCGGTAGATGGTAAGCGTTTCCCCGAAGCTCACCGCGGCCACGTCCGCGAACTGCCGGTTGCTGATGTAGTACTGGTACGCCGCTGAGAAGTGCGGCCAGCGCGGGTCGGCGATGAGCGGCTTGAACAGGATGCCGCCCGGCAACCAGTGGATCTGGTACTCGAGCGTCGTCGCCGGGCGCGCCTCGTCGGAGGCAGGGGTGCCTTCCGGGACGTCACCACGCACGGAGCCGCGCGTCCCGGAGCTGGCGGAGGGTGCCAGCGCGGGCGCCGTCAGCACTTCGACCTGGTTCACGCCCGGGATGCGCGAAAGCGTGGTGACCAGGAGGGCGCGATCGGCGCCCGCGAGGTCAGACTCGGCCACCGTCAGGGCGCCGCCCCGGACGCGAAGCGAGGGTACCGACAGATTGAACTCGCGCTCCAGCACGGCCGCCGCGTACCCGGCGACATAGGCGTCATCCGGCGGCGCCGCGGAGGCCGGGACTGGGGTCCAGAGAGTCAGCGTCAGCATGACGGCGGACATCGTCGCGCAGAGATAGAATGACATCGCGACCTCCTCGAGCCGGGACCTGATCCAGGAAGATACCATCGCCGACAAGACGGGGGTGCCAAGGCGACAAGCTGCCCGTGACCGCGGTCGTTCGCCCGCATGATATCATCGCGATATCACCAGGGAGGATCGCCGCGTGGCCCAGGTCGTGATTCGAAACATCGATGAGGACGCGATGCGCCGCTTGAAGTCGCGCGCGGCCCGGAAGGGCGTCTCGCTCGAGCGCGAGCTCCGGACGATCCTGACCGAAGCGGCACGCGCCGACCGCACCGGCTTTGGCGAGCGGGCGTCAGCGTTCCGTCGGAAGCTGGCCGACCGCCGGCACAGCGACAGCACGAGGCTGGTCCGGAAGGACCGCGATCGGTGAGCTGGGTCGTGGATGCCAGCATCGCGGTCAAGTGGGTCATCCCGGAGGTGCTGAGCGACGAGGCGGACCGCGTCCGTGACGGTGAGGACGACGTCCTCGCTCCCGATCTTTTGCTCGTCGAAGTTGCGAATGCGCTCTGGAGGAAGACCGCGGCCAAAGAGATCTCTCCCCGTGAGGCCGACGCGGCGTTCGATCTCGTGAGACGAAGCGGAATCGACCTCCGCCCGACTGGGCCACTGGTACCGCGCGCGATGGACGTGGCGCGACGCCTGGGCCACCCGGTCTACGACTGCGTGTACCTCGCTCTCGCCGAGCGCGAGCACGCGACCTTCGTCACCGCAGATCAACGCCTCCTGCGCAGGCTGTCGACGCGGAGGCTGGACATCTCGATCGTCGACCTTCGAACCCTCTGAGAGTGTTCAAGCGCCTCGAGGCCGTCTTGGCGTTAGAATTTGTCCGACAGCCAGAACCCGGGGTTCCGCAGGAGGGAATTTATGATCGGAGTGCTGACCCATCATTGGGCCAAAGCGGATAGAGTCGACGAGGCCAAGAAGCTCCTCGACGGCAACGGCCTAGCACAGAGTAAGGCATCAGGCTTTGTAAGCCGCCAAACCTTGTACTCGACCGGCGATCCAACGAAAATCACCACACTGGTGGTGTGGACCAACAACGACATCTATGATCAATGGCGGGCAAGCCCAGAGCGCGCAGTAGCCATGAAAGGAGCGGGGGAGTTGTGGTCGAAGCCCCCGGAGTCGGAGCGTTTTCACGTGGCCTAGACGCCACGATCCATCCCCGCATCCACAGCAGACGACCGCTTCTCTAGCGATGCCTCGACCTTCTTGCGGAGGTCCTGCCACATCTGTTCGTGGTCGACGCTGTCGTCGCCATTGGTTTCCATCAGCTTGTCCCTGAATTCCATCAGCACCCAGTCCTCGGACCTGCCGCGCGGCATCTTGAAGAAGTCCGTGTCGAAGCTCGGCAGTTGGCCTGACCCGAAGTAACCCTTGTCGTGCAGCGTGTAGCCCTCCAGGTTGTCGGTCCCCTTTCCAAGGATTTCCCCGGTTTCAACGTAGTGCTCCATCACCGGCTGCATACCGAACTTCTGCACCGGGCAGACCTTCATGCAGATCCCACAGCCCAGGTAGCGCGCCATGACCGGGCGGCAGCGCTTGAAGACCAACTTGTTCTTTTCGACGCCTCGATACCAGACCTTCTCAGGCATCAGGGCACGGCCAGGGCAGCGCTGTACGCAGACCTGGCAGACCTGGCAGAATTTGTGGATGCCATAGTCGACCGGCTGGTCATGGGTCACTTTCGCGTTGGTGAAGATGATCTGTAGCCGCGCCCTGGATCCGAAGTGAGGCGAGAGCAGCTGTCCGTTGGCGCCGAGTTGACCCAGGCCGGCTTGCACGAACATGGGGATCATCGGGCCGTAATGCCAGGTGGGGCCTGACACCTGCACCTTGTAGCCCAGGGACAGAATGAAGTTCGCCAGCGCCAACGTGAGCGGCCCCTGGTTGAAATAGGTGCCGAAGTGGGTCTCCTCTCCAGCCATGCTGGGGATCGACTGGGTCTTGTCGTAGTCCTGCTCGAGCGCCAGGCAAATGGCGTGAGGCAAATCGTTCTTCAGCACTGGCTTTCGACTCTGATACACATAGTGGCGGTCGTTACGAGTAAACCCCACCTCGCCATAGCCGAGCTCGCGCGCTTTCTGCCGAATCGCCTCGGTCACATCTTCGCCGGTGGGTGTGCCCGTCGGCTTCAGATCGCCGCTGGTCTTCACCCATTCCACGATGGGCTCCATGTGCTGCTCGTGTTCTTCGTAGAACGCTCGCAATTCAGGTGAGTAGCTACTGCGCTGCCGCCGTGCCCAGTCGGCCGAGGCGCTCTCCGCAACGGCCATGTTCTCCAGAGGGTCCTCTCTGGCGAAGAAGGCCACATCGCCCTCACGAGTTGGAATCCCCGGAACCGACAGCAGGTCTTCAGCGACAGGGATCGTGATGGGGGGGTCTCCGAGATGCTTGCCCGGGCGCGTCACGTAGTGACTAATTTTTTTCTTCGCCATGGCTCTAACCCTCCCGTGAAATTGTCCCTGAAGAGCGTTCTCACGCTCGGCGGGCGCATCATACTCTCGGTGGCAGAACGGATACAACAATAAGTATGAAAGCGCATCGCTCAACGTACTGACAGGTGGCGCACGATGTCAGCCTTACCCAGATTGCCTTTGAAATCCAGCAGGCGGATAATCACGAGCCCATAGGAGGCGCCGTGACTCCCGAGACCAGGACCAAGCCCCAGGTGGCGATCATGAACGCGGTCCACGACCTGCCGGTGCTGGTCGCCCGCGACAAGGGGTTCTTCAGGGACGAGGGGCTCGACCTCGAATTCGTGACCACGCCGGGGATGGCCCAGGTCACGACCTCGCATACCGTCAAGTTCGATTCCGTCTTCGAGCGCCCGCTCGACTCCGTCTACAACGAGGGTGGCATCGACTGTTACCGCATGTGCGAATGGGGCATCATGAAGCGCGCCGTCGAGGCCAACGCCCAGGGGCTGCGCGGGCGCAAGATCGTGGCGCTGGGCGCCTCCATGTCGAAGTTCGCCATCGTCGTGTCCCGCGACTCCAAGATTTACGAGCCCGAGATGCTGAAGGACAAGCCGATCGCGGTGACGCCGAACAACGGCTCGGAGTTCACCACGCTGAAGATGATGGAAGGCTTCCTCACGCCCGAGCACGTCAAGAGGACCAACGTCGGGTCGATGCTCAAGCGCCTCGAGGCGGTGCGCGACGGCAAGGTGGCGGCGGCGAGCCTGGTGGAGCCATGGATCAGCGTGGCGCAGAAGTGGGGGCTGCGCCTCCTGGTCGAGTCGCACTCGACGCGCAGCGAGGCCGCGGGCGACGACCTCGACGGTCCGACGCTCGCCAAGATGTTCCGCGCGCAGGCCAGGGCGGTCGAGCTGCTCGAAAAGGACCCGACGCCGTTCGTTCACTACCTGGTGCGCGAGACGGGCGGCCTGCTCGAGCCGCACGAGCTGCAGACGTGGCGCCTGCTGCACGCCGCACCGCAGCCCTACACTCGCGAGCGCTTCGAGGACACCTACAGCTGGACGGTGAAGTGGAACATGACCGTGCCCGGCGCGACCTACGAGAACACCGTCGACAACCGCGCGTGGGAGTAGCGCGGGCCGAGACCCCGTGCTGAATGCGGGCTACGTCACCGCCTGGTGGAGCAGGGCGTGGTCCGCGAGCACGAGCGCCGTCATCGCCTCCACCATCGGCACGGCGCGCGGGAGCACGCACGGGTCGTGGCGGCCGCGCCCCTGGATGGTCGTCTCCTCGCGATAGATGTTGACCGTGTGCTGCTCGCGCATGATCGTGGCCGTCGGCTTGAACGCCACGCGGAAGTAGATCGTCTCCCCGTTGGTGATGCCGCCCTGCACGCCCCCCGAGCGGTTGGTGCGGGTCCGGATGCGCTCGCCCTCCATGTAGAACTCGTCGTTGTGCTCGGCGCCGGTGAGGTCGGTCCCGGCGAAACCCGAGCCGATCTCGAAGCCCTTGCTCGCGGGCAGGCTCATCACGGCCTTGGCGAGGTCGGCCTCGAGCCGGTCGAACACCGGCTCGCCCCAGCCCGCCGGGCAGCCGCGCACGGCGCAGGTGACGACGCCGCCGAGCGAGTTACCGTCCTTGCGCGCGGCCTCCACGGCCGCGATCATGCGCTCCGCGACCGTGAGGTCAGGGCAGCGGATCGGCGTCGCGTCGACCTGCTCGCGGGTCACCTTCTCACGGTCGCACTCCGCGATGAGCCGGCTGACCTTCGAGACCCAGGCCACGACCGTCACGTTGAAGCGCACGGCGAGGAGCTTGCGCGCGATGGCGGCGGCGGCCACGCGTCCGGCGGTCTCGCGCGCGCTCGTCCGGCCGCCGCCGCGCCAATCGCGGACCCCGTACTTCGCGTCGTACGTATAGTCAGCGTGGCTCGGCCGGTACTTCTCGCGGATCTCGCGGTAGTCGCCGGGCCGCATGTCCTCGTTCGGAATGAGGAGGCTGATCGGCGTGCCGAGCGTCTGCCCCTCAAAGACGCCGGACAGGATCTGCACCGTGTCGGACTCCTTGCGCTGCGACACGAGAGCGCTCTGTCCCGGTGCGCGGCGGTCGAGGTCCGGCTGGATGTCGGCCTCGGACAGGGGCAGCCGCGGGGGACAGCCGTCGACGACGGCGCCGGTGGCGCCACCGTGCGACTCGCCCCACGTCGTCACGCGGAAGAGGCGTCCCCAGGTGTTGCCCATGCGTCGAGGATACGTGTCGCGACGCTCGAACTCAACGAACCCTCTGAGGGTGGATACCGGACCAGCTTGCCGTTAGAATCCGCTCCGATAGCCAGAGGTCCGCAGGAGGAATAGCGCCATGAGTGGTCCGCTTCGCATCGTGCATTACGTGAACCAGTTCTTCGGTGGCATCGGCGGCGAGGACCAGGCGCATGTCGGCGTGACGGTGCGGGCCGGCGCCGTGGGCCCGGGCCGCGTCCTCGAGAAGGCGCTGGGCGACGGCGCGCGCGTCGAGGCCACCCTGGTCGGCGGCGACAACTTCGTCAATGAGCGTGCGGAGGAAACCTCGCGTGTGATCGCCGGCGAGCTCGACCGCCTCCGCCCCGATGTGCTCGTCGCGGGCCCGGCGTTCGGCTCGGGACGCTATGGCCTGGCGTGCGCGCTCGTCTGCAAGGTCGCACAGGGCCGAGACATTCCTGCGATCACGGCGATGCACCCGGAAAATCCGGGCGCGTCGAGTGCGCGGCGAGGGATCTACATCGTGCCCACCGGCGCTTCGACGACGTCGATGCAAGCCGCGCTCGACGCGCTCGCGCCACTGGTACGGCGGCTGGGCCGAGGAGAACCGCTGGGGCCGGCCGAGGTGGACGGCTACCTGCCCCGGGGCATGCGTCGTGTCCACGACCGCGGGCGCCCGGGCTATCAGCGCGCGCTCGACATGCTGCTCGACAAGCTCCACGGGCGGCCCTATCGATCAGAAGTGCCGTATGCCGCGCCCGAGCGCGTGCCCCCTGCACCGCCCGTGGCCGACCTCTCGCGCGCGCGCATCGCCATGGTCACGACCGGCGGTCTCGTGCGGAAGGGCAACCCTGACAAGCAGGTGTCCGCGAACGCCGTGCGCTATCACCGGCACACGGTGGCGGAGCTCGAGTCGCTCTCGCCCGCGGACTGGGAGGCCTACCACGCCGGCTACTTCAATCACCTCGTCAACAGCAACCCGAACTACATCCTGCCGCTCTCCTTCCTGCGCGACCTCGAGCGCCAGGGCAAGGTTGGGCATGTCCACGAGCACATCTACGCGCTGCCCGGCGTGAGTACGCCGGTGGCGGTGTCGGCCGGGCACGGGCGCAGCATCGCCGCGGACCTCAAGGCCGGCGGCGTCGACGGCGCGCTGCTCGTCGCCACCTGAGGGACGTGCAATCGTTGCGGGGCAACGATCGCCAAGGAGATCGAGCGGGTGGGAATTCCGGTGGGGATGATCTCGGCCATCTACAACTTCGCGCTCACGACGGGGGCGAACCGGGTGATCCGCGGCGCGCGCATCGAGCACGTCTGCGGCGACCCCACGCTGAGCCCGGAGAAGGACTACGCCTTCGGCATGCGCATCGTGACCACGGCGCTCCAGACGCTGACCATCGCCGTGCCCGGGCCGACGCTCTTCGATCCGATGGAGGCGGCGCATGCGTCTTGAGATGGGCACCTTCCCGGTGACGGACATCGCCTTTGGTAGAACGACGCGATACGACGCGGGCCGGCTCATGGTGGACCGCGAGGCCGTCCTGGCCGCGGTGCGGCAGGACCCGCGCATCGCCACGGCCGAGCTCGAGATCGCGCGGCCGGGTGAGTCGGCGCGGATCTGGCCGGTGCGCGACGTGATCGAGCCGCGCGTCAAGGTGGAGGGCCCAGGCGTCTGTTACCCAGGTATCTGTGGCCGCGACATCGCCACGGTGGGCGAGGGGCGCACGCATCGCCTCGCCGGCATGGGCGTGGTCGAGGTGTCGAGCGTCAACTGGCACGACGCCGGTGGCGACTACGTCGAGACCTACCTCGACATGTCCGGGCCCTACGGCGAGATGTATCCCTACCGCAAGCTCGTCAACCTCTGTCTGGTGGTCGAGCCCGACGCGACGCTGAGCGAAGAGGTCAAGAACTACGCCGTGCACAAGGCGGCGCTCACGGTGTCGGATCAGCTCGGCGAGGCGGTGCGCTCCCTCACACCGCCGGAGCGCGAGATGTTCGAGCTGACGCCGGTGGATCCGGCGCTCCCCAGGGTCGTCTACATCTGGTGCGTGCATTCGCCGCAGGCCATGTCGGGCTCCCCTACCGCGTTCTGCACGGCGACCTACGGCTTGACCCAGTTGACGCCGCCCTGGTATCTGCATCCGAACGAGATCCTGGACGGCGCGCTCACGGGGCCCTATCGCACCGCCTTTGCGATGTCGTGGACCGTGGCCAACAACCCGCTCTTGTCAGACCTCTATCGCCGCCACGGCCGGGACTGGAACTTCCTCGGCGTGATCTCGCTCCGCACGGAGTGGACCACGCAGACCGAGAAGCAGCTCATGGCCAACCAGACGGCCAAGCTCGCCCAGCAGCTCGGGGCGCAGGGCGCGGTGGTGACGTGGGATGCGGGGGGCAACGAGTTCATCGAAGTGGTGCGTAGTATTCAGGCCTGCGAGCGGCTCGGCATCAAGACCGTCTTCCTCACCAGCGAGGACGACGCGACGGATGGCGCGCCCACCATGCTCGAGCCCCTGCCCGAGGCCGACGCCATCGTGAGCACGAGCTTCTTCAAGAACGTCACGCTGGCCGTGCCCGAGGCGCCCGCCGTGGCGCGCGTGATCGGCCTGCCCACGAAGACCGTGCGCCGCGGCTCGACCGTCGGCCTGCACGGCGGCGCGGACGCCGCGCTCCCTACGTCGGGTCCGCTGCCGCCGCCCTGGCGCTACGACGACCACTACGGCTTCAACAGCCTGAGCTGCATCGAGTAGCGAGAGAGGCTAGCTCGAGGCTAAAGAGGCTAAGCGACATAAAGACCACATCAGGTCCGCGTTCGACATCCGCGACGTGTGGCCCTCGTCCTACAGCGCCAACACGAACGAGATCCTCTGGGGTGCCAAGGTGGCGGCTCGCATCCCGTGAATCGCCTGCGTGATTCGGATGTCGTCCTACGAGTGTGGCCGGGTCGGTGAAGATCCGCGTCGAGACGATCACCCACTACCTCGAGAAGGATGCCGGCGCGATCATCGAGAAGAAGAAGGCGGCGATGCCGCCGGGCTGTCCGCTCCTGCCGGCGGCGTAGGTCGGCCAAGGCCTTCCAGCCGGGCGCGGAACTCGTCAACGAACTGGCGGTAGGCAATCGGGAAGACTGTCCGCCAGTGTTCTCGCGGATCGGTGTCGAGCGCGAAGCGTCCGAGAAATTCCAGGAGCTTCGCACTGCCGTACTGCTCAACGAGCCAATCGACCGCCAGGAACGCCTGACCGTAGGTCGCCATCGCGCCGAGTCGCCGCGTCGCCTCGGTCCAGGCCGCGTTGTTGATGAGCGCCGGAAGGTCGGGGAAGAACTTGATCGTCGACTCGCGGGCGGCGCGCACCATGATGTCGCGCGACTCGGCGTAGGCTCGATAGCCGAGCAGGTCGACCACCTTGAACTTGACCCACTCGGCATGGCCCTCGAGGATCCACTGCGCGGGTCGGCCCCGTCCGCCTTCTCGGAGCCTGCCCTGGCTCACGTGCGTCAGCTCGTGGGCGTAGAGCGACGCCCGCCCGGCAAGGTTCATCCGGGCCAGGATGTCGCCACGCAGGAGGAGGCCAGCGCCCGTGGCGACGCCGAACGCATTGCGACGGTCCCACGCATCGTCGGCCTTCTCGCCCGCGATCTTGATGAGCCCGTCGACGAACGTCGCCTGGTTGACGTAGACGTAGGCCTTGATGTCCGGTGGGAACGGCAGATCGAGCCGGTGGCGCATCAGCCAGGCGATCGAGTCGATGAGCTCGCTGTCACTCGGGCTCGTGCCCAGCGGCGGCATCGCCGGAGCATCGAACCGGATCTCGTATTGTCGGTACGGAGCGACAACGCTCGAGCAGGCCGCCGCCAGCACCGCGGAAAGCGCCAGAACGATCCGCCAGCGGCCGCTCATATGCGCCTCGATACCGCGAGGATCCCGGCGCGTCAAGTAGGCTCTGCCCGCTTCGCGCGACGATGACGGACCAGGGCGGTGCCGTCGTGCTCGAAGGGGGTGCTGGACGTACACACTGCACCCGGATTAGAGTCCCGCCAGCCTGTGTCGCTCGACTGTTCTCTCAGGAGTGTGGACGAGCTGACCGCCGACCTGGTGAATGGCCGCTGTCTGCTCATTGTCGGCGGGGCCGCCTGGCTCGTCGCGCTGAATCTCGGGTTGCGCCGCTACTGGCCCCGCAACCGTTGAGGAGGGCTAGGGGCGCGTGTCAGGCCGGCGGTCGCGCGGCGTTGTCGAGCTCCCGTTCTTTGAGAACGCGACGCAAGATCTTGCCGGAGGGCGTCTTGGGGATCGCGTCGACGAACGCGGCCTCACCCGGAATCTTGTAGTTGGCCAGCCGGCGCTTGACGAAGGCGACCACGTCGTCGGTTCCGAGGTCATGCCCCGCTTTCCTGACGACGAACGCCTTGGGGATCTCGCCCGCCTCGGGATGCGGCTTCCCGATCACCGCGGCGTCGGCGGCCGGGGGGTGCTCGAGCAGGAGCGACTCGATTTCTCGGCATCGCGCTACGTCAGCATGGCCCGCGCCGCCAAATGAACTGAAGGCCTCCATCGTGTCGCGAGTGGATGGATTCGTCCTTTCGCCCGCGCCAGGCGCACGCGGATATTGCGAATCCCGAAGCGCCCTCCACCTTCACGCACCGTCTCCGCGAGCGCGTCCGGCACGGCCGATCGAATGGCCTCGACCTGACCGCGCGCAAGCTGTCCGGGCAGGCGAGTGAACGGATCGACCTCGACGCTCCTTGACGGCATTGCTATGCACAAAGCAGTATCGCGAGGGTCGACCGGCGCACGGAGAGGAACCATGGACAACACGATCGAGGTCGAGGCCTATCAGGCTCTGCTCGCGCGCGCCCACCGGAAGACGGGGGCCGTGCCGCCGGAGCTGGTGGTCCGCCACATCCTCGCGGTCACCGCCGGGGCCGACTGGCCGGTCCGCCGCGAGGCGCTCGAGGCGCTGTTGCGCCGGGTCGCGTTCGGCAAAGCCGACGGGCTCCGGATCGTGTCCCGGCCGGGCGGGGGCCGCCTCCTCGGCCTGTACGCGACCCGGCGCAAGGGCTCGCCCGCGCGGCCCTATCGCACCCTGCTCCGTCGCCTCGACCCGATCGTGGGCCACTGCGATTGCGCCGACTTCCTTCGCAGCTCGCTCGGCCTGTGCAAGCACCTGCTGGCCGTGCTGGAGGACCTCACCGCGAAGCCGCGCGCCTTCGAGAAGGCCAGGCGGGAGCCCGCCCCGAACGAGTCGCCACTGCGATGGGACCCGGTCCGCCCGCTCACCGGCCCGGGCGACTGGCTGGCGCAGGTCCGCTGGGTCGACGGCACGCCCGGCGCCGGTCTCAGGCGGTGGCTGCGTCCCGCGAAGACGGGAGGCTGGACGCTCGAAGTCCCCGGGAGTCCGGGGCGGCGGCGGCAGGTCGTGGAGGAACTTCTCGGCGCACTCGGGGATGGGCGCGGCGAACCCGCACTCTACGCCTTGCTTCAGGAAGACCGCCGGCGAATCGCGCGCGCGAGTCAGGGCGCGCGGGACCTCGACCGTCTCAAGGAAGCGCTCCGGACGCTCAAGCAGCGCCTCTACCCGTACCAGCGAGAGGCCGTCGAGCGGTTTCTCTCGCGCGGGCGGCTCCTCCTCGCCGACGACATGGGCCTCGGAAAGACCGCGCAGGCCATCGCCGCCTGCCACGCGCTCTGGCACACGGGCCGCGTCCGGCGTGGGCTGCTCGTCGTGCCCGCCGCGCTCAAGCCCCAGTGGCTCCGCGAGTGGCGGCTCTTCACCGACGCACCCGCCGCCGTGATCGACGGCAACCCCGGCCAGCGCCGCGCGGCGTTCGACGCGTGCCGCCGCGGGTTCCTCGTGGTCAACTATGAACAGCTCCTCCGCGATCTGGGAATCGTCCGCGACTGGAACCCGGACCTCGTCGTGCTCGACGAGGCCCAGCGAATCAAGAACTGGGCGACCAAGACCGCCCTCACGGTGAAGCAGCTCGATCCGCCCTTCCGTCTGGTCCTGACCGGGACGCCGATGGAGAACCGGATCGACGAGCTGGCGTCGATCGTCGAGTGGGTGGACGACCTCGCGCTGGAGCCGAAGTGGCGCCTGGTGCCATGGCACACGACGCCGGTGGACGGAAAGACCGAGATCGGTGGCGCCCGCAACCTCGACACGCTGCGGAGCCGCCTGGCCGGCTGCATGATCCGGCGCATCCGCAAGGAGGTGCTCAGCCAGCTCCCGGAGCGGACCGACACGAGGATCCCCATCGAGATGACGCCCGAGCAGGTCGAGGAGCACGACGCCCTCAACATGCCGATCGCGCAGCTTCTGGCGCGCTCGAAGCGGCGGCCGCTGACGCAGGCGGAGTTTCTGAAGCTCATGATGCTCCTCACGACCCAGCGGATCATCGCGAATGGCCTGGCCCAGCTCCGGTTCGAGGAGATCTGGCCCGACCTGTCGAGGATCGAGCGGCCCACTGAGACCACGCTGAAGGGGCTGTCGTGCCCGAAGCTCCTGGAGCTGCGGGAGCTGATCGGCCAGATCGCCCTCGATCAGGAGCGCAAGGTCGTGGTGTTCAGCCAGTGGCGGAGAATGCTCCGCCTGGCGCACTGGGCCACGCGCGACGTGCTGGCCCGGGACCACGTCCGGGCGGCGTTCTTCACCGGTGAGGAGGGCCAGAAGCGCCGGACGCAGAACATCGTGGAGTTCCACGACGACCCCGCGTGCCGCGTCCTCTTCGCCACGGATGCGGGCGGCGTGGGCCTGAATCTGCAGCGCGCCGCGAGCGCCTGCATCAACATCGAGCTACCGTGGAACCCGGCCGTCCTCGAGCAGCGGGTCGGCCGCATCTACCGCCTCGGCCAGAATCGCCCGATCGACGTCTACAACCTGGTCAGCGAGCCCGGCATCGAGTCGCGGATCTCGGACCTCGTGGGGACGAAGCAGGCCTTCTTCGTGGGGCTGTTCGACGGAACGAGCGACGAGGTGGCGCTCGAGCGTTCGGGGAGCTTCCTCTCCCGGATCGAGCGGATCGTGGCGCCGGCCCTGGAGCGCGCCCAGGCGCGCGGCGTAGAGGCCGCCGAGGCGGATGACGGCCCCGCCGAGCGCGAGATCGACGCCATCGTGGCCGCGGGCGACGAGTCGCGGGACGCCCGCGTCCCGGGCGCGCCCGAGCCGGCGCCGCCGCCGTCCGCGGTCGACGTCCAGAAGCTCTTCTCGGGGCTCACGGTGCAGCGAACCGCCCACGGCGGCCTCGTGATCGAAGCGCCTCCCGAGACCGCCGCGACGCTGGCTGCGCTGTTTGCAGGCATGGCCCAGCTGCTCCAGGCCGTCGCGCCGCGGCCCGCGAGCTGAAGGACCGCCCCGAGATGTGATCCGCGTGGCCGTGGCTATACCGGTGCGCCTTCCGTCCGGTATGATAGCGGCGAGCGTGAGCGATCCATGCGTGCCCGAGCGTTCTGGAAGGCCGTGACCCTCGACCGAGCGGATTTCCTCGATCGGCTGATCGCCCTGCTGACCGAGCACGACATCCGCTATTGCGTCGTCGGTGGTCAGGCGGTGAATGCGTACGCCGAGCCCGTGGTGAGTCTCGATCTCGACCTTGCCGTCGCCGTGGAGCAGCTGGCGCGTGCGGAAGCGCTCCTGCGCGAGGCCTTCGCCGTCGAGCGGTTTGCCCACAGCCTGAACGTGTCCGACGCGGGATCCGACCTTCGGGCCCAGATCCAGACCGATCCACGGTACTTCGCCTTTGTGGACCGGGCGGCGCCTCGCGACGTCCTCGGCGTCCGCCTGCCGGTGGCTCACCTCGAGGACGTGCTGCACGGGAAGATCTGGGCGGTGACGGATGCGTCTGGCCGGCCGAGCAAGCGCCAGAAGGATCTGGCCGACATTGCGCGCCTTCTCGAGGTGTATCCGGAGCTGCGCTCACAGGTGCCGGCGGAGGTCGCAGCGAAGCTCGTGGGCTGAACCCACACCCCACGACCCGCTCTCATCCTTGTGAGTCGTGTCCTGATTTCTCCCGAAGAAACCCGATGGCGATGCCGTACTGCCCCAGATAGTACGTCGGCCAGATCAGATACTCGGCCAGCGGCACCGCCGTCTTGAAACGGCCAGCGGCAATCAGCGAATCCGAAATCACGAACAGCAACGCACCGATCCAGACGAACGGCTTTGAGAATCCGGCGAGGATCGTCGACACGGTCATCACCGTGATCGTACAGCTGTAGACCATCACCGGCACAGCCTGCGTACCGAGTCCGGACCACAGCCAGCTCGACACCAACAGACTGTAGACGAGAACCAGCGCCGTCAGGAGCATCTGACTGCCGCGGGCACGCAATGGTCGTGGCCAGCTTCGCGTGAAGAGCACAATGTAAGCGAGGTGCGCGAAGAGAAACGTTCCCAAGGCGTGCCTGAAATAACGGCGGGGATCGAGATGAAGAAAGATATCGCCGAGGCACGAGAGCACGAGCGCCGCCGCCAGGATGAGGTTGTCGCGCGTATGCCGCGATTCGACACCGTTCGGGCTGCTGCCGGCTGTGCCCAGGACTCTGAAAGCCAGCACTGCCAGCGGAGCGATACTCAGTGCTTTGAGCGCGACGCTGCCCGGAAACGGCTGAACCCCGCGCGTGGCCAGGTATGCTGCGCTGCTGATGATCGAAAGCAGCAACAGGCATTTGTCCACCCGGCCGAAGTTTCGCAGACGGCCGAAGGTCAGTACATCCATCTACTGAGTTGTGCCAGAATTCTACGATAGCGGTGGCGGAGGCCGAGCGCGGCGCGGGAAGAAGGGCCGCGTGGACGTTCCGCGCGGCCGAGCTGGTCGCGCAAAACGCCAGCGGCGAGCGCCTCCGCGCGGCGCTGTCCTTCGAAGGGACCGCCGAGGCTCGTGCCGCGAAAAGGCTTTTGAAGTTCCTAGGCTCGGCTCATCAGGCCTACCCCGCCTGGTGCCGCGCATAGATCTCCGCGGCCTTCTTATGCGCTTCTACGACCGCCTTCTCGACGTTCCAGCTCTCGACCAGCACCCGATGCATCATGCGGCCGATGACGAAGGTGGCCAGCACCTCGCCTGAGGCGGCATTCGTGGTGCCGGGAGAGGGGAACTGGCGTCCACGCTCCAGCATGACCCGCCAGTGCTCGAACACCGGCCGCTTCCAGAACTGGGAGTCGTACATGTTCTTGTATGGCGGCCCCCAGCGGCCATCGCCTTCCTCGATCATGACCTTCAAGTTTTCCGGCGCCATCCAGTACTCGGCTAGCCCCTTGGCCACCTCGGGATAGGGGTTGTGCTTGAAGAGGAGCCAGTCCGCCGTCGAGAGCTCCTCGACGGCACCGGCCGGCCCCGCCGGCACCGGCAGCAGTCCCGTGACCTTGTACAGCTCCTTGTCGGAGTCCGCCAGATGGGCGTAGATACTGGTGGGATTCAAGACGAAGATCACCTGGCGTGACTGATAGGCTTTGTTGTTCCCGGTGTTGTCCCACGCGATCGCCCCCTTCGGGATGATCTTGTGCTTGTTGAACATGTCCGCAATCAGCTGCACGGCAGCGATCGTGCCCCTGGAGTGCAGTGCCACTGTCTTGTTGTCCGCCTCGACGAGCTTGCCGCCGTAGGACCAGATCATGTTCATGACGTTGTTGTCGGTGTCGGTTTGCAGACCCAGACAAAGGCCAAAGCCGGTGAGTTTCGGCGGCTTTTGCAGCTTCTTGCAGACCTCGACGAATTCGTCCCACGTCTTGGGGGGCTCGACCTTGGCGGCCTCGAGGAGATCCAGGCGGGTGACCAGTGGCCAGGGGCTTATGGACTGCGGCACACCATACGCCTTGCCTTGATGCATGACGCTCGGCATGGAGACAGGAAAGAGCCCCCCTTGCAGTTTCTGCATCTTGTTGACCAGGTCGGTCACCTCCAGGAGGTGGCCTTGCGCGCGGTAAAGCTGCACGTAGCCGCCAATCAACCGGGTGATATCCGGCGGATTCCCGGCCTCGAGCGCCGCCACCAGCTTGGGTACGAGCTGGGGACCGCCGATGATCTGATAATCGATCTCGCTCTCCTTGATCCCCGCCTGCTTGGCGTAGGCATAGCACTGCTCCTGCATGATCTTGTCGACCTGCGGCGCCAGAGCGGCTGGATTCCATACGACGAGCTTCGCCTGGCGCGCCGCATGGGCGCGGCGCACCAGCCACCAGGGTGCGGTCGTTGTCAGGACGGTGGCGGTCATCCCAGCCTGCTTCAGGATCTCGCGTCGTGTAGGCATTGCCGCCTCCTTAGCCCTTCACTCCTCCGAGCGTCAACCCTTTGACCACCCAGCGCTGGAAGACGAGAAACATGAGCACCGGGGGCAGCGCGCTCATGACGGTCGACGCCATCAGGGGCCCCCAGAAGAACACGTCCTGCGACATGAAGTTCACCAGGCCGGTGGTCACCGTCCGGGCACTGGTGGTGCTGGTGAACACGTGCGCATACAGAAATTCGTTCCAGGCGTGCGTGAACGAGAAAAACGTCACCACGACGATGGCCGGGAGTGACATCGGCAGCACGATACGCACGAGCGCAGTGACGCGGTTACACCCGTCCACCCGGGCCGCTTCCTCCAGCTCCACGGGGACGGACTTGAAATAGCCCATGAGTAACCAGGTGCAGAACGGCACATCGAATCCCAGGTACGCGATGATGAGCCCATGCAGGCTATCCGTGAGGCGGAGGACACTCATCATGGCGAACATCGGGATGAAGAGCAGCGAGGTGGGAACGAGGTACGTGAACACGAGACCGCGCGCCAGGAGTGCCCGTCCGGGGAAATTGAGCCGGGCTATGGCGTACGCCCCCAGACAGGCAATGACGAGGGACACCGCCGTGGAGCCGGCGGCGACCACCACGCTGTTGCGCAGAAAGGTCAGATACGGGGTCTCACGAAACACGGTGGCATAGTTGTCCAACGTGGGCTTCTGGGGGATCAGCGTGGCCTCATACCCGTAGATTTCCTTGTCGTGCTTCAGCGACGTGGCGATCATCCAGTAGAAGGGGATCGCCGTCCACAGGAGCATCAGCACCAGGATGCCATTCCCCAGGCCCTGGAACGCACGGCGTTGCGCTGTCATCCTCAGCGCCATGGCCTACTCCCCCTTCTCGCGGAGCATGCGGCGCGTCAGGAAGACTATGAAGACGACCAGAATGGGGAAAAAGATCAGCGAAACTGCCGCCCCCATCCCCAAGCGCTGGGCGCCGCCGAGCGCCAGGTTATAGGCCAAGACTGGAAAGATCATGGTGCGATCGGCCGGGCCCCCGTTCGTCAAGATCAAGACAAATTGGATGCCCGCTGACGTCAAGATGGCCGACAGCATCACCGCAGTAATGAAAATTGGCCGCAGCCGGGGCAGCGTGATGTGGGAGAACTGCTGAAGCACCGACGCCCCGTCGATCTCCGCCGCTTCGTAGAGCTCCTTGGGAATGGCCTGCAGGCCGGCCAGAAAGCTCATCGTAAAAAACGGCGTGCCCTGCCAGACCACCACCACGATCACCGAGAACATGGCGAGGTGGGGGTTGGAGAGCCAGGAGATGGTCTCGTCTATCAGGTTCAGACGTACCAGGATATTGTTGATGAGCCCGCTGGCATCGTCGAACATCCAGCGCCAATTGAGGGCGGACATCACCGTCGGAATGGCCCAGGGAATGAGCAGAAAGGAGCGAAACAGGTTGTTGCAGAAGCGCTCTTGATTGAGCACCAGCGCCATGCTGAGCCCGAGGAGAAATTTGACTCCCACGCCGACCGCCGTGTAGACGACGGTGTTGACAACCGTACGCAGGAACTGCTCGCTCTGTAACAACTCCCGGTAGTTGTCCAGCCCGATGAAGCGCCCCGGGGTGCCGGCCGTTTTCGCCTGGAAGGTCATCACGATGGCGCTGGCAAAGGGGTAGGCGACGAGGCCCACGATGACGAGGATCGCGGGGAAGAGAAACAGATAGCCCAGGGTCCGGTCGCGCGCCAGAAGGCGCTGGATCCTCTCGCCCCGCCAGCGCAATCTCCGCCGAGACGATGGTAAGGGGAAGCTTACAGTCGTCGACGTGGCCATAGCCCATATCCTCCATCAAGCCCTTTCGCGGGCCGCCAACCCGTGCGTCCTGCCCCGGGCTGCGCGCCACGATCGCGCCCCCGGCGGCCGAAGTCAAGTGGCTCCGGGACCGCGAGGCGGCGGACGCCCATCCGCATGGGTCTCATGGGTGCGGGTCCCGTCGCTGGGTCCGTTAGGTGGTTTGAACGCGTGCTACGCTCAGAGCCGATGATGAATGGGCTACTCGGTCTCGCCGCCCTCCTGGCCCTGTCGGGCTGCAGCGCGGCGGCAACGGTCCAGGTGACGCCGCTCCGAGATCAGAGCGCGTCGCAGATCGAAGCCGACCGCGCGCGATGCAACGAGTGGGCGAAGGGGACGGCGGTCGTCTCCGCCGGCTATGCCGCATGCATGATCTCAGCGGGATACGAGGCGCCGCCCGGGGTCCGCTCCACGTCGCAGAGCGTGCGGCTGGCCCGCGCGCCGACCGCGAATGATCCCATAGGCATACTGATCGACTTTCTCGAATGCGATCGCGAGGCACAGCGGGAGGCCGAGAGCGGGCTTGGGACGGTGGGGAAGGCGATCCGAGACTACGTCGGTTGGTCCGGAAACGCCGACAAACGCCGGCAGGTTTTTGTCGACTGTCTCAAGCCTCGTGGCTACAACATCGGGAAGAGCTGAACCGCGTCCCAGGGTGTCTCGCAGCGTCACCGTACCGGGCGCCGCATGTAACTCTTACCGCGCTGTGGTGTAACGCTTACTAGTTTCCTGTCCGCGCGGCGGCAACCAGGGCCCGTCCGCAGCCGGAAGTGCCCGACGCCATTGGAAAATCGCGATCGCTGGCATCCTCCTTGCTGCTCCTGGGAGCGTCGGGTGCTGTTCGGAGCCTGACACCACAAAGTGAAGTGGGAGGATGAAGACATGAGCACGAATCGGCTGTTCGTTCTGGCGGCCGCCGCGGCGCTCGTGGCATGGAGCACGGCACCGGCCCTCGCGCGCTCGCCCGGGGCGTCCCACGGCTCCGCCGGGGGCTCCCTCGGGCTCGGTGCTTCCCCGACTCGTGGAGGCGCCGATGCGAAGGCGAGCGTGAAGACTGACGAGAAGGTCACGCCTCGTCGGCATGACAACAAGCTCAATGAGCACACCAACAGGGGTGGCGAGCTCCAAGGGCTCGACCGCGCCGACGAGGCCGCGGGCACGCACGGCCAGCAGGGTCGTGACAACGCGCGGACCAGGCAGAGCCGGTAGCGCCTGACTTCAGCCACATTCGGTCCTGGGGCAAACGCAGAGCTTCCCGGCTCCGCCCCCGGCGGGTCCGCGTATGCGTCTGGCCGCAGCGGCCAGCAGGGCCCCGGAGAGTCGAAATTGGAGGTGCGCCCATGAAGAAAACCATACTCGTGCTAGCAGCTGCACTGTTTCTCGGCGGCTGTGCCGTCTACGCGGAGCCGCCCGTCGCCAGGCTCTACGTTCCAGGGCCGCCCCCCGTGTACGTCGCCCCGCCGCCGGTGGTCGTGAGCCCCTATCCGTCTTGGGGATGGCGCCACCCTCACCACTACTGGCAGAACTGATCGCCACATCGCCGCCCCGGGCGTGGACACCACACGCTCGGGGCGGCTCCCTCCTACGGTCGTGTCCGCCAGTTGCGTAACCCGCAGGGGCGTTCTACGGCTCGTTCGACTCGCCGAGCGCCCATGGCGCTCCGGCATTCGCCAGGGAGGTAGCAGCATGATCCCACGTGCGCCGTCTCGTAACCCAGGCTCTGTAGCTCGAGGTGGTAGTTGGGCAGCCGGTGGCTGGCCGCGTCGGCGCCCGGGCGCACCGGCTTGAGCCACTTGAGATCGTTGAACCGTTGATGCGCCGTTTCCGGCTGGCGCCGTCGACGCCCGCGACCGCGCCGGCGCCGGACGCGCCGTCGATTGAGGGCGCCGCGTGACGACGCCGTCGGCTCAGCGGCTGCCGGCGTCCTCTGTGCGCCATTCGACGGCGCCGAACCGAGTGTGGCCCAGGAAGTTGTAGGCGAGGCTGACGGTTTGGACCCGCTGGTGCCGGTCGCGCTGGACGCGAACGCCGTGAATCCCACGATCCAGCGGTTGAATGATCTCCGCTCCAAAATCCGAGGTGGCGCGGGCGCGAGCTGCGGGACTGCGGCTCGAAGTCCCTTGTTCGCAGTCAAACGTTGTGCCACCTTGAGCTATAGAGGCCGACGGTCGATGAGTCGTAGGAGTGCCTCCCAGATCCACGAAAGCTTCGCGCGGGACACGGAGATCCGGTCCTCCTCCGACAGGGCCTTCGGATTCGTCTTCACGGTCGTCTTCGGTCTCATCGGGCTCGCACCGCTCTGGCGCGGCGCGCCGCCCCGGTGGTGGAACCTTGCGGTGGCAGCGGTGTTCCTCGTGGCGGCGCTGCTCGTCCCGCGGGTGCTCGCGCCGCTGAATCGGCTCTGGCTCAAGTTCGGCTTGCTGCTCCACGCCATGGTCAACCCGATCGTGATGGCCCTGCTCTTCTTCACCACCGTGACGCCGATCGCGCTCATCATGCGGGCGCTGGGCAAGGATCCCCTGTGCCTCCGGCGCAACCCCGACGCCGCCACCTACTGGATCGATCGCCGGCCACCCGGCCCAGCGCCCGACACCATGCCCCGCCAGTTCTGAGGAGGAGCCATGGTCGACTTCCTCACGGAGTTGTGGAGCTTCATGCGGGTGCGGCGTAAGTACTGGCTCATCCCCATTATCCTCATGCTGGCCGTCTTCGGCGGCCTCGTCGTCCTCTCCAAGGGCAGCGCCGTGGCGCCGTTCATCTACACGCTCTTCTAAACGCCATGCGCATCCTCGGGATCTCGGCCTTCTACCACGACAGCGCCGCGGCCCTGGTCGCCGATGGCCGCATCGTGGCCGCCGCTCAGGAGGAGCGGTTCACGCGAAAGAAGCAGGACGCGCGCTTCCCGCGGAACGCGATCGAGTATTGCCTGCGGGAGGCCGGAGTCGCGCTGGACGCGGTGGACCACGTGGTGTTTTACGATAAGCCATTCCTCAAGTTCGAGCGCCTGCTCGAAACCTACCTGGCGTTCGCGCCGCGGGGCTTTCAGTCGTTTACGATGGCGATCCCCGTGTGGCTCCGAGAAAAGCTGTTCCAGAAGTCGCTGCTGAAGCACGAGCTGAAACGATATGCCCCGGACTACGATTGGCCCCGGCGCCTCCTGTTCGCTGAGCACCACCAGAGTCACGCCGCCAGCGCATTCTTCGCGTCGCCATTCCAGGAGGCCGTGGTTCTGACCATGGACGGGGTGGGCGAGTGGGCTACCACCTCGGTGGGCTTCGGGTCGGGGAACCGCCTCGAGATGCAGCGCGAGATCCACTTTCCTCACTCGCTAGGTCTCCTCTACTCCGCCTTTACGTACTACACCGGCTTCAAGGTGAACTCCGGCGAGTACAAGGTCATGGGCCTCGCGCCCTACGGCGAGCCCCGGTACGCCAAGCTCATCCTAGAGCGGCTGATCGACCTCAAGCCCGACGGTTCGTTCATGCTCGACCTCGACTACTTCGATTACTGTACGGGCCTCCGGATGACCAACGATGCGTTCCACGAGCTGTTCGGCGGGTTGCCGCGAGGCCCTGACGAGCTCCTCACACAGCGCCACATGGATCTGGCCGCCTCCGTCCAGGCCGTGATCGAGGAGGTCGTGCTGCGGCTCACCCGATCGCTGGCGGCCGAGACGGGCGCCCAGAACCTTTGCCTGGCCGGCGGTGTGGCTCTCAACTGCGTGGCCAACGGCAAGGTGCTCCGCGACGGCCGGTTCCGCCGCATCTGGGTGCAACCTGCGGCGGGCGATGCGGGCGGCGCCCTGGGCGCCGCCCTGTGCGCGTATCATCTCTTCCGCGGCCAGCCGCGCCAGGTCGACGGCGAGCACGACCTCATGCAGGGCGCCTACCTCGGGCCCGCCTACAGCCAGAGCGAGATCGAGGAACGGCTGACCCGGGTGGGCGCCCGCTTCACGATCCTGACCGACGACGAGCTCATTCGCCGGACCGTCGACGCTCTCGCCGAGGGGAAGGCCGTCGGGTGGTTCCAGGGACGCATGGAATTCGGCCCGCGGGCGCTCGGCGCCCGCTCGATCCTTGGCGATCCCCGCTCCCCCTCGATGCAGTCGGTCCTGAATCTCAAGGTCAAGTATCGCGAGTCGTTTCGCCCGTTTGCCCCCTCCGTCTTGCGCGAGGCCGTCGCCGACTGGTTCGAGCTTGACTGTGACAGCCCGTACATGGCGATGGTCGCTGACGTAGCCAAGCAGCACCGCCGGGAAATGACGGCTGACGAGCAGGCATTGTTCGGCATCCAGAAGCTGAACGTCCCGCGGTCCTCGATTCCGGCCGTGACGCACGTCGACTACTCGGCCCGCATCCAGACCGTTCACCGGGAGACCCACCCGAGGTACCACGCCCTCTTGAGCGCGTTCAAGGCCCGCACGGGCTGCCCGGTCCTCGTCAACACGAGCTTCAACGTGCGGGGCGAGCCCATCGTCTGCACGCCGGAGGAGGCCTTCCGCTGCTTCATGGGCACGGAGATCGAGGTGCTGGCCGCCGGGAACTGTCTCCTGCTGAAGGACGACCAGGATCCGCGCCTCCGTCAGGACTATAAGAGCGCCTTCAGCCCCGACTAGGATCAACCCATGAATGATCCTGAGACAGGGGGCGATCTATCAGGTGATCGTCCGCGCGTTCAACGAGGATCCCGCCGCCCGGCGCTCGACCCGTCAGCCGCGCTGACCCGCAAGCGACGCTGACACCGCGAGGCTCCACCCGATGGCCACGCTCGGGCAAGCACACCGCTTCCCCACGGTCATCCCCCTCATCGCGGCCAACGCCGCGCCCATCGTCGGCGTGCTCTTCTTCGGCTGGGACCTGCTGTCGATCATGTTCCTCTACTGGATGGAGACGGCGGTCGTCACCTTCTACGGCCTCCTCAAGGTCGTGAAGGTCGGCGGGCTGGTGGTGCTGGGGCTGCTGAAGATCGTGGCGGACCTGCACGGCCACCTCCGGCAGCGCCGCGGGCCGGCGACTGCGCCCGCCCCGGCGGGTGCCCCAGCGCGAGCGGGCACGCCGTGACGCGCGAGAGCGCGCCCTCGGAGCCCACGGCGGCTTAGCCGGCTGAGATCGGCTATTTCTGCTCGACCCCGCTCTCCCACCGATCGCCCTTGAGGTATCCGACGATCTGCCGACGGGTATCTTGGGCGGCGGAATAGCTGTAGCCCATGCGCCAGCCGTGGAAGTGTCGAAAGGGCTGGTTGTCCATGTAGCCGTGGAAGGCGCCCTTGTAGACGATGACCTTCAGAGGTGGATGGCCGTCCTTGCGCTTCGTCTCGCCCATCTTGATGCAGAACGCGGGGTCGTTGGCGTCATCGTCTCCGGCTATGAAGACAATCAGCGGCGCGCAGAATTCAGCCGTGACCTTCGCGCGGCACGCGGGAACCAGTGAGAATCCCGCCGCGAACTTGTACGGGTGGTGCACCGACATGATCTTTTCGATGGCCATGAGCACGGCCGATCCACCGTTGGATCGGCCGACGAGATAGACCCGGCTCATGTCGGCGTAGCCGGTCGTGGCCAGGAACTCGAGGGCGGAGTAGGCATCCTGGGAGCGCCGACGGGCCCAATTGCCCTCCGTGGGCTTGCCGCATACGTCCTTGACCTTGCGAGTCGTGAACGAGTCGAGGGCGATCGCCCCGATGCCTTCCTGGCCAAGGAACTCCGAATACGTCTCGACCCACCTCGTGGCGACGCTGTCCATTCCGCCGCATCCATGCATCAGGACGACGAATGGAAATGGGCCAGATCCTTTCGGCTTGAACACCTCGGCCGGTAGGAACCCGTCGCGCTGGACGACCCCGTTCTCCTCGGGGAATCCGTTCATGAAGTTCTTGGACCAGCCCAGCTGGTAGTCCGCGGAGAACGTCCGCTCGTTATTGTGCGGGTAGTTGCCGTTCCACCTGACCTGGACCTTCTCCCCGGCCAGTCCTCCACCCGCATCGAGCAGCAGGAATGTGGCAATACCGGCCACCACGGCGATGTCCTGAGACCGCATCGTTCCCCTGCCTCTCCCCTCACCTTCACCACCGGCGCGCGGCCATCCGAACTCGTCGATCTCCACGCGTGCCAGCACGTAGCGTTGTTGCGATCGATCCTCATGATCTCCCTCCCGACTCTCGGCGGACGAGCGATCTGAGGGCGACGAACCAGGCGACGAGCGCGATCGCGTCGGACGCCACCGCGAAGGCCCAGATCATCATGCGCACAATTCCCCGAGCGGCCGCGCCCGGGAGGCCCACCGAGACTGCGCCCACCGACACCGAGGACCGTCCGGCGCCACCGCCCGTGAGCGCAAGCCACGTGAGCAGCACGGCGCCCCCCGTGACGAGCATCAGCGCCGTAGCGGCGCCGAGCACCCGCCGCATTCGCGGCGTCGGGAGCCCGAGCGCCAGGACGTACCAGCCTCCGAAGAAGAAGGCAAGGCCGAACCCGGCGACGATCCAGCGCGGCGCACCGAACTTCTCGTCGGGCTGGGGGATCACGTCGCCGGCAGCCAGGAAGAGGACCGCGCCCATCACCACGGTGAGCGCGCCCACCGCCAGGGGTCCGCGTCGATCGCCCGACATTGTGACGTCCAGAATAGCTGGTCTGGACTCCCGACGCTCGGGACGGAGCGCAAGCGCGGTCAAACGAGCGCGTTCAGCCTTAGGCCGACCGTGAGCTAGAATGCCGACTCGAGCGGAGGAGGTCCAGCCATGACTGAACAGGCGGCACCGGCGCTGACCCAGAGCGAGATCGACGAGCGCGTGTTCGATCTCTACGACGAGTACTGCCACGGGAGCATCGATCGGCGCGAGTTCCTGCAGCGGGCCGGCGCGCTGACGATCGGCGGCGTGTCGGCGCTGGCCATGGCGCAGGCCCTGTTGCCCCGCTATGCGCTGGCCCAGACGATCTCCTTCACCGATCAGCGGATCAAGGCCCGGTACGTGACCTACCCGTCGCCTGACGGCACCTCAGGCACCATGCGTGGGTACCTGGTGCAGCCGAATGCGCAGGGGCCGTTCTCCGCCGTCCTGGTGATCCACGAGAACCGCGGGCTCAATCCGTACATCGAGGACGTGGCGCGCCGAGTCGCGACCGAGGGGTTCCTGGCCCTCGCTCCCGACGGGTTGTCGCCCGTCGGCGGGTACCCGGGCAACGACGACGACGGCCGCGCTCTCCAGGCCGGCCTCGACCAGGGCAAGCTGCGCACGGACATGGTCAACAGCGCGCGCTTCCTGAAGGCGCACGCGCTGTCCGCCGGCAAGCTCGGGGTCACGGGTTTCTGCTGGGGCGGCAGTACGACCAACTTCCTGGCGGTCACACTCGGCGCAGATCTGAAAGCGGGCGTCCCATTCTACGGCGTAGCGGCCGAGACGGCGCGAGTGCCGGCCATCAAGGCGCCGCTGCTGATCCAGTACGCCGAGAGCGACGAGCGCGTCAACGCGACGTGGCCGGCCTTCGAGGCGGCCCTGAAGGCGAGCGGCGCCCAGTACGAGATGCACATGTACCCCGGCACCCAGCATGGCTTTCACAACAACTCGACACCGCGTTACCACGAGGCGTCGGCCAAGCTGGCCTGGGAGCGGACGATCGCCTTCTTCAAGAAGCACCTCGCCTGAGCTCGCGGGCCGCGACCTCGAGCGGGTGACGGACAGGACAGGGCCTTAGGGCGTCGACACCGAGACACGGACGTGGACGTCGCGGGGATCCATCGCGAGCTTCTGCGCGACCTCCTCCACGACCTTGAAGACCACGAGTCGGAACACGCGATTGAGCAGCCGATCGATGTTGGTCGTATGGAGGACGCCCATCCCCTCGTCATTCTCGTCGGTTCCCGTCGCCACGGTATCGAGGAGGAGACTGCTCTCGGCGACGCGCAGGAGGTGGATCTCCAGCGCGACGGACCGCCGGCTGTGGATGTACCAGAACTTGTCTTCGTTCTCCCACTCGAACACCACGATCCGGCCGCCGAGCACGTGATCGACGCTGGCCTTCTCGCCGGCGGCGCGCATCGCCGGGAGCCCGTCCTTCGTCAACACCTCCGGGAGCGCGGACGATCGAATCCCGGCCCGTCCGAACTCCTCGACGAAGAGCGCTTGCACCAGATCGTTGACGGGGATCATCTCCCGGCCGCCGTAGGTGAGCCCGAATCGCCAGGCGCCGGCGCGCGAGACGTGCGAGAGCGATTGCGGTTCGTCGGCCTTCACCGAGCGGCGGGCGTCCTGGAACTTGCCGATCCCGAGCCGCACGGCGCGGAGTTGATCCGCTTGCTGCAGCGGGGTCATCGAGGGCACGTACTTCGCGTCGAACGATCGCGTGCAGGCGACCGACGCCAACGTCATCAGCAGCGCGCTAACCGAGATCCCGATCCATCGCATCGCCGTGCCCCCTCGCTATTCGATGCCGCGATGCCAGCCGGCGTCCTGGTTGACCCTCTGTTCCCGGACGTAACCGCGCGCGAACAGGCACGCCCGATAGCCCTTACTCGTCGCGCACGATCTGCGCCGCGGGATGCTTCAGCGCTTCCTGGGCGCACTCCCGGCTGTCGCGCTCGAATTCCGCCGTCGTGCTGCCAGGTTTTCCCCAGTAGTGAAGGCCGCACGCCGACGTGCCGAGGAGCATCACCCCGCACAGCGCCCCCCGCGCGAACAGGTGGCGGTACTGCATATGCCCCTCCCATGAACCGCTCATCGACTGTCGCAAGCGAGCTCGGCCGGGAGCGTTCGCCGTAGCGCGCACCGCAGCTCGCGAAGGAATGCCAGTCGCGCAGCTCCCTAGTGGAGCATGGCCTGCGCCCTCGCCTCGACCTCGGGGAGTTTTTCGGCAATGAGCCCTTCGTCGAGAGCGGCCGCCACCGTCGGATAGCCGGCGCGCGTCAGCATGGCCGGAAGCTTCCCGCTCTTGAACTGATCGAGCGCCCACTTGAAGGGATCCGGCACCAGCGTCTTGTCCCAGTAGATCCGCTCGTTCTTGTACATGGGCCCGTAGTGGTAGTGCGGGTAGATGCGGAAGCAGTCGAAGGCGAGCAGCTCGACCTCCTGGCCGGCGATGTCGCCGAGGACGTGAATGGCGAGGCCGCCGTCCCCCTGGCCGGCGACACGCATCTCCAGGCCGAACCGGATGTTGCCTGCCTCGATCACGTCCGTCCCCCGATTGTGGCGAACCGTGCGGCGCTTGCGGAGCGCCATCTCGCACGCCTTGGCCTCCACCTCGTCCAGCGTAGGCATCAGCTGCGAGGGGTCGATCTGCAGCGCGATCTGCTCGTACCCCGCGCGCCCCAGCATCGCCGGCAGCTTCCGGCGCAGCTGGGTCATCGTCCACCGGAGCGGATTGCCGGTGACCGTGGGGTCGAGCATGACGCGGACGTTCGTGTTCGCCGGGTCGTAGTGATAGTGCGGGTGATTGTCGAGGCACTCGAACCGGAGCAGCTCCCGCTCGGCGCCGTCCACGGTGCCGATTACTTGAAGACACACGCCCTGGTCGGCATGGTTCCCGCCTCCCCCTCCCGCGCCGTGGGGTGCGCCACCGTCGATGTCGCGATATTGCAGGGCGAAGCAGATCGGGCCACAGGGGATCTTTCCGCTGCCGATGTCCATGGTCCTCCTCCTCTCACACGATCAAGTGCGCTGGTCCTCTTATCTCCGCCACCGGAGCGCCCTTGTCAAGAGCCCCGGCGAAGGCGTTCGGGCGATAATTGCCCTTCGACATGGTGGCCGGACGGGGGTACGCTTCGGCGAAACCGGGCGTTGACCCAACCTGTCGAGGAGGGAACCCATGAACGTATCGCGTCGTGACTTGGCGGTTGCAGGCGCATTTGCTCTCGGCGCTTCCGGCCTTTTGCTCAGCAGCCTCGCGGGCGCCGAAGCCGCCGACGAGGCGGCGGTCGCCCAGAGCGTCGAGACCCTGCGAAAGGCTTTGCTCGAAGGCGACAGGGCCAAGCTGGAGCAGGTATCATCCGGTCAGATCAGCTACGGCCATTCTGACGGAAGAGTCGAGACCAAGGAGCAATTCATCCACGGGGTGATGACCCGCAAGCAGGTCGTCAAGTCACTCGCCTTCCCCGAGCTCAAGGTGGCAGTGGTCGGCAATGCCGCCATCGCGCGCCACATCTACCTGGCCGAATCCGAGCTCGAGGGCAAAGCGACCACCACCAGGATCGGCGCCCTTCAGGTCTGGCAAAAGCAGGACGGCGGCTGGAAGCTGCTGGCGCGGCAGGGGTTCAGGCTGCCGGCATAAACCCTGAGGAGCGCCTCGGCTTCGTAGAGGAGCGCCACGGCTTCGCCGCGGCGCGACGAACGCTGGGGGGTATGGGGGGCCATTTCGTGGCCCCCCATGTCACTTGAAGGCCGGCATGACCTGCGCCGAGAAGCGCTCGAGCTGCTCCAGAATCACCGCCTCGGGCGTGCCGACCGGCTGGCCGACGTTGACGACCTCCAGGCCGGGGTACTTGTGCTGGAGCTCCATCAGCTGCTCGGTGATCAGCTCCGGTGGGCCGATCAGCCACGTGCCTGCCTTGACCGCGTTGCGCAGGGTCGGCAGCCCGGCCTGACGCGCCCGCTTGGGGTCGGCGACCGCATCGATCTGCTCAGGCGTCAGACCCGGCACGAAGCCGAGCGGGGCGAACATCTTGATGTTCTCCTCGAAGAACGGCGTCGCCTCCTTGATGCCCTGCTCGACGCTGTCGGCGATGTGGAATGAAAACCCGATGCAGAGGTCGCCGCCCAGCTCGGTCTCCCGTCCGGCACGGGCGCGCGCCTCACGGAAGGCGTGCACGACCTTCTCGGTGGCTCCGCCCTGCGCCGCGCCCCCGCCGATGATGCCGTTGATGCCGTGCTTGGCCATGAAGTCCAGCGCCCGCGGGCTGGCGCTCACCACCGGCTGCCAGCACTCGACGGGTAGCGTCTTCGGCCGCGGCACGAGCGTGATCTCCTGGAGATCGTAGCCACGGTAGGGCACCTGGGGCGGGAGCGTGTAGTACTTGCCCTGGTGCGAAAAGGCGCGTTGGTTGAACGATTTGAAAATGATCTCGACCTGCTCCTCGAACAGCTCGCGGTTGGCGTCCTGGTCGAGCAGCGGCGCGCCGAAGGTCTCGACCTCGCGCGTGTGGTAGCCGCGCCCGACGCCGAAGATGACCCGGCCCTGGGTCAGCCGGTCGACGGTGGCGTAGTCCTCGGCCACCCGGAGCGGGTGCCACATCGGCGCGATGTTGAAGCCGCAGCCGATCTTGATGTTCTTCGTGATGTGGCAGAGGTGCAGGGCCAGCATCAGGATGTTCGGGATGCACTCGTACCCTTCGCGCTGAAAGTGGTGCTCGGCCAGCCAGAAGGTGTCATAGCCGGTCCGGTCCATCAGCTTCGCGATGGACTCGCTCTTCGGAAACACCGTCGCCAGATGCTCGTCGGAAAGCCAGCGGTCGTTCGCCGGCGTGCCGTCCAGCCCCTCGTCGTCCAGATCGACGTGACCCGCGAACAGGCTGCCAAATTTCGTGATCATGCTCGGATTCCTAGTCGAGGGCCGCAGAGACGCGGTTAGCGTCCTTCGTCAAGGCGGCCGCCGGCGTGTCGATGTTGTAGAGGCGCGCGCAGTTGTCCCAGAGGATCTTGCGCCGGACCTCATCGCGGAACGGCAGTCCGAGAAACTGCTCCATCGCCTCGGGAAACGCGCCATCGGAATGCGGATAGTCGGTCGAGACCACGAAGAAGTCGGCTCCCATCTTGTTGACGACGTCGACCGCCGGCTCCTCGTCCACATCGAGCGCGATGTAGCACTGTCGCTTGAAGTATTCGCTGGGCAGCATCGACAGCTGATGCTCGCAGCCGGGGCCGAACTTCTCCCACTGGTC
>WNEY01000094.1_pt1 | contig 41261 bp, 28 predicted proteins | sample 5400531 | NCBI WGS metagenome assembly WNEY01 (sample SAMN13153338, study PRJNA577476) | soil metagenome | isolation source: 200 cm saprolite under Douglas fir tree site 1 | place: USA:California | collected 2015-04-18 | reverse complement strand
CGGGACGCCGCGGTCACGGCACTCGCCGAGGTACAGTGCGAGCTTGTCGGTGTTCTGCGACTCGATGGTCAGCAGCGCCCCGGCGAAATGCCACGGGTACCTGGCCTTCAAATAGGCGGTCTGATATGCGAGCAATGCATAGGCGGTCGAGTGCGCCTTCGGGAATCCGTACCCCGCGAAGTGTTCCATCAGGTCGAAGATGGGGCCGGCCTTCTTGTCGGGAATCCCGTTCTTCCTGGCGCCTTCGACGAACTTGCCTCGCTGCTTGGCCATCACTTCGGGATTCTTCTTCCCCATGGCTTTCCGCAGGATGTCTGCTTCCCCGAGCGTGAAGCCGCCGAGCTCCCGCGCGATCCGCATCACCTGTTCCTGATACGCGATCACCCCGTAGGTTTCGCTGAGGATCGGCTCCAGCTGCAGCAGCTCGTACTTCACTTCGGTCTTGCCCTGCTTGCGCGCGATCCAATCGTCCACCATCCCGCTGCGCAGGGGCCCCGGACGATACAGCGCGTTCAATGCGATCAGATCGTCGAGGCGCTGCGGCCTGGCCTTGCGCAGGATGTCGCGCATGCCGCTGCTCTCGAACTGGAAGATGCCGTAGGTCTGCCCCTCCTGGAAGATCTGATACGTCTTGGGGTCGTCGAGGGGAACGTTGGCGATGTCGAGCGTCTCGCCCCGGGTGCGCTCGATCTCCTGCACGCAGTCGTGGATCAGCGTCAGCGTGCTGAGCCCGAGGAAGTCCATCTTCAGCAGGCCGACGCGCTCGATCTCCTTCATCGACCACTGCGTGACGGTTTCGTCGTGCGCCCCGCGATACAGCGGCGCGTACTCGGTAATCGCCCGGGGCGCGATCACGACTCCAGCGGCGTGCACCGAGGCGTGGCGCGTCATGCCCTCGAGACGCCGGGCGACGTTGAGCAGCTCCCTGACCTTCGGGTCGCTCTGCTCCATCTGCCGGAGCGCCTCGTTCTCCTCGAGCGCCTTGTCGAGGGTCATGTCGAGCGCCGCCGGAATCTGTTTGGCCACCTTGTCGACGTCCGCGAACGGCATTTCGAGCACGCGGCCGACGTCGCGCACCACCGCCTTGGCCTTCATCGTCCCGAACGTGATGATTTGCGCAACGTTCTCACGGCCGTACTTGCGGGTGACGTACTCGATCACCTCGCCGCGCCGCCGTTCGCAGAAGTCGATGTCGATGTCGGGCATCGACACGCGCTCGGGGTTGAGGAACCGCTCGAAGATCAGATCGAAATCGAGCGGATCGACATCGGTAATACGCATGCAATAGGCGACGAGGCTCCCGGCGGCCGATCCGCGGCCGGGACCGACCGGGATGCCCTGCTCGCGCGCGTAGCGGATGAAATCCCACACGATCAGGAAGTACCCGGAGTACTTCATCTTCTTGATCATGTCGAGCTCGTACGAGAGCCGCCGCTCGTACTCGTCGATCGTGTGCCGCAGCGCGCCGGTGGCCGCCAGCTGCTTCAGCCGCGGCAGCCGCTGTGCGAACCCTGCGCGGGCGACGTGCTCGAAGTAGTCGTCGATTGTGAACCCGGCCGGGACGGCGAAATTCGGCAGGTAGGTCTCCCCTTCGGCGATCTGGACGTCGCAGCGCTCGGCAATCCGCATCGTGTTGGCGAGCGCGTCGGGGAAATCCTTGAAGGCCTCCGCCATTTCCTGCGCGGACTTCAGAAAAAACTGCTTCGCGTCGTACCGGAGGCGCTTCGGGTCGCTGAACCCCTTGCCCGTGCCGATGCACAGGAGGACGTCGTGCGCGTGATGATCCGACTCGCGCAGATAGTGCACGTCGTTGGTGCACACCATCTTCAGCTTCAGGTCGCGCGCGATCGCCGGGATGCCACTGTTGACCAGGCGCTGCTCCTCGATGCCGTGCCACTGCATCTCGAGGAAGAAACTGTTCGCGCCAAGAATGTCGCGGTAAGCCGCCGCCGCTTCGACCGCCTTGCGTTCCTGCGAGTGCGACAGCCCTTCGGCGACCTCGCCTTTCAGGCAGCTGCTGAGGCCGATCAGCCCCTTGGCATGCTGCGCGAGCAGCTCCTTGTCGATGCGCGGCTTGTAATAGAAGCCTTCCGTGTAGCCGGCCGACACCAGCTTGATGAGATTGTGGTAGCCCTCGAGGGTTTCCGCCAGCAGCACGAGATGGTTCTGCGTGGCTCCCGGGTTCCCGCTTTTCTCGAGCCGGCTGCCGGGCGCGACGTATACCTCGCAGCCGAGAATCGGATTCAGACCGCGCGCCCGCGCGTGATCGTGAAAGATCACCGAGGAGAACATGTTCCCGTGCTCGGTGACCGCGAGCGCCGGCATCTTCAACGCGGCCGCCTGATCGAGCACCTCGTCGATCCGGCACGCGCCGTCGAGCAGCGAGAACTCGGTGTGCAGATGAAGATGGACGAATTCAGACACTCGGCGATACCTGAATTTGAGGATTTAAGGATCTGAGGATTTGAGGATTTATTTGGTGATTTGGGGGCGTCCCGCCCGCGTGTGCAAGGCCGTTCCGGAAGATCCTCACATAGATCCTCAAATAGATCCTCACATCCTCACATCCACAAATCCTCAAATCCTCAAATCTCCCTACTCCCATTCTATGGTCGAAGGCGGCTTTGAACTGATGTCGTAGACCACCCGGTTGATGCCCTTCACTTCGTTGACGATGCGCGACGAGATCCGCGCGAGGAGATCGTGCGCTAAGCGGGCCCAGTCGGCGGTCATCCCGTCGCGGCTCTCCACGGCGCGGATTGCGACGGTGTATTCATAGGTCCGCTCGTCGCCCATGACGCCGACGCTTTGCACCGGCAGCAGCACGGCGAAGCTTTGCCACAGCTTCGAGTACAGGCCCTCTCGCTTCACTTCCTCTACCACAATCGCATCGGCGCGCCGCAGCAGCGTCAGGCGGTCGGGCGTCACCTCGCCCAGGATCCGCACCGCGAGCCCCGGCCCCGGGAATGGCTGTCGGACCACGAACTCCTCGTCGAGCCCCATCTTGCGCCCGACCTCGCGCACCTCGTCCTTGAACAGCTCGCGCAGCGGCTCGACCAGCGTCATCCGCATCCGGTCCGGCAGGCCGCCCACGTTGTGGTGACTCTTGATCATCGACGCCTCACCGACGATGGAAACCGATTCGATGACGTCGGGATAGAGCGTGCCCTGCGCGAGAAAGTCGACCTGGCCGAGCTTCGCGGCTTCCGCCTCGAAGACGTCGATGAAGGTGGCGCCGATGGCTTTGCGCTTCTTCTCGGGATCGGTCACGCCGACGAGCCGATCGAGGAAGAGCGCCGACGCGTCAACGAACACGAGCGGGAGCTGAAGGCGCTCGTACCGTTTGCGGATCTGCGCCGCTTCGTTCAGGCGCAGCACGCCGTTGTCGACGAAGACGCAGGTGAGCTTGTCGCCGACGGCGCGGTGAATGATCAGCGCCGCGACGGTCGAGTCCACACCACCGCTCAGCCCGCATACGACGCGGCCGTCGCCCACCTGTTTCCGGATCCGCGCCGTCGCCTCCTCGACAAACGACGTCATCGTCCAGTCGCCCGTGCAGCCGCAGATGCCGAAGGCGAAGTTGCCCAGGATCTCGAGGCCGCGCTCGGTATGGACGACTTCCGGGTGGAACAGAATCGCGTAGAGCGCGCGCTGCGGATCGGACATGGCCGCGATCGGCGCGTTGGCGCTGGTGGCGACGACGGAAAAGCCGGCGGGCGCGGCGGCCACGAAGTCGCCGTGACTGGCCCAGACGCGAAGCTCGGCAGGCACGTCGTGGAAGAGCGCCGCCGGATCGCCCGATCCGAACGAACCCGACCGATGGGAGATCGTGACCTGGGCGTGGCCGAACTCTCTGTGCGGCGCCGCCTCGACTCGGCCGCCGAGCGCATCGGCCATCAATTGCATCCCGTAGCAGATGCCGAGCACCGGACGGCCAATCGCATAGACCGCCGGGTCGCATTTCGGCGCCGTCGCATCCGACACGCTCTTCGGCCCGCCGGAAAGGATCACGCCGACGGGATTCCTCGCGCGAATCTTCTCGATGGGCGTGTCCGGTGGCCACACCTCCGAGTACACCGACAGCTCCCGTAGCCGCCGCGCGATCAGTTGGGTGAACTGCGAGCCGAAATCCAGGACGATGATGGTTTGGTGAGTCACCGGGACCCTGAAGGATGACGCTATTATAACGGTGTTGACCACAAGATGTAGTAGTGCGTTTGCCCTGATCGCGTCATGTGGGGTCGTGCTTTGCGCGCAATCGACCGTCCCCGCCCCGTTTCCCACCCCAGGCGCCGGCCCGACGAAGGTCGATCGACGGCCGCCGTCGCTGTTTCCTGTGGAACAGCTCTGGACGCTGGCGCTGAACAATCAGCTCATCGCGCCCACGGCGTATGACGACACGCGCGCGTATTTTTCCATCGAGGGCGACCGCCTCGTCGCCTACGAGCTGAAGTCCGGCGCGCAGCAATGGCTCGTCACGGCGCGGCCGCAATTCGCCCCCGTGGCGGGGGACAGCCTCCTCTTCATCGTCGAGCCCGGCTCGTTGACCGCACTCAACGCCGGTGACGGCTCGATCGCGTGGCAGCTCCCCTTTGCCGACAAGGTGGCGGTCGGTCCGGTGTGGGACAACGGCTGGCTGATTGTCGCGACGGACCAGGGCGAGGTGCTCGCGTTTCGCGGCGTGGACGGCTACCTGCTGTGGCGCCACGGCCTCGAGTCGCCCGCGCACGCGCGGCCGGCACTCGCCGAAGATCGCGTGTACGTGCCGACGTCGGACGGCCGCATCGTCGCCCTGCACGTCGAAACGGGCGAGCGGCAGTGGGAGCGGCGCCTCGGCGGGCCGCCGAACGACGTGCTCGCGCTCACCGAACGGCTGTACGTCGGATCGCAGGACAACTTCTTCTATTGCCTGATGACGAAGGACGGCCGGGTCGACTGGAAATGGCGCACCGGCGGCGACGTGATCGGTCTCCCGATTGTGGACAAGGACCGCGTGTACTTCGTCGCGCTCGATAATGTGCTGCGCGCGCTCGATCGGAAGAGCGGCGTGCAGCAGTGGATGCGGCCGCTGGCCATCCGCCCGGCCTGGGGACCGGTCGCGGCCGGATCGACGGTGCTGGTCGCCGGGTTGACGCCGTCGGTGCGCGGGTTCGAGATGAAGGACGGCGCGCCGGCCGGCGATCTGCCCGCGACGGGCCAGTTGGCGGGAGCGCCCTACGCTTTCGAGGATCGGCCGCTGCAGCGGCCGATGGTGCTGGTCATCTCGCTCGACATTGCCAAGGGCGCGAGCGCCGCGCTCGCCGCGCGCAGCTTCGAGCCGAACGTTTTCCCGATCGTTCCGCTCCCCAACGTCGTGAGCATGGCCCCTGCCACACCGCCGCCCCGGCACTAGGCTACGTCTAGCGGCCCGTACCCACTGAAGCGGGACCGACCAACGTCGAACGCACAGGCCGCGAAGCCCGCAACGCATCGGAACAGTCGTACCGAGAGTCCACGGACGTCGAACTCGATGTCTGTTCAGGCAGGACGTTCGATCGGTGACGCCATCGGCGATTGTCTGACAGCTTCGCCGCGCCGGACCGTGTGCCCGTGATACAGGGTCAGGTACGCGCCGAGGGCGGTCAGCCCGAGGAATTCGAAGACCAGACCGCGCAGCAGGAACGCGGCGATCTGCAGGGGGAACACCGCGAGGCCGACGAGCGGGACGAACGCGATCAGGCCCACCCCCGACCACGCCAGGGCCGACGCTAGCGTCGCGGCCGCCACGAGCACGACGACGACCAGAAAGACACCCGCGAGATCGCGGAACTCGGCTCGGATGAACCTCGCTGTCGCGCGGCACCCAGCGCCGAGCCCGACGCCCTCGATGGCCATGGCGACCTGCAGCAGAAGGTACAGGAGATTGACGACCGTGATCCATGCCACGAGCCATCCGGCCGCGAGCGCCGCGATGACCGTCCACCCGATGATCAACACGCGTCCTTCCGCGGCGCGGTAGCCGTAGATCACGAAGGCCAAGTAGGCGGCGATCGACAACGCGTACACCGCCATCAGGAGGAGCCCGAGCGATACATAGGGGCGGAAGAGCCGCGCGCAGCCGCCGGTAAACCGCTGCAGCGTGAACCGCGAGGCGTGCCGCAGCAGATCGATCGTCAGCGGCTCGATCTCGATAGAGCCCGCGTCCGCATTGGCGACGGCCAGCACTGTGACGGTGCCGCCCTTCACACTGAACATCAGCACCGAGCCGCCGAGGAGCACGACGCTGAACGCGGTGACGAAGGCCACGAGCGCGAGCGGCTCGGAGAAGAGCGTGCTCGCAATCGTCGTGAACATGTCGCGCAGGCTGCCCTGCAGCAGGACGGCGAGATCACCGCCGAGGAGCACGGCCACCAGGATGGCCGCGCCGATAATCGGCACCGCGAGCAGTACCTGAAACGTCGTCTCGGCCACGAACTGAATCACGACCGTCTGCCAGTTCGCGGCGGCGAGCAGCGCGCCGCGCTTCAAGAGGTGCTTGAGGTCCAAATCGATTTCACTATAACACCCGTGTATCCTGTGAATAGACGTGTCCCTCATCCTGCGCATCGTGCGCGTCGGCGTCGCGGCCGCGCTTGTCGTCGGTCTGGCTGGCTACGGGCTCGAGCGAGCCCGCTTCGGGCCGACGGATCGATCGGCGTTCGACCGCATCCAGGGCGAGTTGCGGCAACGATTCGACGCGACCGCCGGCGCGCTGGGAGCGATTGCGGCGCGCGTCGCCGCGGAACCCGAGGCAGCGAGCACGGCCCCTCACGATCAGACGGCGCTCAAGCACCTCTTCGACGTCGTCGCCGCCGCGATCACGGCCGACGACGCGTCGCGGACCGGCGTCACGATCTACGACGGCGCCGGCACCCCGCTCGCCTGGGCCGGCCGCGTCTCCGAGGTGCCGAAAGAGCGTGTTCAGGGACCGGCGACGCTGCTGATCGCGCCCGGCGTCGAGGGCCCGCGCCTGATTCGCATCGAGCCGGTGTCGCGAAACGGCCTGCGCGCGTCCACCATCGTCGTCGAGCAGTCGCTCGGCCCGGCGCGGAACGCGCCGGCCCTCAGCGACACCTTCGTGCTCCCCACGTCCGTGGCGGCGGTCACCCTGCGCGTGGGCCCCGCCGGTGCCACGACTCCGGCAGGCCCGTACCGATTCGTCGTGGCCGCCCGCGACAGCGCGTTCGTGCTCGAAGCCGAGGTGTCGCCGGCAGACCTGGCGGCGGTGCGCGCGCGGTGGCGCGCCATGACGTGGGCGGTTGTTCTCAGCGTGCTCGCCGTCGCGCTCCTGCTGTGCATGGGGCCGGCGATCGATCTGCGGCGGCGAACGCGGGACATGAGTCGTTTCCTGATCATGACCGCGGTGCTGGTGATGATCGTCGTGGCCGTCCGCTTCATCCTGTACGCCGCGCTGAAGCCGATCGCGCCTTCGGCACAGCCGACGCCGTTCGATCTGCTGTTCACCACGCTCACCATGGCCGGGGTCGTGTGGCTGGTGCTGGACGTGATCGAGCGCCGGCGGTTCGCGGAGCCGCGCCTGCGGATGCTTGCGCCGAGTGTGAGCGCGACGGTCGCGGTGGCAGCCGCCTATGCGCTCGCGGGCCTCACCGACGGCTGGCTGCTCTGGGGCTACGAGCGGTTCCTCGGCCGCGTCGTCGCCGACACGAACCTCGATCTGCTGCATTTTTCGCTTCACCCGTTGAGTGCCGCGCGGCTCGCCGTCGAGTTTGCGCTCGTGCTGCTGCATGCCGCAGTGATCTGGGGCGCGGTCGCGGTGCTTCGCGTGCCGTCCATGCTCTGGCGCACGCCAGACAGATGGTTCTGGCGTCTGGCGGCGGCGATCGGCTGGTTCGTGGGCGCGCTCGCCGCCACGACCATTGCCCGCGCGGCCGGTCCGCGCGTGCCGGTCGGGCCGGTGTGGATCGCGCTCATCGTCTCGGCCGCGGCGGCGGTCGCGCTGGCGCGCGTGGGGCGCCGGATGAGCCGCGTGTCGCAGTCGACGCGGCTCACGGTCTTTTTTCTCGCGCTCCTTGCGCCGGCGATTGCCCTCTATCCGTCGCTGCTCGCACAGGCGACCGAGGCGAAGGAACGGCTCGTCGCCACGGAGCTGGGACCGCAGGCCGCGAGCCAGCGCGACGATCTCAAGCAGCGCCTTCAGCAGGCGGTCGATCAGATCGACGCGATCCCGTCGCTGCCCGAGCTCTTCCGCTTCGACGCGCCGACTCCGACGCCCGATCCCTCACGGGCGTTCCTTGTCTGGTCCCGCACCGATCTGGCCACGTACCGCCTGACGTCGGCGGTCGAGCTCTACGCGGGGGACGGCCGGCTGATCAGCCGCTTCGCGCTCCTGCCGGAGTATGCGACGACGGAGTTCCGGGCGACGGGCTGCTCGTGGGAGCAGCCGTTCGACGAAGTCTCGCCGTTCGGGTCGAGCGAACGCCACGTGCTCCGCACCGGCCGCGGCGTCTGCGTCGACGGGCGCATCGTCGGCAGCCTGGTCGTGCGCGTGATGCTCGACTACAGGACGCTGCCGTTCATCTCGTCGCAGAGTCCGTACCTCGAGGCGCTGCGGCCGAACCGGCAGGCGCCGCGGGAAGGCGTGTCGGGGCGCGACGTGGAGTTCGTCGTCTACGGATGGAGTCGCGCGCCGATCTTCGAATCGGGCACGAGCGTGTGGACGGTGCCGGACGGTGTCTTCCGGCGCCTCGTCGAATCCCGCGAGCCCTTCTGGGCGACGATCGATCGGAACGACGAGACCTTTCGCGTGTACTTTCTGAGCGACCGCGTCGGCATTTACGCGCTCGGCTATCCGGTCATCACGTGGGTGGGCCATCTGGTCAACCTGGCGGAGCTCGTGATGCTGGCCGCGGTGCTGTACGTGGCGCTCCTGGCCGGCCTGACGCTGTTCAGCGGGCTGACGCTGCACACGGCGGCGAGCGGGCGCGGGCTGTTGCGCGAAGTGCGATCCAGCTTCTACCGGAAGCTGTTTCTCGCGTTCTGGGCGGGCGCGGTCGTTCCAGTCTTCATCCTCGCGATCTTCACGCGGACCTATGTGGCCACTCAGCTCAGCGTCGGCGCCGAGGACGCCGCGGCGCGCACGGTCACGACGGCACAGCGGCTCGTCGAGGATTACGCCGCGCTGCAGCGCGGCGCCGCCGCGCTTGGCGCCATCGACGACCAGATCATGGTGCTCGTGCGCCGGGCGATCGACGAAGACGTGAACCTCTTCGACCGCTCGCGCCTCCAGGCCACGAGCGCGTTCGATCTGTTCGCCTCGCAGCTGCTGTCGACGCGGACGCCGGCCGGCGTGTACCGCGCGATCCTGCTCGATCGGCTGCCGACCTACGTGGTCGAGGAGCGGGTGGGCGACTTCAGCTACCGGCTCGCTGCGGCGCCGGCGCGCTCGGGCGGGCGCGAAGGCATCGTGACCGTGCCGATGACGAATCGGCAGCAGGAAATCGAACAGCAGATCGACGAGCTCGATCGCCGCGTGCTGGCGGGGTTCGTCCTGTTCAGCCTGCTGGGGGCGGCGCTGGGTTACTGGATGGCGGAGCGGATCGCCGACCCGGTGAACCGCCTGACGCGCGCGACGCGCCGCATCGCGCGCGGCGATCTCGACGCGCGCATCGCCGCGACCTCGTCCGACGAATTGCGGCGGCTGGTCGAGGACTTCAACCAGATGGCGGCGGATCTGAAGCGCCAGCGCGCCGAGCTCGAGCGCACGCAGCGGCTCGAAGCGTGGGCCGACATGGCGCGCCAGGTGGCGCACGACATCAAGAATCCGCTGACGCCGATTCAGCTGTCGGCCGAGCACGCGCTGCGTGTGAACATCGATCGCGGCCGGCCGCTGTCGCCCGTACTCGACGACTGCGTGAGCGCAATCCTCGGCCAGGTGAAGCTGCTCCGCCAGATTTCCGCAGAGTTCTCCAGCTTCGCGTCATCGCCGATGCCGCGGCCGGAGCCCGCTTCGGTGCCCGCGCTGATCGAAGAGGTCGTCGAGCCGTACCGGGCCGGGCTGTCGAACCGGATCGCGATCGAGGTCAAGGCGCCGGCGGACCTGCCCCCGGTCATGATCGACCGCACGCTCTTCGCGCGCGCGCTCACCAACGTGATCGAGAACGCGCTCCACGCGATGCCTGGCAACGGCTGGCTCGTGATCGCGACCCGTCAGTCGCGGGTCGACGGTCGCGAATCGGTCGTCGTCGAAATCGCTGACACCGGCGTCGGGATGGATCGCGACGCGCTCACCAAGATCTTCGAGCCGTACTTCTCCACGAAGGCGACGGGAACGGGGCTGGGTCTGACAATCGCCAAGCGCAACGTGGAATTGATCGGGGGCCGCATCGACGTCCGGAGCGAGCGCGGCGCCGGCACGACCGTCACCATCACGCTGCCGACAAGCTGACCACGTCTGACCGCGGAGCACGCTGAGATCGCAGAGAAGAAATTTTTCTGCGCTCTCCGCGATCTCTGCGGTTAAACGTGGACATCTGAGGCCCCAGAGAAGAGCCTTCCTCTGCGAGCTCTTGCGAGCTCTGCGGTTAAACGTGGATATCAGCGGACAGCGGAATCGCGCCGGTCGGCGTCGGCCCGGGGATCGGCGCCGGCCACCGCAGGCGCGCCGCGATGCCTGAAGCGGGAAATCGCCATGCCGATGAACGCGGAGGCGAGGTAGCTGTAGGCCATCGCCACCAGCACGATCCGCGGGTGCGTCGCGATCAGCATGATGCCGGCCGCGACGAAAATCAGCACCGTGTACGGCCGGCGGTTCTGCGAGTCGAGCGTCTTGAAGCTGCGGAAGCGAATCGTGCTGACCATCAGCACGGCCGGCACGAGCACCATCGCCAGCGCCGGCAGCGCCGCGCGGTAATCGTAGAGCCCGTCGGGATACAGATACACCGTGGAGGCCGGGATCGCCGCGGCGGCCGGGCTCGGCATACCGACGAAGTACCGCTTGTCGCCGCCGCTCTGGATGTTGAATCGCGCGAGGCGCATTGCCGCGCAGGCTAGGAACATGAAGCCCGCCGCCCAGCCCAGGCGGCCGAGCGATGAGAGGCCCCACTGAAACGACAGGATGGCCGGCGCCATGCCGAACGACACGACGTCGGCCAGCGAGTCGAACTGGAGGCCGAACTCGCTCTCGCCGCCGGTGAGCCGCGCCACGCGGCCGTCCAGCACGTCGAGCACATAGGCGAACCCGATGAAGGGAGCCGCCGTCTCGTACTCCCCGCGCATCGCGTAAACGATGCACGCGTAGCCGCAGAACATGTTGCCCATGGTGAACAGGCTGGGCAACAGGTACACGCCGCGCCGAAACCGCCGCCGCGGCGCGTCGCTCTTTCGACGCAGAAACCTCAGCCGGCCTTCGTTGTCGTCCAACATAGCTGATGCCGCCAGGAGATCGCTGACAAAGACCGGATCAGTGTAGCACCGCGATGACGGTTTCCCCGCCACGGACCATCTGACCCACCTCGACGTTGATCGTCGCGGCGGGCGGCACGAACACGTCCATGCGCGAGCCGAATTTCATGATGCCGAACCGATCCCCGGCGCGCACATCCGCGCCGACCTGCGCGCGGCACACGACGCGGCGCGCGAGGATGCCGACGACCTGACGTGCGACGATCGGCTGTCCCCCGTGATCGATCCAGATCTCGCAGCGCTCGTTCACCGCCGCGGCATCGTCGCGATACGCGGGGACGAAGCGGCCAGGCGTGTACGACACGCGCGTGACGCGGCCCGATACCGGAATGCGGTTCACGTGCACGTCCATCGGCGACAGGAAGATGCTGATCTGCAGCCACGAACCGGGCGGCGCGGCGTCCGCCAAGGCGGGGCCGGCCACGAGCACGCGGCCGTCGGCCGGCGATAGCACGACCTGCTCGTCCCGTGGCGACTTCCGATCGGGATCGCGAAAGAAGAACGCCAACAACCCGCCGAGCGCGATGAACGGGATCGCGAACACCAAACCGAACGCCGCCCCCGACACCACGGCCAGCAGCAGCGCGCCGCCGATGAACGGCAGGCCTGCGGGGTCGAAGCGCATCACTGATGGGAACCGATGCGGGCGCGCCAGCGGCGCGCCCGCGGAACATGCTCAGGGCTATGAGTGCGCCTGGTGCTGCCGATGGCGCCGCAGGATGTTTTCCATGCGATCTTTGAGCTGCAGTTTCTTTTTCTTGAGGGTGACTTCTTCGAGCTGCTCGGGTTCGGAGAGGTAGTGCTTGGCGGTCAGTTCGTGCAGGCGATCTTCCAGTTCGTGATGCTTGGCCGCGAGACTATGAAATTCCTCGTCGGTCCGCAACAACTCTGCCTTCAGATCCTGCGGCTGTGCATTCATGCTCCGCCTCCTTGGACATCCGTGCTCCGCCTCCTGGGACACCCGCTGCGAACGTACCACAAGCTCTGCGGCGATTCAAGGTCAGCGGTCGGGTTGCGCCAGATTCTCGCGCCAGAGGACCAGAGCGTCTTCGACCGGCTTCGTGTAGTAGGCGCGCCGCACTCCCGCGATTGTGAACCCGAAGCGCTCGTACAGCAAGCGGGCGGGGTCGTTCGATCGACGCACCTCGAGCGTGGCGCGCCGGGCGCCCAGCGACGCACCCTCCTTCAAGACGCGGTCCAGCAGCGCCGTTGCCACACCGGACCGCCGGAATCCAGGCAGAACCGCCAGATTGTTGATGTGGAGCTCGTCGAGCACCCGCCAGAAGGAACAAAACCCGACCACCTCGCCGCCGGGAGTTTTTGCGAGGAAACAGAAGGCCACGCCGGCGTTCTCGAGCTCCGCCTCGTACATCACACGCGTCCAGGGGTTCGTGAACGACGCCTCCTCGATGGCCAGCACACCGTCAATCTCCGCGGCGGACATGAGCGGGTCGATCACCCACGCGGTCATCTCTTGTTCTCTCTGGCGATTTCCGCGTCGGGACGCCGCACGTACAACGGACGAACGCCGGCGGGATCGAGCGCGGCTGATGCGCGCGCAATCGCCAGCCGGCCGACGGTCCCGGCGAGCCGCGGGTGCGGCATGACGCGCGCTCCGGCCACATCGCGCGCGATCTCCTGCGCGTACATGATCGCGCCGTCGCCGATGAAGACCGCGGGCATCTCTCCCACCTCCGCGCGCCACCGCGCGAGCGTCGACACCGGATCGCCGACGGCGGGCCCGGCGACCTCTTCGAGCCGCGACTCGCTGAACAGGGCGGCGCCGGTCACGCGATAGACGGCGGCAAACACGTCGCGGCGATGCGCGTCCATCCACGCCGCGATCAGCGCGCCGGCGCCGAGGTCGACGCTGCCGGCGTGGGCGAGCGCCTCGAGCGCCGGGACGCCGACGATGCGGCGGCGGTGGACGAAGGCGAGCCCCTGGATCGTCGCGATCCCGATGCGCAGGCCGGTGAAGGATCCGGGACCGGAGGCGACGCCGTAGAGATCGACGTCGGCGAGCGCGAGACCGTGCGCGTCGGCGAGCGCGAGAATCTCGGCGGGCAGCCGCTCGGCGTGGGTGCGCGCGTGGTCGCCGCTCCGCTCATCGACAATGCGATCATCGTCGACCAGCGCGACGCTGCCCGCGCGGGTCGTGGTGTCCAGCGCCAGTGCGCGCATCACAGTAGCTCTCAGCTGTCAGCTTTTCCGCCGTCAGCTGCCGAAAGCCGAGAGCCGAGAGCTGACAGCTAGATTAGACTCTAAGGATATGTCAGCGCCGGTGACGCCCGCGATGCGGCAGTACCTGGACGCCAAGCAGCAGCATCGCGACGCCATCCTCCTGTTCCGGATGGGCGACTTCTACGAGATGTTCTATGAAGACGCCCTCGTCGCCGCGCGCGCCCTCGAGTTGACGCTCACCTCGCGATCGAAGGACGCCAACGGCGGCGGCATCCCGATGTGCGGTGTCCCCTTTCACGCGGTGGACGGCTACATCACGCGGCTGGTCAGGAAAGGCTTTCGCGTTGCGATCTGCGATCAGGTCGAAGACCCGCGCAAGGCCAGGGGCGTCGTCAAGCGGGAAGTCGTTCGCGTCGTCTCTCCGGGAACCCTGACCGACGCCGGCTACCTCGACGCGCGCGAGCCGGCGTTTCTCATGGCGGTGTGTCCAGGTGTGGCGCGGCCCGTTCAGGGGGGCGATCGCGGAGCAGATCGCCTTCGCCAGGGCTCCGGTGGTCCGCCGGAGCTCCAACGCAGGCGGAAGCTTCACGTGGAGGCGGAACCGCCCGCGCTCCACGCGTCGGCGACCGTCGGCGTGGCGCTGCTCGATCTCTCGACCGGCGAATTCAACGCCGCGGAATATACCGGTGCCGACGGGATGCAGGCGCTCGCCGACGAGCTCGCAGTGCTGAGGCCGCGCGAAATCATCGTGCCCGAGGGCCTGAACGGCGCCACCGCCGACCCGGTGCCGCCGATTGCCGCGTCCGGCCTGCCGATCACGTCGATCGAGGGGTGGGCGTTCGAGGCCGAATCGGCGCGGCGGACGCTGCTCGACCAGCTGCGCGCCGGGGGCCTGGAGGGCTTCGGGCTCGATCGCCATCCGGCGGCGGTCGCCGCGGCCGGCGCCCTGGTGCATCACCTCCGGACGACGCAGAAGGTCGACCTCGCTCACGTGCGATCGATCACCTACCGGCAGCGCGCGGACGCGCTGCTGATCGATCCGACGACGCTGGGGCACCTCGAGGTGATCGAGGGCTCCGAAGGCGGCCGCGACGGCTCGCTGCTCGACGAGCTCGATCGCACCGTGACCTCCATCGGCAGCCGGCTGCTGCGGTCGTGGCTGCTCAGGCCGCTCGTCACGCTCGAGCCGATCCGCGACCGGCTCGATGCGGTGGAAGAGCTCGCGTTCCGCATGCCCGAGCGCGGCAAGTTCCGCGACGCGATCAAGACCGTCCAGGATCTCGAGCGGCTGGTGGCGCGCGTGGCGCTTGGTACTGCGGGTCCCCGGGATCTGGTGGGCCTGAAGCACTCGCTCGCGGTGGTTCCGCGCCTCCGCACGGTCCTCGCGGAGCTGCAGGCGCCGCTCGTGCGGTCGCTGGTCGCCGGGCTGGACGACCTCAGCGATCTGCGCGGAACGATCGAATCGACGCTCGTCGACGATCCGCCCGCGCTCGCGCGCGACGGCGGCTTCGCCCGCGACGGCGTCGACCGCGAGCTCGACGACCTTCGAACGATCAGCCGCTCGGGCAAGCAGGTGATCGCCGAGATGGAAGCGCGCGAGCGTGCGCGGACCGGGATCGGCTCGCTCAAGGTCCGCTACAACCGTGTGTTCGGCTACTACATCGAGATCTCGAAGTCGAACCTGCACGCGGTGCCGGCCGATTACCACCGCAAGCAGACCATTGCCGGCGGCGAGCGCTATATCACGCCGGCCCTGAAGGAGTACGAGGAAAAGGTGCTCGGCGCGGACGAACGGATCCTCGAGCGCGAGCTGGAGATCTTCGAGGGCCTGCGGACCGCCGTCGCGGCCGAGGCGCCGCGCATTCAGGCGACCGCGCGCGCGATCGCCACGCTCGATGTCCTCGCCACCTTCGCCGAGGATGCCGCGGTCAACAACTACATCAAGCCGCACGTCCACGACGGCGACGAGCTCACGGTCGCCGACGCCCGGCACCCGGTGGTGGAGCGGCGCTGCTCATCGACCGGCGACGCGTTCGTCCCCAACGATATCGCGCTCGACGCCGCCACCTGTCAGCTCGCGATCCTGACGGGGCCGAACATGGGCGGCAAGTCCACCTATCTGCGACAAACCGCGCTTTTGTGCATCATGGCGCAGGCCGGCTCTTTCGTGCCGGCGCGCGAGGCAAAGATACCGCTCGTCGACCGCATCTTCGCGCGCGTCGGCGCGTCGGACAATATCGCACGCGGCCATTCGACCTTCATGGTCGAGATGCAGGAGACGGCGAACATCCTGCACACGGCGACCTCGCGCAGCCTCGTCGTGCTCGACGAGATCGGGCGCGGCACGGCGACTTTCGACGGCCTGAGCATCGCGTGGGCCGTGGCGGAATTCCTGGCGACGAATCCGAGCGTGCGGCCGAAGACGCTGTTCGCGACGCACTACCACGAGTTGACCGATCTCGCCGACGCCACGCCTGGCGTGGTGAACTTCCACGTCTCCGCGCGCGAATGGAAGGACGACATCATCTTCCTGAGGAAGATCGTCCCCGGCCGTTCGGATCGGAGTTACGGGATTCAGGTGGCGCGGCTCGCGGGTCTGCCCCGCTCCGTGATCGAGCGGGCGCGCGAGATTCTCGGCGCGCTCGAGCGCGATGAGCTGACGCGCGGCGGGCGCCCGTCGGTCAGCGGCACGCAGTCCGACCCGCAGCGTCAGCTGGGACTGTTCCAGGCACCGGGACTGTTCCAGGCACCGGGCGGCCGCGACGACGGGCTGCGGGAACGGCTCGCGGCGCTCGACGTCGATCGTATGACGCCGATGGAGGCGCTCACGCTGCTGGCGGAGCTCAAGAAGGAGACATGAGCCGCCCGCCTAAAGGCTTCGCGCCACGTGTAGCGCGACGGGTTCAGCCGAGCATCCAGCGTGCAGCGAGCAGGGCTTCAGCCGAACGTCGTGCTGGCGCCGTCGCGGTCGACGACTCGCGCCGATCGCTGACCGGCATCCACAGACCGCCGATTGCCGACTTTACGTTCCTCAAAGATGTCGCGCGCACGCCGGCTGATCAACGCGCTGCTCGCTAGCGCGTTCATCCTCGCGTCGGGAAACGAAGGAAGGGCCGCGACGCGCTTCGATCCAGCGCTGCGCTTTCGGGCGCTGGTGACTGAGCACTTCATCATCTACTTTCACCAGGGCGAGGATCGCCTGGCGCGGCGGCTGGCGACGATTGCCGAAGAGACCTGGCACAAGCTGCAGCGGCCTCTGGGTGTGACGCCGCCTGGCCGCACTCACGTGGTGCTGGCCGACCAGACGGAGTTCGCGAACGGATACGCCACGCCGCTGCCGTATGACACGATCGTGATCTACACCGTGTCTCCGTCCGGGTCGCAGTTCGAGTTCGACGACTGGCTGCAGCTCGCCTTCACGCACGAGTTCACTCACATCGTCCACCTGGATCGGTCGGAGGGCTGGGCGCGCGTGGTTCGCTCGATGTTCGGCCGCACGGCGTTCGCGTTTCCAAACATTTTTCTCCCGGCGTGGCAGATCGAGGGGATCGCGACCTACGAGGAGAGCGCCATCACGGGCGAAGGCCGGCTGCACGCCGGCGATTTCCGCGCGATTGCCGGCGAGGCGGCGCGCCGCCGCGTGCTGGAGCCGCTCGACCGCGTCAACGGCGGGCTCACCGACTGGCCCGCCGGCGCCGCGGCCTACGCCTACGGCGTCGGGTTCCATGAATATCTGGTCGATCGATTCGGCGGCGAGACGCTCGCCGCACTCGCGGGGGCAACGGCGCGGCGTGTCCCATACACCGCGTCGCGCGCGTTTCAGCGTGTGTACGGCCAGTCGCTCGGCCGCCTGTGGCGCGATTTCGAGGCCAGCCTCGTCACGAACGCGCCGCCGGCAGCTGCCGACGACGTTGAGGTCAGGCGGCTGACGCATCAGGGGTTTGCCGTCAGCGGTCCGAGGTTCGATCGGTTCGCCTGTGCCGGCTGCCCGCTGGAAATCGTGTACTCGGCCGCCAACCCGCATGGTTTTCCGGGGTTGTATCGCGTCTCGCTCGATGGATCGCCGCCACGGCGCGTCACGAACCGCAGCTTCGGATCGACGACCGGCATCGGCCGCGACGCGATGTACTTCGATCAGGTCGAGCAGCGCCGGAACGTCGGCGTCTACAGCGACCTGTATGTGTTGTCGCGCGCCGACGGACGCGTCCGGCAATTGACGTCGGACGCGCGGCTCCTGGATCCGGATCTGTCGCCGGATGGCGAGACGCTCGTCTGCGTGCAGGATCGGCCCGGGCAGCGCGACCTCGTGCTGGTGCGACTCGTGCGGCACCCGACGGTCCGGCGAACCGACTCCGACGGGGCCGCGGCGGTCCGCCGAAGCGTTCCGCCGCGGCGCAAGCCGGAGGCGACGTACGAAATCAGCACGCTCGTCGCCGAACCCGAGACGCAGTTCAACGCGCCGAAGTGGTCGCCCGACGGGGCAACGATCGCCGTCGAGCGCCACCATCTCGGCGAGATGCCGCAGCTTGTCCTCGTCGACGTGGCGACACGCGCGTCCCGCGTTGTCGCGGCGGAGCCGCGCGCGCGGTTCGTCATGCCGGCATGGCGGCCCGACGGCGCCGCGCTCGTTGCGGCCGTCGCCCGCGACGAGCAGACGTTCAACCTGTTCGAGATCGCACTCGACGGATCGGCGATCCGCCAGGTCACGCATACGACGGGTGGCGCGCTCTGGCCCGAGATTGCGCCCGACGGCAAGACGATCGTGTTCGCCGGTTACACGACGGACGGCTACGACCTGTTTGCGATGCCGTATCCGCCGGAGGGATCGCCGATTGATCGTCGCGCGGCTGGCGGCGCTGACAGCCGCGGCGTCGGCGATCCGCCGACGCTTCAGCGAAGGCGGAAGCTTGATGCGATGGCGGAAGCGGCCGCCCCGCAGCTGCCTGCAGAAGAGGCGCGACCCGCGACCGAGTACTCGCCGATGTCCACGCTGAAGCCCACGTCGTGGACGCCGGTGATCGAAACCGACAGCGATCAGATCCGCGCTGGCGCCGGGCTGGGGGGCGTCGATCTGCTCGGTTACCACGCGTACGCCGCCACGGCCACGTGGCGCCTCTCGAGCCCGTCGAATGCGCCGGCGCAAAGCGCGACAGCGCCGGACTGGCAGATCTACTACGTGTACGATCGATGGCGCCCCACCTTGTATGCGGCCGCGTCCAGCGCGACGTCTTTCTACAACGGCCCGGTCACCGCGGCCGGGACGCCAACAGCGGGCGCTCGCCGAGAGCGCGTCATCGAGAGCGGCGTGATCTTCCCAATTCGGCACACACGGGTTTCGCATTCGGGCCTGTTGTCGGTGGCCCGCGCGCTGGACGACTTCGCGGTCGTCAGCGGCTCCGGAGTGTCGCGCGAGCGGACGCCGCTTCGCGCGGCGTGGCAAACCCTCACGAGCCGGACCTACGGCTACTCGATCAGTCGCGAGGACGGTGTGGCCGCCGGCGGGACGGTGGAGGTCGTCCGCAAGGATCTGGGCTCTTCGGCGAATGCGACCATCCTGACGGGAGATGTGCGCGCCTATCTGGCCGGCGCGGCGCGCCATCACGTGCTGGCGGTGCGCCTGGCCGCCGGCTCGTCGAACGGCGACCAGGCCGTCGGCCGCACGTTCCTGCTCGGCGGCAGCTCCCCGGGCAACGGCGTCATCGACTTCGGCAGCAGCGCGTTCAGCCTGCTCCGCGGATTCGGGAGCCACGCGTTTGCCGGCACTCACGTGGCGCTGACGAACCTGGAATATCGCTGGCCGCTCGCGCGCCCTCAGCGTGGCGTCGGCACGTGGCCGATCTTTCTGCACTCCGTGCACGGCGCCGTTTTTGCCGACGCGGGCGAGACGTGGACCGGCGCGTTCCGCGCCGATGCGATCAAGACCTCGGTGGGCATCCAGCTCTCGGCCGACGTCGTCGCCGGCTATTTTCTGCCGCTCACGGCGACGGTCGGCGCCGCGTGGGGACGCGATCCCGGCGGCGTTGTCAGCGGTGGCGTCTCCGTCTACGCGCGCGTCGGTCGCGCGTTTTAGTGTCCAGCGCACGATCGTTGCCATGGCGTCAACGAATTGCAGAGCGGTGACATGCCATCGTCCGGACCCAGCGGGAGGACGGCGCGCGGATGTGCGATACGGGCCAGCGCGTTTATGCTTTAATTGTGCGCGCATGAAAAAGAAATCCCGTTTCCTGCAGACGCCGATCGAGCCGTTCACCGTCGAGGCGGGGCTCACCGCGCAGCAGATTCTCGGGCGAATGGAGCGGATCTCGTTTCAGGGGCGTAACCTTGCGACGGCGCACCGCATCTGGCAGAAGATGCTGCAGGACGATGTGACGATCTTCCTCGGGATGGCGGGCGCGCTCTCCGCCGGCGGGCTGCGGATGGTGGTCGCCCACCTCATCCTCAATCGCTACGTCGACTGTCTCGTTTCCACCGGCGCAAACCTCTATCACGATCTGCACGAAACGCGAGGCCAGTACCATTACGTCGGGTCGCCGCACGCCGACGATGCCGCGCTGGCGCAGGATCGGATCGATCGCGTGTACGACACCTACGCGAGCGAAGAAGAGTTCATCGCGAACGACAGCTGGATTGCCGACTTTGCGTGCTCGCTCGAAGCGCGGCCTTACACCACGCGCGAGTTTCTCCATCTGCTCGGCGGCCATCTATGGACGACGACCGGCCGGGAGGGCATCCTGACGGCCGCCTATCGCGCCAACGTGCCGATCTTCTGCCCGGCGATCGCCGACTCCTCGGTCGGCATGGGCCTGTCGCAGGCGCGGCAGAAGAAAGCGGGTGCCGGCTACATCGACATCATCGGGGACATCGTCGAGTCGGCCAACCTCGTCATCCGCCGGCCGCGCACGGCCTCGGTGGTCCTCGGCGGCGGGACGCCCAAGAACTTCATCAACCAGGCGAGCGTGCAGGCGGAGTTCTACAACGACGAGGTCGGCGGCCACCGGTACGCCCTGCAGATCGTCACCGACGTGCCGCATTTCGGCGGCGCCTCCGGGTCGAGCCTCGAAGAGGCCCAGAGCTGGGGCAAGCTGGCGGCCGATTCCGCGAAGGTCTCCGTGCAGGCGGACGCGACGATCGCCTTGCCGCTGCTCGCGACCGCGCTCGCAAGCAGCGCGAGCGCCCTGCTGGCCGCGCGCAAGATGCCGGTGTTCACGCTGGCGGGCCAGGTCATGACGGTCGATGGCCAGACCGTCCCTCACGAGCGCTTCGAGGAGATGAATGAACCTGCCGTTTGAGTACGACCAGGTCGCTGTCGGTGAGTTCGGCGGCACCACCCCCACCACAACCGATTTCGCCAACTCCCGCGTCGTCATCCTGCCCATCCCGCTCGACCGCACGACGTCGTACGTGCCCGGCACGCGCAACGGCCCGCACGAGATTCTCGTGGCCTCGTCGCACATGGAGCTGTGGGACGAGGAGACGCAGACCGACGTCCACAGCGTCGGCATCTACACGCTGCCGGAGATGGAGTTTCCGTTCGCGACGATGGACGAGGTGATCCGCGAAATCCGCCGCGTCGCGTCGGAGCTGGTGAGCCGCGACAAGTTCGTCTTCGTGCTCGGGGGGGAGCATTCCATTACGCCGGCCGTGGTCGCGGCGATGGCCGCCAAACACCCGGGCCTCTCGGTGCTCCAGATCGACGCCCACGCCGACCTGCGCGAATCGTTCATGGGCACGCCGCACAACCACGCCTGCGCCATGCGGCGCACACTCGAGTACGCCCGCACGACTCAGGTCGGCATCCGCAGCCTGTCGCCGGAAGAGGCGGCCGCGGCGGCCGCGCTGCCGACCGAAATCTTCTACGACTTCAACATGCGCGAGCACGCCGACTGGATCGACCGCGTCGTCGATTCGTTGAGCGAAACGGTGTACATCACGATCGACGTGGATGGATTCGATCCCGCGATCATGCCCGCGACCGGGACACCCGAACCGGGAGGCCTGTCGTGGTACGAGGCGCTGACCCTGCTCCGCCGCGTGATCGAGCAACGGACGGTCGTCGGCTGCGACATCGTCGAGCTGACACCGCTGGCGGGTCACGTCGCGCCGAACTTTCTGTGCGCGAAGCTGATTTACAAGATCTTGTCGTACCGCTTTAGATCGGCACTGAAATCGTAGGGGCAGCGTGCTCGGCTAAGGCGTCGCGCTACGCGCGGCGCGAAGCCCTTCAGGCGAGCGTCGTTACGCACTCTTCTTGAGGGTCTCGAGCTCTTTTCGCGCATCCGCCGTGAAGGGCGACTCGGGATACTCGTCGACCAGCTTGTTGAACGTCTGTTGCGCATCGGCCCGCTTGCCGGCCTCGAGATAGGTGCGCCCGAGCTGCATCAGAATCCCATCGATCGGCAGCGGACCGTCTTTCCGTTGCGCGAGCTCCTTGAAGGTATTGATCGCCTGATCGTACTTGCCTGCGCGCGCCTGCGCTTCCGCCAGCCCCAGCCGGGCCATCTGGCCGTAGAAGCCGTCACCGGCCTTCTCGATCACGAGCTGATACGCCGTGGTGGCATGCGCCGGGTCGCCGAGCGCGAGGGCAATCGCCGCCTCCTGATACCGGGCGAAGATGCCGGCATCGGTCGATGGATACGCGTCAGCCGCGACCTTGAACTTCGTCAACGCCGCCTGCGAGCGTTCACGCTCGGTGGGAAAGTACAGGCCGTTGGCGGGCGTCCCCGGAGCGGGCGGCGGGCCGATACGTGCGTCCTGCACGATCATCGCCTGTGCGAGCAGGCCATGCGCCACACTCTGCACGTGCTCGCGCCAGCCGAAATAGCCGACCGCCAGGGCCCCGACGACGGCGGCCAGCACGACGATCACGGTCGTCTCGCGGCGTCGCGCTTCGATCGTGTCGCGCGCCTGCCGCGCAAAGATTTGAAGCTCGTTTTGCTTGAGATGGTGACGTTCTGTTCTTTTCATGACTGCTTACTATTCTTGCCTGCCGGCTCACGATCGCCGACTACTGTGGCGCGCCCGGCCCGCCTTCGTACATTTGATCTTAGCGCGAACTGCGGCGCGCTCGCTGGCTTGCCAGCCTTAGCTCAGGCGAACTCGTGGCCAGCGAAGGGCTGGCGCGCCCGGCCGGAGGTTGAACCGGCCTCCCCTGGGCGTGGACTGGGCCTTTCCTGATTTTTCGGGCCTGTTTTCGACCGGGACGACGAGTGGCCGCCCCGAGCCGTTGCCGATTGTCAGCCACTTGTCAGGCAAACGCAAGCAACCCGAAACAGCGGAGAGCGTGCGCGGTCTCGCTCCAAGTCAGTTTGGCATCGGGTTCAAAACGATTCTGGAAGACTCCGATCTGACCTGCCCGGATTCCATGTCGTCACCGTTCGCATCTGGCGGCTCTTTCATGACACGAAAATATTGCCACGGATCGTAAGACTGCGCCCGGCCGCAGCGTAAGGGATCCTGCGACGGCATCTGAGGAAATCGAAGGAACCGCGCCTTAGCACCGCGTGCCTTGCCCGGCAAGTCAATGGGCCGCGTCGTGATTCTTGCGGTCTTCGCCTTGCAGTGCGGCGAGTGCGTCAACGCGGCCGGACAAGGCAGCCGGGCATGTGCCTGGCGTTAGGTCAGAGGGCGTGCCTGTGTCGGGCCCACTTCGGAAGGAAGGTGCAGGCGTTATGGTCAAAAAGGCAGCGGTTCTCTTGTTGACCCTGGGGATTGTTGGTCAGGTCGGTGCAGCGAAAAGCGACTCCCTCGTGAGCTTCGAGGGCGGCATTGGTGTCATCCCGGTGTCGAGCGCCGCGGGGACAGCAAACGCAGACGGTACGTTCCCGAACGTGAATCGGAACGTCGTGAGAGGAGTCAACCCCCCGGGCCAGATCTGGGTGATCGCCAATCTCCGCGCCGACGTCGGAACCGACGGCCGCATCCAGGTCAGAGGTCGCGGCTTGCTCCTGGGCGGCGGCAATAACATCGGGCGAAACGCCAACGCAAGCGTTATCGCCACATTGATCTGTGAAGCCGTCGCACCGTTTACTCTGCGCAACACGGCAGCCGCTGGTGTTCCGCTCGAGCCGAACGGCGATTTTCAAATCGACGATGCGCTGAATCCTGCGCCGTCGGAATGCCCCAGCCCGGTGCTTCTGATTCGCAGCACCGGCGGGACGTGGTTCGCGGCCGGGATTCTAAAGCTGGACGACGACGAGTAGTGAGGCTTGTTTGTAGAGTCCCGGCCCCCAGACGCCAACGTCCAAAGGACGATCCTCTGAGCGTTGGAGTCTGGAGGTCGGGAGCCGACCGAACAACCGGACCAACCTACCGGCTCACCTGTTCGAGGCGTATGACAACGTGGCCTTTCTTGTGTCCCGCTTCCGCATGCCTGTGCGCCTCGGCGATCTCGTGCAGTGAATAGCGTCTATCGATCACCGTCCTTAGTGTTCTTCGATCCCCTTGGGGTAACGATCCGGCACAAGATTCAGTCTGATGTCATGCTCGAGGAGCGCTTTGAGACCCGCGAGCACCAGAGAGAACCCTTGGGTCGAGTCGGTCACCTGTTTCACGAGTTCGTCGCCGTCGCCAGTGAAGCCGGCTTCCGTGACACTGACGAACGTTGTGCCATCCTGTTGGGGCGCGAACAACCACTCCACGGTGGTTCGACCACCGTATCCGGGCCACTCGATGACAATGCGCTTGTTCGGTTCGATGGCTTTCGGAGTCACCGGGATCGAGATGCCGTACATTTCCCAATCCCATTGAACCTGCTTGCCAGCCTGGAGCCTTCCGCTGCTCTTGGTGAACCAGAATTTCGTGGTGATGTCCGGGTTGACCGAAGCCTCGAACACATCGGCGACGGGCTTCCGGATGAGCATTCCGGTCTTTGTAATCGGCACTTGCTTGAGCTGGCGATTGTCCATACGGACTCCTTTGATCGACCGAGTCTCGTCTCCACAAGGGCGTTGTGCGCCGAGAGCCGCAACCGCTACAAACAATTTGGTGCATGACATCAGATCAGACCCGGTACTGCACTCAGCGTTTTCTCGATCGCCGAACCGGTCTCGCCGATCGTTTGCGTGCCGGCGTTGACGCACTCTTGTTCACAATGTTCTGCCAGGCGAGCGTCACCGCTTCTCCCAGCGTTTCTTCGTGAACCAAAGCTAACCGTACCCTCGTAGACTCGGCTCTCCCCCATGCCCCGCTCTCGGGTGCGAACGCCTCGGGATGAGCGCGTGTAAATTGCTCTTGCTGGTCCGGTGTGAGATTCACCATGCCAAACTCGCGGTCGTGGTGCAGCGTCGCGAAGATACGATTATTGACTCGGAAGTCAGGATGGCCCATGTGCGCGCCTTCTACGGCTCCCTCCATGCCCAACGCAATCCGGCGGAAGTCATCCGTGCGCATGGTGGTCAGCCCTGACGCTGACTCGCCGCCGGAGTGGCAAACCACCATCGGTGCCCTTCAGGATCCCGAGCGCCATATTCGCGCTGCCCGTATGGCTGATCGACCGGTTGCGAGTCGATGACCGCACCAGCCGCGCGCGCCCGCTCGTAGTGCGCATCGACATTATCCACGTGCACGAAGAGACCCGAATTCGCGACGTCAGAGGCCAGCGGGGAAGTGAGACCATGTTCCGCCGTTACGCGGTGAAGCCAAATCGTGGCAGCACCCGCATGGACCTCGCCATGGATGGGCTGACCTTCCGCGTTTCGATGCACGCCACCGCCATTGAAGCCGAAGGCATTGACGAGGAAATCGTGAGCCGCCTGGATGTCCTGGTAAGTCAGCACAGGAATGACTCGCTCGAAGTCAGACATAATGTTCTCCTTCTCTCGCGTGTCCGCCAGACGGCCAGCGTTCACCAGCAGCCTTTCAGGATCGTACCAACGGCCGTCTGGTGCAACGCGTGTTGGACCGCGGGCGCTGCCGTATCTCGCCCAGCACGTCAGATCGCAGAATCCTGCGGCATGTAAGCGGCGTCTGCATCGAGATCGTGACCCACTCGCACAAGGTTGCCGGACGGATCGACCAGTGTGAACTCGCGCATCCCCCACGGCTGGTCTACCGGCGCGGTCAGCCGAGGTATACCTTCCGATGGGAGGTTGAGTCTGGCGAACTCCTGATAAAAACGGTCCGCATCCCTCACCCGCCAGTAGCAGCTCGTCTCGTTCTCGCTTGGTGTCAATCCTGGCTCCGCGAAGAAATGAATGACGAGGTGGCCGCGGGAAATGATTTCGTAGGCCCACGGTCCCCGCCCTCTCCACCACGGAACGAAGCCGAGTTTCTCGTAAAACGCGCGCGTCTCATCGAGGTTCAGCGCCGGAAGAATAGGCTCTGGACGTTCGGTTCGCATCGTTGCTCCTCATAAGGACGACACGCGTGGACCACAGTGAGACTCACGCGGGCCTAACGCATTGCGGCTGACCCGCAGCGGCCGCGCACCAATGTCGAATTCCGCCGACCGCCGCACGGCCGCCAACGGGTCCAGCCGCGGTCAGCCCGCGCCCATCTTCGCTGTTTGCAGCAGCATGACCGTGTGGCCTTCGGGGTCGCGAATGGCCGCCCAGGGGCGCGTGCTCGACAGGTCAGCGCCGACCACGTGCCTCGAGTCGATTCGGTTCATTGCTGCTCGGATGTCCGCGACTTCCACGAATACAACGGCTTTGTCCATGGACGCGTAGTCCTCCCCTTCGCCTCGAGGCACAGGAAAACGGATCCAAGATCAAATTTGGCGTGATGATGAGGATCCTCCTCATCGAGCGAGAGGCCCAGCACGTCCTGGTAGAAGTTCGTGGCCGCTTCCAGATCATTGAAATAGAGCTCGACCCCGGCGAGCTTGGCACTTTGTGGCATCGGCGTTCACCAGCCCAGATGATCTCCTCGCGGTTGTCGCTCGCGGCGGGCCAACGTCGCCGCTTCAGCCGCGGCGGCTCAGAATCGCATCAGCCGCCGTCGGCTGCAAGGCGGACTCCCTCAGGAATTTCGTCATTCATTGCCGCTCGTTCGTGTCGGCCCAACTGTTATTGAACCTGACCGACTCATCGCCTCCCGGCGAACAACAATCGTCAAGTGCCCCATCCGTTGACTGCAACATCTCGTACGTCGCCATGTTACCAGCCGCGTTCCGATGTGCGCGGCTTTTCGCTGCGGAACAGCAGCGCGGATATATGTGCTACCAACGCAGTGAATCGCGACGCCATAGCGGTCGGAACGCTCGCAAGTCTTTCCACCTCGAGCAGATGGGTCGCGCAGGAATGACGCAGCGCATCCTCACACTGCCCATGAATCGGCTCCCGCGATCATTCACTATCGTCACCATCCCTTTCACGGTGAACACGTAGAGATCGTTCGGCGGCTCCGACTACACGGCGGACTGCGTGGTACTTTTGACGGGGTCTGGTGAGGTCAGATGGGGCGCCAAGACGGGCGAGGGGCGCGAGGATCGCGAAGAACGTGGCGCGCCCGGCCGGAATTGAACCGGCGGCCCCCCAGATGTCCGAGCCCGCGCCTGTCGCCGTCAACACATCGCCCGACTCGGTCGCGTCCAGGCAATGCCGACCGCGCCGGCGGCGGTCTGGAACGATCCCGGCGGTAGCCGCCACAGGTCCACGTTGGAAAACGTGACGCTGATCGTCGCCGTCACTCGCTTCATGTCGGCAGTAAGAAGTCCCGTGGTCCTCCTCCTCTCATGCCGCCCAACGTGTCCGATGCAGCGACCTTCATGTCAGTGGTGGCGCGCCGATCGACGGTCTCTTCTAAATTAAAGCTAAGGTGGTGGCCGCCTACGAGTCAGCAATCCACCGCTCGCGCAACGCCCGTCGCTTCAGACGCCACCCGCGCTCGTAGGCGGCCTCGTCAAATACCGCCAGAACGACCCCACAACGGCAGCCACTGGTGCGACGTCGCGCCGCGGTCACGTTCTTGCCCAACTACGCGCACCAGCGCGCGGTAAGGAGAGCCGGCACTCTCAATTCGGAAATCCGGGGGACTTTCATGACCGCTGGCGTTCTCACTCCAACACTTCGAGTCGTCGCGCTCACGATAGTGTGTTCGGCCAGCGCTGTACCGCGCCTGTGGGCCGACCCTGTCACCGTAACCTCGGGTGCGTTCAACTTGGAATGGGGCGACGGCTTCTTCTGGGGGTTTCATGGCACGGATGGGGTTGGACTCAGCGGTGTCGCAGTGTGCCCACCCTGCGACATCATCAAAGTGCCCATTAACCCTCAATTCGTTGTGGCCGGATCCACTCCTGGCACTGCCGTGAACCTGAGCGCCGTCGCGGGGGGCGAATCGCCATCCACGCGCTTCCCGCTCGGAGCCGCGACAGGAATTATCAACGGCACGGAATATTCAAGCCCAGTTGCATTGGCCGGCACGTTTCGCTTCGATGCGCCAACGATCGTCTTGCCATCACCAAACGGGCGCGGCGAACTCCGCTTGAACGTGCCGTTTGAATTCAATGGGCAGGTGACCGGCTTCGCGGCCACCGACTTCGACGCCCGCGTGCCGCTGTTCCATGTGGACCTTGTGGGACAGGGGACGGCGAACGTCTTTGCGCTCGATGACAAAGGCGTGTTTACCGAAACGGATGTGGAATACACGTTCGCCGCGACGCCGGAGCCTGCGACGGTTGGACTCCTCGGGTTCGGGTTGATCGGGCTCGTGGGGTGCGCTCTGCAACGTATGAGACCGGTCTAGCAGGCAGGATTAGGCACGCGCCCACCGGATAGTCAACATCGTGGAGTTCAGTGTGTCGTATCAGTTCTGACGATTTCGCGGTACAGCGCGAACGCGGCCGCAGCCGTCCTCCAATCTCCGCACTGACGACGGGCGTCGTTCATGGTTAACTTGAGTTAACCATGAATGTTCCGATCAACGCGAAACGGTTGCGTGCGACCCTTCCGGACGTGGTAGCGCGCGTACGCAAAGAGACGCGCTTCACGGTGATTTTATCGCAGCCGGCCGGCATTTCAGATCGTGCCGGTCGCCGACGCAACAGACGCATCGGTCTCGCTCGCCGAGGATCCGCTTTATCGCGCGCACGCGGACAGCGCCCATCGAATCGAAAAGCGCTGGCGCAAATCAACCTGCACTGGCACGACCTGCGGCACGAAGCGCTGTCGCGTTTGGCGGACGACGGCGTGCCGGTTCACGAACTGCAGATGCTTGCCGGCCATGCGAGCATCACAACGACGCAGCGCTACATGAATGCGCGAGCGAACTCGCTCGCGGAGTCGATGCGGCAGCCCGCGCACGTCGCGCGGCACGCATCGCGACGACCGAGGACGAACAGGTTCAGTGGGCTGAAAATGACCTTCGAGGCTCTACCGATCGTCAGCCATTTGTCAGCCGACACCCGTCGAGCTTCGCAAGACCCTCAAAATATGGCGCGCCCGGCCGGAATTGAACCGGCGGCCCCCCGCTTAGGAGGCGGGTGCTCTATCCGCTGAGCTACGGGCGCGATTCTGAGGGAATCGCTAGTGTAACGTGCCTTGGTCGCCTTCGTCCGCTTGGCTATGGAACGACGACGTTTAACCGAAGAGTGCGCGGAACACGCAGAGGCAGAAAAACAAACCTCTGCGCTCTCTGCGAACTCTGCGGCTAAACGTGGGCTGAAGGATCCCACGGCATCCGCCGTCAGTCGAGGCCAAGATCTTCCATCATGATCGCGATGGTTCGACCGCAGTTTCGTCAGGTCGAGTCGCTGATCGTGGATCGTGAGCCCTGGCCTGGCCAATCCTCGGGAGCCAAGAAGGTGCGCCCAGAAACGACGGCACGATCAGCAAGTCCAAGTCGGAGAACGGTAGATGACTACCTTTGGCCTGCGGGGACGCAGATCGTCGGAATCGTCAGGCGAGTAGCCCGCTGCGCCGCCGACGACGACATCCTCGTACCTGTCTTTGCTGGCACGAAGGTTATTTGTCCACACACAACGTCTATGTCGGCGGATCGGGTGCGCCTTCCTCCTCAGTGACAAAAACGTCGGCGATGATGCTCACGTGCGCCTCCCACCAGTGGCCGCCTCTGACGGAGCCATCCGACAGCGCCACGGTGCCATGCCCGTGGACGTTCCCCCGTCCCTGACTGTCCGTCGTGATGCTGCCCATGAGCGACACGATTTCCGCTTCCTGATTGAACTCGATCTTCTTCTGACCCAGTCCGCGTTCGACGTCTGACCAGCCGAAGAGCCCTTTGTTGATGGCCCCGAGCGCCGTGAAGTGGCCGTTCTTGATGTGGTACTTCTCCGCAAAGTCGGTCAGGCCGGACATGATTTCGTCGCCCTTAATCATGTGGACCCGGTACGTTCTGCCGCTCTTGCCCAGGTCGGTCACCTTCATGCCGGGCGCGAGACCCTTCCCGGGACGAGTACCTCTCGGGACGTATCCCTCAGGAGTCGGTGGCTGGGGCGTCGCTTGCCCGGCTGACTGCGGGGCGGCGGCCATCGTGCCCGGAATCGGCAACGTCACCTTCCCGGTGGCGGCCCACTCCGCTCCGCGTGCGAACGTCGTCACGAACGCGGCCGTCTGCACTTGCTCCACGTCGTGCCCCAGCGCCGTGCCGAAGACGCGGCCCTTGCCGTAGTCCACCGTCCACAGCATCGGCTCGTTCGCACTGGCGCCCACGAGTGGCTGCGGCGCCCGCGAATCCGTCCGGCTCGCCGTGTACAGCGCGTGATCATCATTGGCCGTCGCCAGCACGTGGTACGAGCCCGCCGCTTGCCAGCGCAGATTTGCGTAGAGCTCGTCATTCGCCTGCGGGAACGAGAGCTTCAACCCCTTCGTGATCGGATGCTCTTGATCCTTGATGTCCACCGTGAAGCTGTGCGTTGCCGAATGGTGGCCGTTGTTGGGTCTCCAGTTCCCTCCCGACAACTTCTCGTACTCCGTCCAGCCATCGAACGCGGCCGTCGAGAAGTGGTAGACCACCACGCCCTTGCCCGAGCGCACGAACTCCAGAAACGCCGCATCCGTTTTCTCTCCCCACCGCAGTTCGGGACGGCCGCGCTCGAAGTAGTTCAACACCACCAGGTCGTAGGGCGCGAGGGTTTCAGGGCCGGCGCCCCGGAATTCCTCCGTCACGCGAACATCGAACTTTCCCGTGTCCTCGAGAGTCTTGCGCAGCAGCGGTGTGGTGCCGCGCCAGTTGTGGTTGCTCTGGCCGGTGACGATCAGAACGGCAATCTTCGGAGGCGCAGGGCTGGGCTGCTGGGCGTATGCCAGACCTCCGACGATGCAGATGAGCGACGCGATAACGGTCAGTCTTCGTTTCACCGCCTCACCTCCGTTCACGAGATGTGACGCCGCAGTATGACTCAAGGAGAGCCAAACTGAAGTAGATGTTTACACCGGTCTCTGGAGACGTGCGGGGGACAGCCCGAATCCACGCCCTTAGGAGTGTCGGTGCCGGTACGATGGCGAGCTGGCGTTCGGGCGGCTGTTCACCCTGCGAGAGCTGGCGCTCGGGAAGGCCGGGCGCAATGCGCCCAACTGCTGAAAGAACGGTCCACTGTGTCTGCCTGAGTCTGGACCCGGCTAAGTAAAGCATCGTTTGGGAGACAAAAGGTCGCCAGGACGGCGACTTTCTCGTGTACAGGTTGAAAATTCTGCCGATTGAAGCCCAAAACCTGGCAAATGCGTTGCTCACCAGGCTGTCATGAACCATGTCCTTGCCAGCTTGTCTTCTGTGGCGCTGATCTTCGCGTCAGTGTGTTTGTTGCAATCGTGGATGCAGCCAGGCCGGCGCCGCGGTCCGTGGCGGTCGTCCTAATCGGTGAGCTGAACGCGGTGCGGGGGCGGCCAGGGGCCAGGCAATCGTCCGGCCGACTCGCTCAATCCCGTGGTCACGCACCCGATAGAGTGCTAAATCGTGTGCACTCGTACTCATTCGCTGGCCTGGCGCCCATCTATCGGGTGGCGACGAGGCGGAGCGACGCGGCCGGCGCTTTCTCGACGGCAGGCCTCGGGTCGGCAGCCACACCCGAGGCGGCGTTCGCGATGTTGATTGCGCCCGCCAGCTGCGGCGCGATCATCTGCAGCAATCGACCAAGGTCTTCATCGAACGTATCGGTTGCCGGGGCGTAAAGGCTCAGGACGGCGATCACCGCGTCGCCTTTCATCAGCGGCACGCTCAAACATTTGTGCAGCACCGGGTGGACGGCCTCGGTGCGCGTGCCGATGTCGAGCGCGGCGTCCGAGCCGATGATCGGCTGACCATGCGCCGCGACCCAGCCGGTGACCCCCGCGCCGAAGGCGATGCTCACACCGCGGACGGCGATCGCGCCGGGCCCGAACGCGTCGGCGACGACCATCCGCTCGCGGGTACCGTCGGGCAGATACCAGGCGCCCGTCGCGCCCGGCACGAGGTCTCGGAGCAGCTGCGATCCGAGGGCCAGCACGTCGCCCACGCTACCTTCACCCGACGCCACGCGGGCAAGGCTGACGAACGCCAGCAGCCCCGTCGCCGCCGCCGTCATATCCTGCGCGGCGTCGTCGGCCACCGCCGGCGCCGCAACCTCATGATGCGACTGCGAGATCCGCTGCAGGACATCACGGTGTTCCGTCGTGTCGGCGGTGACGTTGATGTCGCGATAGGTCCGGATGAACGTGTCGACGACCTTGGGGTCGTACATGCGGCCGCGCCGCTCGAGCAGAATCTCGATGGCGGCCGCGTCGGTCATGCGCCGCCGATACGGACGATCGGAGGTCAGCGCGTCGAAACAGTCCACGACCGAGAGAATCCGCGCGCCGATCGGAATGTCGGCGCCAACGATCCCGCGCGGGTATCCGCTGCCGTCCCAGCTCTCGTGATGACACCGTACGATCGGCACGACCGGGAACGGAAAGTCGACGAGCGACAGGATGTCGGCTCCGACGTCGACGTGCAGCTTCATGCGCTCGAACTCGGACTCCGTCAGCTTCCCGGGTTTATTGAGGATGAACTCCGGCACCGCAAGCTTGCCGGTGTCGTGCAGCAGCGCCGCGGCCTCGATCGCCTTCAGCGTCGGCTGGTCGGTGACGTCGAGCGCGCGCGCGAGGCCGACGGCATAGGCCTGGACGCGCCGGACGTGGCTGTGCGTCACATCGTCCTTGGCGTCGATGGCCATGGCGAGGGTTTCGACCGTCGACAGGTACAGCCGATCCATGTCGCCCAGATGCCGCCGCGCATCCTCGAGGCGTCCGAATGTGGCCCGCAGCGTGAGGTGAAAAATCGCAAGCAGCGGCAGCACCATCGCCGCCGCTGCAACACTGTGCTGCTGGAGCAGCAGGATCAGGCAGAACGCCATCGACGCGGAGCCGAGGTAGCCGATCCACAGCCATCGGAAATTCTTCTTCCAGACCTCAATCGGCGACTGTCGCGAGTCGAGGCCGACCGCGACAGCCGTCAATCCGGAATTCAGCGCGAAATAGACGACCGCCAGCGCGAGCAGCGGCCCGACGAGCGAGGTTATCGGCGCCTGGGCGATCGCCAGAGGCCCGACCCCTGCGAACACGAAAAACGCGCGGCCGCTCCCCCACATCGAGAGCGCAAGTGCGGCGGCGTTGAAGGCCATCTGCCGCCCAGGCCTCCGGCGCCGCATGGAGTACACCACCGAGTGGGCCACGATCGCGAGGGTCGCAGGGCCGGGACCGAACAGCAACGCCAAGGTGATGCAGAACGTGTCGTCGATGCCAACCGTGGCGGACACCGAGTTGAAACTCAGCCTGAACCAGCCGGACAACAGGACGAGGCCTGCAAGGGCCAGACATGCGAACGGCTTTGGCGTCTGGACTGCGTCGAGGGCAGCGCTGGCAAGCACCACGACGCCGGTGGTGGCCACCACCCGGACGTACAGGCGCAGCGAGCGCGACGATTCGGCAGCGCGCCCAGCAGACATGCTCATGTCCACATCACTGCGGATCGGGTGAGGCCATCGAATCGCCCCACATGATCGACGTGTCGTCTGCCGTACCGGAGTCGCCCCACATGATCGATTGGCCCTGCGGGTCGTTGACCGTATCGCCCCAATTGATCTGGTTCTCGGTCGTCCACGTCGACACCACACCCCACAGCAGCGGGCAGGACCTGACCTGCGCCAACGGGTTCGTCAACCCGATGAGGTTCAGATCGCCGTAATGGAGGAGCGAAGGATTCAACCAGATCTTCGGCAGGTCGAGCAACGACAGGAGTCGGTAGCCATCGCCTGTGTACAACCGATCGGCCAGCGTCCCCTTGTCCCAGAAGGACGCCCCGCTCGCCGTGACCCCGAGGCCACCGACGACGGTGTTCACCAGCGATCCGACGAACCCGCTCGCCGCGATTTTCCGCGACGCCCAGAAGTTGGCGCTGCCCGCGCCCGCCCCCATCATGCCGCCGCTCGCGACGTACGTCGCGCCGCTCTGCATCACGAGCTTCACGTGCGCCGGGCTCATCGACGGCGTGCCCTGCAGCAGCAGCGCCACGGCGCCGCTGACCATCGGCGCGGCCATGCTCGTGCCGCTCAGCATCATGTAGCTGTTGTTCCCCTTGCCCGCCACATGCAGGGTCGGGTACAGCCCCGGCAGAACGGAATTGTTGGCTTCGAGAGAAAGAATCTTGTTACCCGGCGCCGCGAGGTCCGGCTTCACCGCGTGGTCGAACCGCGTCGGGCCGCGCGAGCTGTAGGTGGTCACCGCATCGTCGGAACGGCTGACGGTGCCAAAGGTGTTCAGCGCGCCGACCGTGAGCGCGGCGGGCGAATTGCCGGGCGAGCTGATGCCGCCGAGAATCGTCCGGCCATCGGGTGTCTTGCCTTTGTTGCCGGCAGCCACGACGACGACGATGCCGTTGTCGACGGCTTTCTGCACTTCCACGCATAGCGGATCGGTGGTGGCCGACTCGAACACCGGATGGCCGAGCGACAGGTTGATCACGCGGATGTTGTAGGTGGACCGATTATTGATCACCCACTCGATGCCGGCGATCACATCGCTCACCAGCCCCGTGCCGTCGGCGCCGAGCACGCGCACATTGATGATCTTCGCGTTCGGCGCGATGCCGCCCGTGTAAAGCGGCGTGACGTACGCCGCGGCGCTGGCGGTGCCGGCGATGATGCCGGCGACGTGCGTGCCGTGGCCGAACGCGTCGGTCACGGCCGGGTCGCCGGTGACGAAACTGACGTTGGCGCCGACTTTGTTCGAGAGCGCGTTGTGCGGCGACACGCCGGAATCGAGCACCGCGACGCCGATGCCCTGACCGGTGACAGCCGCCACCGCAGCGATTCCGAGCACCCCCGGGGCGCCGGCGCGGACCTGATCGGCCGCCGTGGACTTATTGGAGACCGACATCCAGTTGCTGACGGGCAGATCGCCAGACAGATGATCGACCGCGGCGTCGGTTGCCAGTTCGGACAACTCGGCACTGTTGGCCGCAAGAACGGCCGCGCCGTTCAACCGGCGCAGGATCTGAAGGTGGTGGCGCTGCGCAAGCGCGTCGAGCGTGGCATCGTCGCCTTGCACGATGACGCGGGCGCGCGCGCCGGTACGTCGCGCCTGATGCGCGACCAAGTCACCAGACAATGAGGCGCGATGTTCAGCTGGAGACCCTCGCAACCCGAAGACAGAGGTGGCAACCAGCGTGAGCGACAGAACGATGTTTTTAGTTGTCATAGAGGGACAGTAAAGTAATCCAACACACCTTAGTGTCACGAAACAGCAATCCATCGGCCATGAGGGTCAGGATGAACAAACGTATGCCGTTCAATCAGTTAGTGGCGCGTGGCGCCAACCAACAGTTCTGACACGATGGCTCTAAATGGAACACGAACGCCATCCTGAGGGCGCACGTCGGGGCATTAACCTACAGATAACGAATGTGTTAGCAGTGAATGGGTGCTAACGGCACAACTGATCAATTATTGGACGATCAGTTTCGTAGGAGGGAGGGACTAACCCGCGAGGGACTGCAAGGCCTTCGCGACGCGGACGTATTCCGCATAGCGGCGTTGATAGAGATCGATCTTTTCGCGCTCGACCGCTTCGAGCTTTCCGCGCGCGGCCGCGGATCCGCCGGCGGCGGCCAGTTCTTCCGTGGCGGCGACGGCCTTCAGCTTGTAGTCCGCGTCGTGCGTCCGTTCCCACGCGAGCCAGTCAGCGGTCCACTGTGCGTGCGCCGCCTGGAGTTGCGCTGTCGTGAAGGGAAAGGTGCCGCCCGCTGCGCGGTCGAGGGCCGCCGATTCCACGGGAAACATCTGGCGCGCGATCGTCGCCAGCGGCTGCCAGACCAGGTACGCGCGCGGATCCCGTTGTGCGGCGGTCAGAGCCGGGGCGAACAGTTCCAGCAGCGCCGCCGCGCGCGCCCGCGCCGCCTCCTCGCGCGCTGCGCGCAGTTCGACCACGATCCGCGATGCGGCCCAGGCCACGACCGCCGCGACAATGAGCGCTCCGAGAACGATCATGTTCTCTCCGCGGGCAGCCTGGGTCGCGAAAAGGGGCCGTACCCCTTTTCCCGGCAGGCCAAGCGAAAAAGAAGTACGGCCCCTTTTTCGAAATCAGTACTTGAGCACGGCGTGTACCTGCTCCCCCGGCAGCTTCGAGCGGCCGTCGAGCGCCGCGAGCTCGATGAGAAACGACAGCGCGTGCACCAGACCGCCGAGGCGTTTGACGAGTTCGGTCGCCGCGCGCGCGGTGCCGCCCGTCGCCAACAGGTCGTCGACAATCAGCACCCGCTGCCCGGGCCGGACCGCATCGTCGTGCATCTCCAGCGAGTCGGTGCCGTATTCGAGATCGTAGGTTGCGCGCACACAGCTCGACGGCAGCTTTCCCGCCTTCCTGATCGGCGAGAAGCCGGCGCCGATGCGATCGGCCACGGCCGAGCCGAAAATGAACCCGCGGCTCTCGATGCCGACCACGAGATCGATCTTCTGACCCGTGAACGGCCGGGCGAGGCTGTCGATCGCCGCGTGGAAGCCCGCTGGATCCTGCAGAAGCGTCGTGATGTCGTAAAACAGAATCCCCGGCTTCGGGAAGTCGGGGACGTGACGAATCTTCGCTTTCAAATCATCAATGGTCATGAAACGCTGAAGCCGGTGTCGCGCCCGGTGGGCGCGGTGTGATCGACGTCGACATGGTCGACGCGGGCACCGGGCGGTCCGTGCCGGATCGCGCGCTCGAAGCGGTCGAGCGCCTCGGCGTCCCCTTCCGCGGACGCCTCGACGCGGCCATCCGGCAGATTGCGCACCCACCCGTGCAGACCTTCTCGAGCCGCCGCCGCTTCGGCGAAGTATCGGAAGCCGACGCCCTGGACGCGGCCACTGATCAAGAATCGTCGCGCGCTGCGCACGGGCCCGCGATTATAGCGTGCCGCGCAGCCCGGGTTGGTCGCGTGGGCCGAGTCGGCCTGGTGGGCCAGGTGAGGAAAACGCGTCCCCGCCCGCCTTACTCGCCCTACCTGCCCCAGCTGCCCTACCCGGCCTATTGAGGCGGCAAGCTCGAAGTCTTCGCCGCCTCGACCTTGAGCGGCTCCGCCTTGATCGGCTCGAGCTTCTGCCGCTGCAGCAGCTGGTTGATCGGCGGCATCTTCGTCTTCACGCCGGTGTCCAGCTTCCCGAGCTGTTCGTCGAGGCCGTTCGAGAGCGTGCGGAACACCGAATAGGCCTGCTCGCTCGGCTTGACGTCGGCGCTTTCGATGACGCCCTGCAGCGCGGCGATCTTGTTGTTCAATTTGATCGGGAAGTTCAGCGGGTCCTGGCTGCTCTGCAGCTTCACCTGATAAATCTCGCCTTCGATCGCGCTCAGCGCCGCTTCGAAGTCGTCGAGCGCCTTCACGACCGGCGCGTTCCTCGCGTCGAGCCGGGCCTTGCGATCCTTGATCTGCTCCCTGATGCCGCGTACGAGGAGGACCGCTTCGTTCGCCTGCGATGCCTTGTCGCGCACCTTCATCGCGAGATCGAACTCCTCCTGCAGGTCCTGATCGGTGACGTCCTTCAACAGGTGAGGCTCGCGCTGGATCGCGAACGACTGCGTCTCGGTCTGGCCGTCGGCGCTGACGCGTGCCTGATAGGTTCCCGGCGGGGCGATCGGTCCGCGTGAGCTCGCCGCCCACATGATGAGGCCCGGGAAATCGGTCGCGCCCGGGTAGCGCAGGTCCCACGTCAGCCGATGCAGGCCGGCGGCGACCGCCGGATGCGGCTCCGGCGGGCGGCGGAAGCCGCCGTCGTCATCCTCCGGTGCCGGCGGCTTGCGCTCGGCGTCGGCGGGCGTTCCGGCGAACGTTCGAATCACCTTGCCCTGCGCATCGAGGAGCTCCATCGTGACCTTCTGCGCCGGCTGCTTCAGGTAGTAGTCGACCGCCACGCCGCGATCCAGACCGCGGAGCGCATCCTCGGGCTTGTACAGATGGAGGGTGCTCGTGGCCGGAATCCCGCCCTGACGCAGCGCCGCGATGTTGTCCATCACATAAAACCCGCGCCCATGCGTGGCGATTACGAGGTCGCGCGCTTCGACAGCGATGTCGTGCACGGGCGTGTCCGGAAGGTTCTGCCGCAGCGACTCCCACTTCGCGCCGTCATCGAACGACACGTAGACGCCGTGTTCTGTGCCGAGGTACAACAGCCTCGCGCGCTTCGGATCTTCGCGGATGGCGCGCGCGAAATCGTTCGCGGCGACACCACCGTTGATGGCCGTCCACGTCTCGCCGTAATCGTCGGTGCGGAAAACGTACGGCTTGAAGTCGTCCTGCTGATACCGGTTGGCCGCCACGTAGGCGGTGCCGGCGCGGAACGGCGACGCCTCGATCAGACTGATTCGCGCGAAATCGCCGACGCCCGGCGGCGTCACGTTCTTCCAGCTCGCGCCGCCATTGCGCGTCATCTGTACGTAGCCGTCGTCGGAGCCGGCCCAGATCACTCCCCCATCCCTTGGAGACGGCGCGATCGTGAACACCGTGGCATACGTCTCGACGCCGGTGTTGTCCTTCGTGATCGGCCCGCCCGACGCGCCCATCGTCTTCGGATCGTGGCGCGTGAGGTCGGGGCTGATCCTGGTCCAGCTCTGCCCTTCGTTCGTCGACTTCCACACGTGCTGGGACCCGACGTACAGCGTTGACGGATCGGTGGGCGCCATCACGATCGGGAACGTCCACTGGAAGCGCTCCGCGATATCCACCGACGCGTAGCCCATGGGATTGTCCGGATGCGGATTGATCTGGCGCTCCTGCCCGGTGCGCCGGTCGAGCCGCGTGGTCAGCCCGCCGTAGCTGCCGGCATAGAAGATGTCCGGGTTCCGCGGATCGCTTGCGATGTACCCGCTCTCGCCGCCGCCGACGGAATAGAACACCTGATCGGCGCCGCCGCCGGATCCGCCCGGCCCGCCCTGCGGCAGCCGGCTCGACACGCACGCGGTGCTGTTGTCCTGCTGCGCGCCGCAGATGTGATACGGAACGTGCTTCGTCGTGATGACGTGATAGAACTGCGCGGTCTGCATCGTTTCCGCCGTCCACGTCTCGCCGCCGTTCACGGAGATCGTGCCTCCCCCGTCGTTGGCTTCGATCATCCGGTTCGAGTCGTTCGCGGCGATCCAGAGGTCGTGGTTGTCGCCGTGCGGTACGCTCACTGACTTCCACGTCTTGCCGGCATCGGTCGACTTGTAGATGTTGACGTTCAGCACCCAGACGGTGTCCTTGACCTTCGGATCCGCGTAGACGCGGGTGTAGTAGAACGCGCGCTGCCGCAGATCGCGGCGCTCGCTGACCTTCCTCCACGTGGCGCCGGCATCGTCGGACAGGAAAAAGCCGCCGTCCTCGGCTTCGATCTGCGCGTAGAGGCGCGTCGAATCGGCGCCAGACACCGACAGGCCGATCTTCCCGAGCATGCCCTTCGGCAACCCGGGGTTGCGGGAAATCTCCGTCCAGTGATCGCCGCCGTCGGTCGACTTGAACATGCCGCTGCCCGGTCCGCCGCTCGACATCTCCCAGGAGTTGCGATACGCCTCCCACAACGCAACGTACAGGACTTTCGGGTCGTTCGGGTCGATGACGAGCTCGTTCGCGCCGGTTCTGTTGTCGCGGAACAGAATCCGGTCCCACGTCTTGCCGCCGTCTTTCGATCGATACACGCCGCGATCCGGATTTGGCGCGGCGTGGTGGCCGAAGGCCGCCACGTACACGAGGTCCGGATTCGTCGGATGCACACGGATCTTCGCGATCACCTGCGTCTCGGTCAGGCCGATGTGGGTCCACGTCTTGCCGGCATCAGTCGACTTGTAGGCACCGCCGCCCTGGATGATGTTGCCGCGGATGTCGGCTTCGCCGGTGCCGATGTACACGACGTCAGGATTGGAGGCCGCGACCGCGACCGCGCCCACCGACGAGTAGTTGATCTGACCATCGGTCACGGGTCGCCAGGTCGTGCCGCCGTCGGTCGTTTTCCACAGCCCGCCACCGGTCGCGCCCATGTAGTACTCGTTGGGCCGCGTCGTGCTGCCGGCCACGGCTATCGACCGCCCGCCACGGGACGGCCCGAGGCTGCGCCACCGGAGCGCGCCAAACGGGCCCGCGTCGGCAGGCTCGGCGGCCTCTCCTCTCCGCTGCGCACCGACAACTGCCGGCAGACAGAGGAGAACCAGGAACGCTATTGAAATCTTTCGCATCCTGCAATGTTACCGCGCCTTCGTGACCACGACGAAGCGCTCCAGCGGCGTGTGGTTGCGCCACAGCGCCCGGCCCGAGGTTGCCGTCATCCCCTCTCGTTGATAGATGATCTGCAGCCTTGCGCCCCGCGCAACGAGCTCCTCAAAAGCGGTGTGCCGCATCACGCAGTAGAACGGCTCGGATCGATCGAAAAAGGTCTCCGCTTCGGCCGGCTCCTCGAGCATCGTGATGTGACGGCCCACATAGAAGCGGTAGTTCGGCGTCCAGCGGTTCATGCGATAGCTGGCGACGCGATCGGTCGGCTGCACGCGCGAGGCCACCCAGCGCGCCACGTCAGGCACGACTTTTCGCTGTTCGAGCGCCGGCATGACGAAGACAATCAGTCCCGCGTAGGTCGCAATCAATGCGGAAATCACGAGCCACGGCACCCTGGGCGGCAGCGCTCCGCGAATGTTGGCGAGCGCCGTCAGGGTCGCGCCGGCCAGCGTGAGCGCGATCGGCACCAACACGGCCGAGCGCGGGAGCTCGAGGCGCTGGATGAGGAAGTACCCGCATCCGAGCCCGACCGCGACGAGAAACGGTCCGATCGAATAGAGGCCCAGACGCGATGCCCGGTTTCGCGGCGCCAATTGCTGCTCGCGGACGTCGTGCCACGCTCGCGCGCACAGCAGACACAGCGCGGGAGCCGCCGGGAACACATAGTGGTCGAGCTTGAAGCTGGAGAACGAGAAGAACGCGACGATCGCGATCGTCCACGCCCAGAGCATCGTCTCGACAGAGTCGACGTGGTCGCCGCGGAAGACCAGACGGAGGTCATCGATCATCCGGCCGGCGAGCAGCCCTGTCCACGGCAGCAGCCCGGTCGCCAGGATTTGAAAATAGAACCAGAAGCCCGGCTGGTTCGCGAAGCGGCTGGCCGCGAACAGTCTGATGTTCTCGTCGAGCGCGTAGCCGTTGACGAAGTCCTGTCGGAAGCGCAGATACATGTAGACGAACCACGGCGCCGACAGCGCGACGGCGAGCAGAAGCCCGAGCATCCATCGCAGCCCCAGCAG
>WNEY01000093.1_pt1 | contig 41517 bp, 34 predicted proteins | sample 5400531 | NCBI WGS metagenome assembly WNEY01 (sample SAMN13153338, study PRJNA577476) | soil metagenome | isolation source: 200 cm saprolite under Douglas fir tree site 1 | place: USA:California | collected 2015-04-18 | reverse complement strand
GCGGGCTGGCCGAGACCAGCCTCTATCACTTCCGGGTGCGTTCGCGGGATGCGGCGGGCAACTTGGCCACGTCGGCGGACTTCACGTTTACGACGCTGACCCCGGATCTCACGGCTCCTCCAGTGTCTATCACGGCCCCGGTCGCCGGGGCGACCGTCTCCGGCATAGTCACGATTGCGGCCAACGCGACCGATAACGTGGGCGTCGACGGCGTCCAGTTCCAACTCGACGGCGCGTCGCTCGGCGCGGAGGTCAGGACCGCCCCCTACGTCCTCGCCTGGGACACGACCACCCTCTCCGACGGCACCCACACCCTCACGGCCGTGGCGCGCGATCTGGCCGGCAACGCGGCGACCTCCGCCCCCCTCAGCGTCACGGTCGCCAACGGCAGCTTCCGGCTGTCGCCGCAGGACACGTCCATCATCCTCAACGCGACCAACTACAGCGGCAACACGCGCCTGATGACGTTCACCTGGCCGGATCACCAGGTCGCCAATGCGATTCTGATGAAGTTCGATCTCTCGGCCATCCCGGCGGGAACCGTGGTGCAGCAGGCGACGGTGTTCCTGGCGTTGGTGGAGAGTGACACGGCGCCGGAGGCCACCTATACGGTGACCGCCCACAAGATGGTGGGAAAGAATCCCGTCATTGCAGCGGCAACCGGGTACACCTCCGATGGCGTGACGAGCTGGACGCCGAACGCCTGCTGCTACACCAACGTGCCCCTGGCCCAGGCCGACATCTCCCCGGCCTACGACACGCAGGTGATCGACAAGACCCTCGGGTACAAGGCTTGGACGATCACCGCCATGGTCCAGGAATGGCTGGCCAACCCCGCGACCAACTTCGGCCTCCTCCTCAACGCGGATCCCTCCCAGCTGGCCGGTCACCATCGCTTCTTCGCGAGCATGGAACATCCGAACAGCACGATCCGCCCCTTCCTGCGCATCACGTACATCCTTCCGTAGGAGGCGCTGGCTGTGGATCCGGCGCCTGACAGGGCTCTGGCCCACCCCGCCACCAACTCCGGCCTCTTCCTCAACGCGGACCCCTCCCAGCTGGCCGGTCGCTATCGCTTCTTCGCGAGCATGGAGCATCCGGACACCCTGCTGCGACCATACTTGAGGACTACGTATTCGGTCGCGATCAGCGCCGGGTGTAGCTCTTGCCCCGGGGAATCAAACACACGGTTTGTGAGAGGAAGTCGCCACGACCAGGGCCAGCGCAGCTCTGCCTCAACGGCGTCCTCGTTTCTGGGGCCTGAAGGGCAGGAACACCCTGTCTCTACGGCGCGAGGCGTCGGCGGCAAGCTCGGCGATCAAGCGGCTCTTACCGAGGCCCGTTTCACCGATCATCGGCCGAGTGCCAAACTTTTGGTCTTGACGGGGAACTCGGAATGGGCCAGCATCCTGTAATCCATCTAGGGTGCGGATGACATTCGCCTCGACCGATGACGGCACCGCGCAGCGGCTCTACGTAAACGAGGTGCACATGGCCAGCCGCGCGCAAGCAGGCGCCCTCGTCAACGCCTCTGCTGCCTCCGACAGGCCTCGCGCTCGTCTAGGTGACGGGTGCTTGAGGAGCGCGCGTCCCCAGCTCCCCGAGGCAGTTTGGCGAGGCGTCACGCATCGCTCGGCTCGGTGGTGGCTGGTATGGTGCTGCGTGAGTCTCGCGGTCCCCATGGTTCAGGCTCTTGCCTTCCCGCCAGGGCTGGTCGAACCGCTCAGGACTGCGCCGGAGGTGGCGCTCACAACAGCTGAGGGCGCGGAGTTTCGGCTCAGCCAGCATCAGGGCGAGATCGTGGTGATCGTCTTTGGCTACACACTATGCCCTGACGTTTGCCCGATGACGTTGGCACGGCTGGCGCAGCTCAGGGCTCGACTGGGGACGGCCGCTGAAGGGGTTCGCGTGGTGTTCGTCACGCTCGATCCTGAACGGGATACAACCGCCCGAGTGCGCGCGTATACGCGGGGGTTTGATCCGACCTTCGTCGGCCTAACCGGGACCCCCAAGGCGGTCGCTCAGGTGCGCGACGCCTACGGCGTCGTCGCAGGCAGACGCGCGGCTCCCGGCAACCCGGGATATCTCGTGGACCACTCGACCTTCGTTTTCGTCGTCGACCGAGCGGGCCAACTCCGATTCATGTTCCCTGCCGGCACGTCAGTCGAGGAGATGATTCACGGGATCGTGACCCTCCTTCACTAACAACCGCACTAGGGAATTGAATGTCGGCGACCGGAAGGCTTTACTCAGAGAACCGCCCGATTTCATGCAGGCAGACAGGGTGGGTCAACGCCCCGTGTCGGCGAGGGAAGTGAAGTGTTGGAGTCAGGCCCTTGGACGTCACTCCGGCCCGGTTTCTTTGGACACGTCGCGGCCCTCGTCCTTCTGGTAGCCCTGGCCGGGGCTGAGACCGCCACCGCTCAAACCACCACGGTCAACTTCGACGCCCCGGCCCCCCCGGGGTCTTCCTTCAGCTTCCTGAACGGAGTCTTTCAGGGGATGGACTTCGGGACCGGCCAGTGGCGCTGGGAGAGCGCCTACAACGTCGATCCCACCAACCACATCTTCTTCGACTCGCCCTCGGGGACGTCGCGGACGTTCCGATTCTCCCCGGCGCCGCGGATTCTGACGAGCCTGAGGGTGTTCACGAGTGGGGCGGGCACCCTGACGCTCTCCGATGACCGGGGCCAGACGCTCGCGCGCGCGGTGCCCACCGGGTCGATGCAGCTCGTCACCACCGCCTGGGGCCTGGCCTCGACTGTCATCACCGTGGCCTTCACGTCGGGCTGGAATCTCGGGATCGATGACATCATCTACACCGTGGCCGGCGGCGCCGACACGACCCCGCCGACCGTCTCGCTGACCGGGCCGCCGGACGGTGCCGTCGTCGCCGGCACGGTCCCGGTGTCCGCCCAGGCTGCCGACAACGTCGGCGTCGTGGGGGTCCAGTTCCTGCTGAACGGCGCTGCCCTCGGGCCCGAAGACACCCTGTCGCCCTACGCGACCTCCTGGAACACCACGAGCGTCGTGAATGGCTCGTACACCCTGACGGCCGTGGCCCGCGATGCGGCGATGAACCAGACGACCTCCGCTCCCGTTCGCGTCACGGTCGCCAACGGGCTGGTCGGGGGAGCGGGGTACGCGCTCCGCTTTCACGGCAACGGCGTCAACGACATCGATCGCGTGAAGATCCAGATCGACGACCCCGCCACCACGGCCCCCGGCCCGCCGGCCGACGTCGGCGCCACGGACTTCACGCTGGAGTTCTGGCTCCGAGCCCTGGCGGCCGAAAACCCGGCCCCAGCCGTGGCGTGCGGGGCGAACAACAACTGGATCTTCGGGAACATCGTGGTGGACCGGGACCGCTTCAACCAGGACCGTGCCTTCGGCCTCTCCATCGCCGGCGGCCGCGTGGTCTTCGGCGTGGACGGACAGGGGACGGGACGGCTCACCCTGTGTGGCACGAGCAATGTGCTGGACAACCAGTGGCATCACATCGCCGTGCAGCGGCGCCGGGCCGACGGGTGGCTCTGGCTCTATGTCGACGGGCGCCTGGAGGCGCAGGGCGACGGGCCCGACGGCGACATCTCCTATCCGGATAACGGCGTTCCGGGGAACTTCTGCGGCGGTCCCTGCACCAACAGCGACCCGTACCTCGTCCTCGGCGCCGAGAAACATGACGCTGGCCCGCAGTTTCCGTCGTTTGCGGGATGGCTCGACGAATTCCGGCTCTCGAACGTCCTCCGCTATGCGGCCAACTTCCCGCGCCCACCAACCCCATTCCTGCCCGATGCGAACACGGTGGCGCTCTACCATTTCGACGAGGGCAGCGGGGACGCGATCACCGACACTCGAGGCGTCAGCGGCGGGCCGAGCCACGGCGTGCGCCGGTTCGGCGGCAGCCCGGCCGGACCGGAGTGGGTCCCTTCAGACGCCCCCCTAGCGAACGGCCAAGCTCAGGTCGGCCAGTGGTCCGCGCCGTTCAGCCTGCCTATCGTGGCTGTGAACATGATCCTCCTCCGCACGGGTCAGGTCTTGATGTGGGACGGCGATACGAATGGCGGCGACGCACGACTCTGGAACCCTGCCCTCGGAACGTTCACGTCGGTCCCCAACAACCTCACGAACCTCTTCTGCTCAGGACAGATCGCCCTACCGGACGGGCGAGCTCTTGTCGTCGGTGGACATCAGGCCGGTTTCGTCGGAGTCCGCGACGCCAACGCCTTTGACCCGCTCACGCGGACGTGGCAGCCGGCAGCCCCGATGGCCTTCCCGCGCTGGTATCCGACGGCGACCACCTTGCCGGATGGCCGCGTGCTCGTGACCTCGGGGACGACCACCTGTTCGACCTGTCTGGCCGACACGCCCGAGATCTATGACCCAGCCAGCAATACCTGGACCCAGCTCAGCGGCGCCCGCCTGACGATGCCGCTCTACCCGTTCATGTTCGTGCTCCCCGACGGCCGCGTCCTCTTTGCCGGGTCGGACGAGGCGAACACGAACACTCAGGCGCTCGACATGACAATGGAGCGCTGGACCATGGTCGACCCGGTCGTCGTCACGGGCGGGAGTGCCGCCATGTATTGGCCCGGCATGGTGATAAAGGCCGGAAGTCCTGGTAACGTGGACTTGTCGCCGACGCCCGCCTCGAACACCGCCTACGTCATCGACCTGAACCAGCCCAGCCCCGCATGGCGCCAGGTCGGCTCGATGAGTTTCCCGCGCACCTACCACACCCTGACGATGCTTCCCGACGGCAATGTCGTTGTGACCGGCGGCGTGCAGACCACCGACGAGGTCTCTGCGCCCGGTGCCTATGCCGCCGAGATCTGGAACGCGCAGGCCGAGACCTGGACGACGATGGCCGCCATGCAGATTAGGCGATCCTATCACTCGACCGCCCTGCTCCTGCCCGATGGACGCGTCCTGGTCGCCGGGAGTGGGCGCTTCGCTCCGATGACGAACGAGCTCAACGCGGAGATTTTTTCTTCCCCGTACCTGTTTCGCGGGACCCGGCCAACGATCACTTCGGCGCCGACGACCGTCTCGGTGGGCACCGCCTTTTTCGTTGGGACCCCCGACGGGAACGACATCGAATCTGCGGCGCTGGTTCGACTGGGTGCGGTCACCCACCAGATCGATATGGATCAACGCTACCTCCGCCTCCCCTTTGGACTGGCCGCGGGCGGCTTGACCGTTCAGGCGCCGGCGAGTCCGAATCTGACCCCACCCGGGTATTACATGCTGTTCCTCGTGAATACGGCCGGGGTACCGTCGGTGGCGGCCTTCGTTCAGATCTCCGCCTCTTCTGTTCCGAACCCGGTGCCGATGACGACGGGGCTGAATCCGACGTCGGCACCGGCCGGCGGGGCGGCATTCACGCTGACCGTGAACGGTACGAATTTCATCAACGGATCCGTGGTTCGATGGAACGGCGCTAATCGGACGACGATGTTCGTCTCGTCGGCGCGGTTGACGGCGTCGATTCCCAACGGCGACATCGCGACGATGGGGACAGCGTCGGTGACCGTGTTCAACCCCGCGCCCGGCGGCGGCACGTCGAACGCACAGACCTTCACCATTTCTTCCGCCCCCAATCCGCTGCCGACGACGACGGGGCTGAGTCCGGCGTCGGCGCCGGCGGGCGGGCCGGCATTCACGCTGACCGTGAATGGCACGAACTTCGTCGTCGGGTCGATGGTGCGATGGAACGGCGTCAATCGGACGACGACGTTCGTCTCGTCGGCGCAAGTGGCAGCGTCGATTCCCGTCGGCGACATTGCGACGGCGGGGACAGCTCAGGTCACGGTCTTCAATCCCGTGCCGGGTGGGGGCACGTCGAACGCGCAAACGTTCACGATTTCCGCGGCGAGTGGGACGACCACCACGGTGACGTTCGACAACCCGGTGCCGCCGGGCAGCTCCGGGAGTTTCCTGAACGGTCTGTTCCAGGGCATCAACTTCGGCACGAACCAGTGGAGCTGGGAGAATGCCTACGGGCCGGATTCGACCCGGCACATCTACTTTGCGTCGAGCTCTGGGACGTCGCGCACGTTCACGTTCTCTCCAGGGCCGCGGACGCTGGTGAGCCTGCGCGTGTTCACCGGCGCGGCGGGCACCCTCACGTTGACCGACAACGTTGGCCAGAGCCGGACGCAGGCGATCACGACGGGCTCCATGCAGCTGGTGACGACGGGGTGGACGCAGGCATCCACTATGGTGACGGTGGCCTTCACCGCCGGCTGGGAGCTCGGCGTGGACGATATCGTGTACCGCACTCCGTAGCCAGCGGGGGCCTGAACCTTCGTTTTCGTCGTCGACCGAGTGGGGCAACGGCAATTTATTCCCAGCAGCGCGTCAGTCGAGGAAATGAGGAAACGGCTGGGAAGCGTGGCCGCCCTCGTCCTCCTCGGCTCCCTGGCCGGGGCGGCGACCGCCACCGCTCAAACCACCACGGTCAACTTCGACGCCCCGGCCCCCCCGGGGTCTTCCTTCAGCCTCCTGAACGGAGTCTTTCAGGGGATGGACTTCGGGACCGGCCAGTGGCGCTGGGAGAGCGCCTACAACGTCCATCCGCGGTCCTTCCGCGTCTCATGCCTGGCCGGGCCAGGCGGGCCAGAATGATCCTCATGTGACAGAGACCCTCCGCCGCGTTGACGTGCCTCGAGTCCGGCCAGAATAGAAAACGTCATTTCTTTCACTCTGTTGAAGGTCGAGACAGCCTGGCACAGCTAGTGCATATGAGGGGGGCTAGCGGAGACCCTTCCCGATAAGGGCAAACCCGTTGCGAGGCGGGGACGCAAAGCCACGGGTCAGGGCACGACCTGACAGCCGGGTTACCGAAGGAGGGGACGCAGCCTCCCCGGGAAGCAAGTGGTCTCCTGCAGAAGGGGACCACATGTTTGCGAAAGGGCGCACTGCCCTCAATCGCGCTCCTTGCCACCGCTGGCTTCTAGGTCTCGGCCTAGCAATATGCGGGGTACTCCTCGTGGCCACCACGGGACGAGCCGGGATCCTCGATGCGGTCCTGGACCGCCCCACCGTCGCCATCACGGTCCCGACCGCGGGGACGACCGTGATCGGTACCACCACCGTGACCGCCACCGCGACGGACAACGTCGGCATCGCCGGCGTGCAGTTCAAGCTCGATGGCGCCAACCTCGGCGCCGAGGACACGACGGCACCCTACTCCGTCGCCTGGACCACGACCACCGCGACCAATGATACCCATACGCTCACCGCGGTCGCGCGCGACGCCGCCGGCAATTCCACGACCTCCGCCATCGCCGGGAATCTCGCCGTGTCTTCGGATTCGGCCTTCAAGACGGCCGATCCGCCCCGCGGCAAGAAGCACAAGAAGGAGTGGTTCGATGGGCTCTTGGATTCTTTGAAAGGCATGTTCTGAAATGGGAAACTATAGGCAATCTGGACGAGAATCTTGTCCCCGCTGGGCGGGCATGATGAGTGCGTGGGGGCTAGCTCGACGGCGCCCGACCGATGTTTCATCCAGGAAACCCACGGGAGGCTCCGATATGCGACAGAGAACGGTATTTATGCAGGCGGTATTCGTGACCATAGCCGTGACCATAGCGATCCTCGCCGCCTCTAGCACTGCCGTGGCCGACATGTATTTCAATTCGACTGAACCGGGGTGCAACGGGTCCGACCCCAACGTCCTCATGTGTGACGACTTCGAATCCGGCACGTGGTACGGGGTAGACTGCGACGTCGCGAACTCTTCTGGTGGCCTGCTCCAGACTCATGGATGGTGCGGCACGATCTTCGCGGACCCGATCACGCCACCGGGAGCGGCCACGTGCGGCAATGTCGGCGCCGTGGGGACCAACTGCGCGGCGAACGGCGGGCTGCACACGGGGATCGGCGGCGTCAATATGGCCAACCACGCGTTTTTCGGCGGTCCCGTGACCGAACTGTATGCCCGGTGGTACTACAAGACGAATGCCGGCTACATGTGGGGGGCGGAAAAGCACACCAACGTCACCAAGACTGCCGGCGACATCACGTGGTTCAACATCCAGTTCAACTGTGGGATCGGAGCAGCGTCAACGACAGCAACGCCGTTCGTTCAAATCATCCATGGGCCGAGCTCCACCTGCCAAGTCCCAAATGTCAGCAGCATCGACCTTCAGAGCGGCCGGTGGTACTTCTTCGAGATCCACGTGATCCTCAACTCTTCTGGGACGACGCCCAATGGCCTGATCGAGATGTGGATCAACGACTGCGGAGCCGATGGCCTCGGTTGCAACGCCCCGGTGACGCCAACCCTCCGCACGCGGATGACGAACGTCGCCTTCGATCGCAACCAGACCGGCTGCCTGAGCACGCCCTGCCGCATCGAGGTGCTCTGGTTCGAGAACTGGGCCAACCCCGGCTCCTCGGGCACCGGCTATCTCGACCAGATCAAGGTCTCGAAGGTCGGCCCGATCGGGTTCATGTCCAAGGGCGGAACGCGGCCGCTGCCCCCGAGCAATCTGACGGTTCGGTAAGCTCGCGGTTCAACCTCAGTTCAGCTGTGCGATGGATCGCGACTGGGACGCTACAATGGCGTGATGGTAAGCAGCGCGACCGTCCCCGGAGCGGTGCTGTGCGCCGCCAATTACTCGGCCAACATCGGATATGCCTGGGACTTCATCGAAGGACTCTACGCGCGCTTGGCCGATCATCTCGCAACCCACAGCATCACGACGTATGTCGCCTATCCGACGATCTCGGCCCCGCCTCGGGCACTTATAGGCAGCGCCGCCGTGGCGGTCCCACTCGAGGCCTCACTGGCCACCGCGGCCGGTGTCAGGGCGACGCTCCATTTCATCCGCCACCACCGCGTTCGCCTGCTCTACCTCACGGACCGACACGCGCGTAGCCTGCTTTATCCCCTCGTGCGTGCGGCCGGCGCACGCGTCCTGATGCACGACCACACGTCTGGTGGGCGGACCCAAACGCGCGGCGTGAAGCGGCTCGCCAAGAGGCTGCTCGCGAACGTGCCCGGGCTGACAGCGGACGTGGTCGTCGCAGTGAGCGACTACGTGGCAAGGCGCCAGACCGAGGTTGGCCTGATTCCGGCCCGGCGCGTGGTGCGCGTGTGTGGAACGGGCTGGCGGTCGCCGAGCAGCCGCCGGCCCAGCGCCCGCAGAGCCTCTTCCGCCTGGCCAGCGACCGACCCGTCATCGCCTGCGCGTGTCGCGCGACGCCCGAAAAAGGCGTTGACGTCTTGCTACGTGCGTACGCGCGACTCCTCGACGCTTGGCCGCCGCACCGGCCCCGGCCGATCCTGCTCTATATCGGCAGCGGTCCGCACTTCGCGGAGTTCGCGTCACTCAGAGACCGACTGGGACTTGGGAGCGATGCCATCTTCGCCGGGTATCGTCAGGACGCTGGGGCGATCCTCGCGGGCGCACAGGTGTGCGTAGTCCCTTCCGTGTGGCAGGACGCGTTCCCGCTCGCAGTTCTAGAGACCATGGCCAGGGGGAAGCCGATCGTCGCCACCGCGGTCGGCGGCATTCCCGAGATGATCGAGACGGGCGTGACCGGCGTACTTGTCCCGCCTGGCGACGAGGCGGCGCTAGCCGCAGCGATTCGTGCTCTGCTCGACGACCCGATGCGCGCTGCAGAACTTGGGGCCGCCGCCCAGCGGCGAGTGCGAGAGCGCTTCACTCCGGAAGGACAATTGGCGCGACTTGCGGGTTTGATCGAAGCAGCGTTCGGGCGTCCTTGCTCGCTCGCTGGGAACGGCGTACCGATGCGCACATGATGAGCGTCGGAGTTACGGGGACGTCACGCCCACGCTCATCGGGCCGATTCGCGCCTTCGACACCACGATCTGGTCGTAGTACATCTCTCCGATGCTGGCCGGGTTCGCCCAGTTCTCTAGCCAGAATGAGCCGATCAATGAGTTGTCTCCCGCAACACGAAAAAGGACGTTGGCATAGCGCATTCGCAGTGTGCCAGGAGTTGTACAGCCGAGTCCGTCTTCACCGCAATTGTCCATCCACAGTTCCAGCACACCGTCGTTGAGGCCCGGCGTGTTGAGCCAGAGGTGTAGCTCGACGTAGTACCAGTTGGGCGCCTGGGGACCAAGATTCTGTCCCTGATTTTGGACGAGGTTCACGCCCTGGTTGATCGCATAGAAGACCGGATAGCCCAGTGGGGTGGGATCTGAAATGCCCCAGAACAGCGTGCCGAAGTATATGCCGCCCACACCTGCACAGCATCGGTTGAAGGTTAACGCTTTTTCCTGGCCGAACAGGAAGCCAGCTAACGGACGCACATAGTAGCGAAAATAGATTTCGGATACGCTTGTCAGGTTCCTGAGATCGTGGTCGGCCATCGCCAGCGCCTGTCCGATCCCGGCATGCGGACCGCTCGTGGCGGCGCAGTTTGTTCCGGCCACCCCTAAGCCGCCACAGCGTCCAAATCCCGTCGCCTGAGGGTCGGGGCCTCCGAACGGTGACCCATTCCAGCCACCGTTGAGCGGGTTGTTCTTGTCAGCGGGAGTGACGAACCAGTTCCCATCCTCGAAGTCGTCGCACCAGAGAATATTGGGATCACTCCCGTCGCAACCCGGTTCCGCCGAGTTGAACCGCTGCGCGACTGCACCATACGTCACGACCACATCGTTGAACTCGATCGGCTGGTTGGACACGTCCAGGGCAATCACCCCACTGCGATAGGCCGTGTCATTGACGCGGATCATCAGGATCCCGTCGTAGTACACCCCTATGACGCTGCCTGTGAAGGTCACCCGGAGTGTGTGAAAGGTTCCCGTATCAAGGGGGATGTCACGAGCCACCCCCAACACCGTCAACCCCGGACTGTCGATATACCAGGCGGTCACGCGAACGAGCCGGATCTCGCCCGTGGCCGGGTAGACCCATACGGCGTACCCCGCGCCCGTCCCAGGGTCCACCCGGCCTCGAATGCCGCCAGGATAGTTGTCGAGCGTCGCCAGGCGGATCTTCACCTCCAGCGCGTAGTCGCTCCAGGACGGATCCCCCCGGTAGGACTGCGTGTGACCACCGCCGTCGTAGGTGTACACCCCGTCCACGACGCTCCATCCCGCCGCACGCCCCAGGGGGGAAATCGTCCAGCCATCCGCAGCGCCGTCATTGAAATTGTCCCGGAGCAGGACTGACCCAGCGGTCACCGACTGCGACCCAAGCTCTGAAGGATCGGTGAGTGCACCCACTATGACGCCTGCGAATACGAGCAGACCAATGACGAAACGGGGAGGACAAGATGTCATCTTACGCTTCGCCTTTTCGGGGCGTCAGGCTCCTCGAAACGGGACCGTGGGAAGTCGTCCAGTGTTCCAGGCGACTACCGCTCTCTGGCTCTATTCGCGCGGAACGAGTCGCACGGGGCCGTGCCCGGACCGGCCATCAACCGATACTTTCTCGCACTGATGTGTGACCTTCCGGACGGTCATCGCCAGCCCACGATTTAATGGGAGCCGAGCTTTGCTTTCGCAGGAGAACGGCAACGGCGTATCGCGTCCGCTGGCCCCGGACGCGATCCATCATCACCAGCAGGCGGCACATTGGCGTGAGAGCCAGTTGAAACGCTCGGTTGCACGGGGTATTCCGGAACGGCAACGCGAAGAGGCTCGTTGCCAACTCACCAGACCAGTAGCCGAAGGTCGGCCACGATTCGACGACCGCGAATCCCGCCTCCCGAACCACGCTCACGAACTGATCTTCGGTCACCTCGTCCGCCACATGCTCCTCCTCCGCCCACGCGTGGAACTCTCCGAGACATCTCGAGAACGGAACCGGTCGCGGCCGGACCGTCGGGATGTGGAAGAAGGCGACCCCCCGAGGCGCGAGCGCCGCATGCAGGTGCCAAAGAGCCCGGCGCTGCTCCATCAGATGCTCGAGCACGTCGATTGACACGATGACGTCGAAGGATCCGTGAATCGGATCGGTCACACTGGATACCTCAAACGACACGTTTGACAAGTACAGCGCCCGAGCCACGTCACGATTTCTCGCGATCAACGCGCCGTCGATGTCAATGCCCGGCACCTCCGCCTGTGGGAAGCGTCGCGCCAGATAGAAGGTATGGTCGCCAGAGCCACACCCGGCATCCAAGATCGTGCGCGGAGCAGCATCAAGACGGTCCAGCGCGTGCCGAAGATATCGGTGATGCAGGTAATGCGCGGGATCGGCGACACCCAGCACGCGGAATGCCGTTCGATGAGCCAAGCCAACGTCGCCGCGAACTAACCGCTGTTCACCGAAGCCCACCATGCTCTCCCTGCCTCGAGCGGCTGCGGTTCCATCGCCACGTCACGGCCACCGGCGCCTGGTGGCGCGACCTTGCGGAGCGCTGCTTCGTCGCCCCCACCGCCAGGCCTCTCAGGCGCGGGGCGCATCCCAGGACGCGACCCCTGAAGGCATCGATCCGCCGCGACCATCCCTCGCTTCATGTCCTCGGTCCGCCGCATCGCCATCGGGAACGGGCCGAACGACCTTCGCCGGATTTCCTACTATCACCACGTTCGCGGGGAAGACGCCCGCGCACACCGCTCCGAATCCCACCACCGAGTTGCGACCGATCCTCGTACCGGGCAGAACGCCAACCTGCGCGCCGATCCAGACGTTCTCCTCTAGGATGACTGGCACAACACGAACCACGGCGTTTGGGCGGTGCCGATCGACCCCGAGACTGTGGAAGTCGGTATCCATAATCGTGCACCGGCCGAGGATGGCTCTGGGCCCGATTCGAATCTCCTTCTGGCACCCAAAGCTCGTACCATTCACGAAGGAGTCACTGCCGATTTCGATCGTGGCTTCCGGAGCGTAGGTCCACGGTGTCACGGTCATTCCCACTCGGACGTTATCCCCGAAGATGACCCGACCCGGGCCCCGGAGAATCAGCTTGCCGTCGATCCGAAGGTTCCGGCCTGCTTCGAACCTAATACCGCGGACACGACAGGACACACGGCACCACATTCCTCGGCTCAAGGCCAGCCCCTCTCGTAGCGCGATGCGGGGCCGAACCAACGCCATCCGGATCAGCTTCAGCCAGGAGGCTTCCACGGGATCCTCGTTGGTAGCGGTCTCAGGCCTCAACAATCTGCCTGATCGCAACCGCTGGATTGCCAGCCACCAGTGTGTTCGGCGGAACCGACTTCGTCACGACCGAGCCGGCGGCCACGACGGAGTTGTCCCCGATGGTGAGCCCGCGCATGATGATGCAGCCGATACCGATCCATACGTTCCGGCCGATCACGACGGGGGCTGCATCGTCCGCCGTGATCGGGGCGCGGGCCAGACGTTTCGCGGGGGACATAGGGTGGCTGATGTTGTCGAAAATCGCCACATCGCCGGCGATCAGAGTGTCGTCTCCGATCCTGACGCTCTTGGCCACGCTCATGATGTTGCGATAGTTGATGCTCACCCGATCGCCGATGATCAGCTCCGCCCGCGGCACCACGCTGAAGCCGAGATCCCAGGTGCAGGGAGCGCCGATGGTCACGTCGTCGCCGATCTCAATCCGTCCGTTCCCGATGATCTGGGGAATCGCACCTTCGAGGTGCAGCCGCCTGCCGATCCGGGCACAGCGATAACGAAACAGAGGCTCTCGGTACAATACCTTGGCGCCGAAGTGGTAGGTCATCAGCGCCAGTTGCGTCACGCCGTATACGACTCCCAGCAGCGGCCGAATCACCGGCAACCGCACTCCGCGTAGCGCCCGCCGGGCCGGTCGTGCATACCGAAGCACGCCCCGACCCTCGCGGGCCGCCGCTACGATGTCCTCCCAGCCCATCATTCATGCTCCAATCGCTACCATCAATCTCTGCATCTGGACGCCTTCCATCCACTCGTTCAGCAGCGCTTCGTCAGACCGGACGTGATCGACTGGCCGAGTATGACCCAAGACCGCCTCGATCGCCTGCTCCGCTGCGGTTTCATCGTGGTTGCCGACGACGAAGTGTCCTCCTACCTGCCGAAGCATGCGAGCCGTCTCCCCCTGTGCGTCGGCAAATGCGAGAATCGGCCTCCTCGCGCCAAGGTACTCGTAAAGCTTGTTCGGCACCTGATCTGGCTGCCCTTGGGCAAGCAGCAAGAGCAGGTCCGCTTGATCGAGGATCGTTCGGACGGTGGTGGGGGGCACCCAGTCTCGAAAGTGGGCGATGTCCCCCAAGCCCAAATCTCGAGCTTCCGATTCCACGGATACCGTCCCGAACGAGCGACAGAGCCCGACGAGGTCGAGCCGGATGTCCGCTGGGCCATATTCATGATTACGAACGACCGCGGCAAGGCTCCTGAGCAACGGGCGTGGATCGCGACTGTAATACAAGGTCCCGACGTAGGCGATTCGGAATGGGCCGGGCACACGCTCCCCTCCATCGGGCTTGACGAGGCGCTCGATTCCGTTCCGAACAACAACACACCGCCCTCGCCGTTCCGGCTCCAACCGCGCGCACAGTCCCCTGTGGATGCCCTCCGACACGCTCACGACGTGATCGGCGTTGCGCAGGCAGACCCGCTCGAGCCACGCATCCACCGCATCAGCAACGCGGCTGCGCACCCACCACGGCTTCTGAGTATTTGCGGCCCACGGGTCTCGGAACTCGGCGACCCAGCGTATCCCCATCCTCCATTTCACCAACAGTCCCACGAGATGCGGGGAATACGGCGGACAGGTCGTGTACACGACGTCGATCGGCTCTCTGCCTAGAGAACGGATCATCCGCAGAGCGGGGAGGATGAAACCTTGTCGATCGTCGGGAAGCCACATCAGCGAAAACAGGAATCGCTTCCAGGCAGCGACCCTGATCGGAGGAGCCCACAGACTCACCCCGCTTGTGCCGTTCCCACTGTGTCGGCGCCCCAAGAGTGCCAGGCGCGCTTTCAGTGCCGCGAACACCTCTCGCGCGCCCTTCATCGGTGTCACGGGGTGAATGGACACCCCTGCGGGGGCAGGCGCTCGTGTTTCAATCTCTCCGGGGAGGCGAGCGGTCACGACGTGAACCCGGTGGCCGGCCTCACGAAGAGCCCGAGCCACCTTGACCGCGCGTAGCGAGCCGACGGCCGGGTCGGGATCGTAGTGATAGGCGACCAGGACAACCCTCATCTTCACGCGTCCGTGGTATCGCGATCGGTGATGATCGCGATCACCGGCTTCAGTGCCCGTGCGATCTGGTCGAGGCACATGTCTAGTGCCGCCTCATCCTTGCCAGCTGGATCTCGAATCTCCAGGGGCACGTCGGGCGCGAGGCCGCTGAGGAGGAATGTCTTCCGGCGAGCTTCAGGAAATCGTCGGCATACGACGACACGTTGAGACACCTCCATGACCAGCACGACGTCGGCGGTCTTGACCATCGCCTTCGTTACGGCCACGGACGAATGACCGCTGAGGTCTATCTGGAGATTCTCACATCTCGCTCTTATGTAAGGATGCGCGGGCCACCCCGGCACCGTTTCGAGACCTGCAGATCGAACTGATACCGGCCTTGTCCCTGCAAGGGCAGCGGACAGCAGATGAGCCGCAAACACGCTCCGGATGACATTCCCCTGACACAAGACGAGGACACTACGCGCACGACACAGGTCTTGCACCAGCCGTTCCGGGTTCCGCCGGACCCCCTCGGCTTTCCGTCTCTCCAGCCTTTCGAGTACCCGGCGCCCCACCGCCTTCAATCGCGGCATGATGCGTGCACTTTCTCGGCCAGGCGAAGGTTCCACCGTCAAGACGACACCCGCGGAGCCATCTCTACCAGCGGCATCACCGCGCGAATCGGCGGCAGCCCACTCGCTCAATCGTTCGTCACCGCGTCACAAAGCCACGACGAACCAACTCGGAAGCGACAATGCCGGCTGCCAGGCCATGGCCGCTCTCGTTCCAGTGTCCGTCACGCTCCAAATAGAGACTGGGGCCGCCGGCCGCAGTCCGCTCTCTAAACTGTGGCAATAGATCGATCACCTCTACTCCCACGCGCTCCGCTACGCCACGCAGCAACCGTTGGGGCCGATCAATGTCCAGCGCACCCGTAGCCGTCCCGACACGCTCGACGAGCCCTCCCGGTGCCTGCCCGGACACCTGTACTGCCAGAGGCAGAAGCACCACGACGGCCTCGGCCTTCTGCTGAGCGGCGATCAGGGCTATCCGCTCCAGAAGCAAGCGCGTGGTTTCAAGTCCCCTGGCCAGCTCTCGACTCGTCGTCGGCCGAAACAGGTCCAGGACGTGGGCGTTCAGCTGCTCAGCCTCGATCCGTCTTTCCCGCGACCGTCGATACCGCAAAAACAGCTGATACGCATGAGATCGACTTGCCAAGAACCCCTTCAGCTCGATCAGGCGGAATTCTTGTGAGGACAGGGTCCTCCGGGACCCTTCGGTCAACGCGCCATGCTCGATTTTGTGGAATCTCTCTCGCAGATTGTCCTTCACGTCGTTATTCAGCGTCAGGGCAACCAGGATGAGATCAGGCTCCCACCTCGCACCGTACTTCTCCAGGTACATCAACTCGTCGTCAGTACCCCATCCGCTGACGCTGGCGTTCACGACCTCAACCGGCCTTCGAGTCGTCGCCCCGAGCTCCCTTTCCAATAACCGCGGGAAGGAGGCTTCAAAGGGCAGCTGAAGCGCTTCCATAAATGAGTCCCCGAGGATGAGGATTCTGTACGTCCCATCCACCTTGGGGACGGTGTGCTCTCGATCTCGCATGCCTACCGAGTTGATCGACACCACGTGGCCGAACTGAGGGAGATAGGTCACCAGACCAGGCCAATGCAACGCGAGTCCGTCCCTGTCTTCATGCCATACGCCAAGCGGCTGCGGATAGAAGAGCCGCAGTCCGAGCTCTGCACATCCGAGAGCGACGACGACGGCCCCGACGGCCAATAGAGCATTCACGCACCACACCCTCAGCCGTTTCTTCACAGCCCACCCGCGCGCTCAACTTCCCTGATCCGGCGAAACAGGGAGGCAGCGACCAGCACGTTGCCCTTTTCATTCGGGTGCATGGTGTCCCAGAAGTACTCCGTCTTCGTCGCCAATGAATCGAACGAGGCGGCGAGGTCCACGATGTCTACGTTCTCGCTGCTGCCAACTTCCCGAATCGTCCGATTGTACGCCCGATGCAAGCTGAGGAACCTCGACACATCATAGGCCCCCACGAAGTATGGGAACACGACATTCGCCCGTCGGAGCTCGTCGAGCGTCATGCCAGGGCGTACGACCGTTGGGAGCGTCGCGAGCACCACCTTCATGTCGTGGTCACGCAACACCCTCACGATCTGCCCGAGATTGGAGCGATAGTCGGTCGGAACGAAGGCGTCATATGCATGAACGTCGACTGCATCGGTCGAGAATGTCGGTCGAGACAGGCGAGGTCTGAGGTCCATGAAGATCAGCTTCTTGTACGCCTTGATGAGGTAACTCTCGTTCATGATCTGCGCCAGCAGCCGGTATCTGTCCGACCCAGCCGGGCTTGACGGGTCCATCTTCATCAGGTCGTTCCATCCGACGTAGATGATGACCAGCCTCGGTTGATACCTGATGAGCTCCTGACGTATCCGGTCCAGCGCGAAGCCTGAGTTGTACCCCTCGATGCCTGCGTTGATCACCTCGAAGCGCCTGGAAGCGGAAGTGTCGTTCAGTGACCGCTCCAGCACGCTGGGATAGCCGATCCTCCACGCGCCGGTCGCGAACGTGCACGAATCGCCCACTGCCATGATGCGGTAGACTCCGGGCTCAGGCCGTTCCTCGAATTCGGGTCCAACGAAGCCTCGGGAGTTGATCCAAAACTCGCTCCCGCTTGGCGTGGTGTACCGGATGTTCGGCACGAGCTCCAGACGCCCCGTGCTCCAGTTGTATCGCTCGTAGGATGTCCGAAAATAGAAGGTCCAGAGTCTTACCGTGCCCTCAAGCCCCACGAGGAGAGCACAGACGATGATCGTGGAGAGCAGGATTTGCTTGCCGACCGGCAACCGGTGCACATCCGAGTACCCCGTGCTCGTCAATGTCGTCGTCTTCGACTGCGCACGCGTCAACACAGAAGTCTCCTCGAGAGGCCCTCAGACTCCCGGAGATCCCGTCACGGCCGAGGCCACAGGTACGACCGCCCTCCGCCGCACTGCCTTCAGATGATTTCCCGCAACCTGCCTGACCGCGACTGCCAGCGCCATGAACAGCCACACATAGGAGAAATAGAAGAGTGATAGGAACAATCCGTTCACGAGACACGCCACGATGCTCCCCGCGACTGCGTCGGAGTAGTGGCGAAGACTATCCACCTCCCCAGACACCCTACCGAGTCTCCGGACCTGCCTGAGATCCCTGAACGTGTACCAGAGGAGAATCAGGAATAGGCACGCTCCGGTGGCGCCCAGCTCCGCGAGCATCTCCACGAATAACGAGTGCGCGATAATACTTCCCCCGAGAGATCGACCATACTTGTCTAACTGATCTTTGGACTGGTAGTCTCCGACCACCCAGCGGAAGTTCCCAGGTCCCACCCCGAAGATTGGATTGGCCTCGAACATCCGCAGTCCAATCTTCCAGACCTCTAGACGCAAGTCGGCCGTACCTTCGTTGACGTCGCTGATCGTCGACATCTCCTCCCAGTAAGCGGGGCCCGCCACGGTCAAGACCGTCAGCCCAATAAGCGCCGCAACGCCAAGGCCAATCAGTCTCCTCCGTGCTCTCACCAGACAGTACGCGACCACCGCACACAGGCCAACAAAGCCGCCCCTCGAGAAGCTGACGACGATGGCCACACAAAACACGAGGATGCTCAAAACCAACAGTACCTTTCCGAGCCGGCGCTTTTCCGCCTGGATGCAGAAATACGCACACGAGATCGCCATACCCATCATCGCCGCAACATAGTTCTCGTCCTGGGCTCCTGCCGCTCCCGCTGGGCCGAATCCGCTATGAACGATGGCATAGCCACCGACATACGCCGCAACACCTATAAACGAGTACATCCATAATCTGATCTGTCGAGCCGACGTGATAAAGCGAGTCATCGGAACGCACGTACAGAGAAGCACGGTGGCCATCCCGTAGGTGGTCCAGAACGCTGCATAGGAATTGATCGCCAGAGGAACCCCGAGACCCATGAGCACGACGAACCCGAAGAAGCAAACGACCTGGGGGCTGGGGCGCCGCCCCGTGTTTCGATTGAGCAGCCAGCCTCCAAACAGCACCACCGAAATCAGCATCGGAATGCCCATCGGACGCGCCGGCCTTCCATACTCGAAAAGGAGATATACCAGGAGCAGAGAGAAGAAGAACCCCAGCCTCTCTCGTCCTACAGCCCGGCTCCCCTTTGTCCCTTCCGCCAGCGCTGCAGCGGATCGTGCGCCAATCGGTGCACGTGCCAAGCGCGCACGGAGCGGGGCCCCTGCCCTCCCGTGGGCCTCTGCGTCGCGGAACCGCGAGTCAGACGCGGCCATGATCAGTCTGCCACCCCGTTCCAGGCTCGAGTCCCAGCGCGCGCGCACCCTGACCGCCGACCGCCCCATTCGTGTTCCACAGACGATGCCAGGACACCAGGTTGATAAGCGCCCAGAGTCTGTTCTCATGGTTCACACGCCCGCTCAAATGCTCCTGCACAATCCTCTCCACTTCGTGGTACTGCAGGTAACCCACTCTTCTGATTTCCGCCTCGCCAAGGATGTCCAGCATGATGTCTCTCAGATCCGTTCTGAGCCACAGCGCAAGCGGCACCGAGAATCCAACCTTGCGCCGGTTCAGAATGCTCTTGGGCAGCAGCCCTCTGAAGGCCTCTCTCATCAAGACCTTCTTCGTCCATCCCGACAGCTTCAGTTGACGAGGGACGCGCGCCATGAGCTCCACGAGGGGATGATCGAGGAACGGGACCCTGACCTCGAGCGAATGCCGCATGCTGATCCGATCCACGAGTGTCAACAGATCGCCGGGCAGATAGAGTCTCAGATCGGCCAACATCGCCGCATGAATGGCACCATCGGCATCTCCCGAGGAAAAGACTTCGCTGACGAGACTCTCCGGCGCATCAAGGCCGCAACTCTCGCGAAAGTCACCCGTCAACAGCCGACAACGCTCGGCCGACGAGAACGTCGTCACCATCGCCGCGTAGCGATCGCCCGAGCTCATCCCGCTCGTCGCGAAAAACCTCTTGGTTTGGTCGATCCATCGACGGCCCGACTCCACGTCGGGCAGCCACGCGACTGCCCGCTCAAACGCCCCAGGCCGCAGCATGTGTGGCAGCCGTCGGTACCGTTCCGACCACAGCATCCCCAGATATCGCTGGTAGCCGCCGCCGATCTCGTCGCCGCCGAGCCCGGACAAGGCGACCGTGACGTGCTGTCGCGTGAGTTTGCTGATGTAATAGTTCGGAATCGCCGACGAATCGGCAAATGGCTGCTCGAGGGCGGCGACCAGCTGCGGTACAAGGGCCGCGATGTCCGGCGACACGACGAACTCACGGTGCTCGGTGCCGAAGCGCTCCGCCACGGTCCTCGCGTATCTACGCTCGTCCTGAAACGAGCCTCGTCCCTCGTAGCCGATGGAAAACGTCTTCACCCGAGCGCCCGACTCCCGCGCCATGATCCCGACCATCGCACTGGAGTCGATGCCGCCCGACAAGAATGCTCCCAGCGGGACCTCGCTCATCAGATGGCTCTTGACGCTGTTCGTGAACTGGCTCAGGAACCGCTCGCGCCATTCCCCGGCCGACACCTGTGCCTCGCTCCTGTACGCCAGGCTCCAGTACCGGTGCTCGGTCACTCGATCCTGCTCGTAGACCAGGTAGTGCGCGGGCGGGAGCTCGACGATATGGCGCCAGATGGTCTCCGGGCCCGGCACGTAGAGGTAGGCGAGGAACCGCTGCACGCTGGCGGCGTTCAGCTCGCGGGGGAATCCGGGGACGCGGTAGAACGCCTTCAACTCCGAGGCGAACAGCAGTCTCCCCTCGAACCGAGCGTAGTACAGAGGCTTGATCCCCAGCCGGTCTCGCGCCAGGATCAGGCGGGAGCGCTTCTCGTCCCAGAGCGCGTACGCGAACATCCCGCGCAGGCGATCGACTCCCGCCTCGCCATATTCCTCGTAGAGATGGACCACGACCTCGGTGTCGCTTCGAGTGTAGAACGTGTGTCCCATCGCCTGGAGATCGTCGCGCAGCTCGTCGTGGTTGTAGATCTCCCCGTTGAACACGACCCACACCGATTTGTCCTCGTTGTGGATCGGCTGACGGCCGCCTTCAACGTCGATGATGGACAGGCGCCGCATCCCGAGTCCGACGGACCGCTGGACGAGAAAGCCCTCGTCGTCCGGACCTCGATGCCAGAGCGCGTCGGTCATCGCCCTGACCAGAGCATCGTCGACCGGACGGCCGGGCGATCCCGCAACCCCGGCGATTCCACACATCAGGCGGTCTCTTCCTCGGCTTGTCCGAACTGCCTCGCCCCGTTGGCGACCTGTCGAACTGCGCCAAGTAAGCGACGCTCATCCGTCTCCCAGTTATACGTGCACCGGACCGCGTTTCTCCCCCGCCTCCCATATTCCTCGCGGACGCCTCGGTCCGCGAAGGAGACGATCGCCTCCGCGAGTCCCCTCGCATCGCGATCCCTGAATACGACCCCACATCTCTCCGACGTCACGATGCGGTCCGTCGGCCTCGCGTTCGACACGATCACCGGCTTTCCCATGGACATGTAGTCGAACAGCTTGTTCGGAATCGTCGTCTGCCAGCTCTCCGTCACGTGGTGCGGAACGAGGCCCACGTCACACCGTGAGACACAGGCCAGGGCTTCGTCGTGTTCGACCCACCCGCGGAACTCGACGCGGTCGCTCACGCCGATCCTGCGGGCTTCCTCGCGGAAATACCGCTCGTCGCGACCCGACCCCATCACCACCAGCCTCACCCGCGGCCGCAAATGCCGCACCTCACGAACCGCCTGGATCACCGTTCCTAGCCCCCTCGGCACCTCGAGCATTCCCAGGTAGACCAGCACCAGTTCATCCTGTGAGCGATCGATCGACGGCTTCGCGTCAACGTCCTCGCCCTTGACTCGCTCCCCTGCCGGCGTATTCATCACCACGGTAATTTTCGAGGCGGGCACTCCCATGCCAATCAGCCGTTCTTTCGACTCGTCGACCACGACAAGGATGTGGTCAGCCTGTCGCACGGAGATCCTTTCGACCAGGTGCACCAGACGCGGATTACGCACGAGCAGGTTGCGAAACCGGAACTGATCCGTGCTCCACAGGTCTTGAATCATGGCCGGGTAGTTCTCGGCCAGGTCGAGGATCAGCGGAATCTTGCGAGCGCGCGCCACCAGAAGCGCCGTCAACGCAAGCGGCAAGTCCCTGACGATCAACACGCCGGCTCCACACCTGCGCGCCGTCTGCCCGATTGCCCGGATCCAGAGCGGGTTGAAAAACGCCGGAAACCCCATCACGGCGTTCGCCCTCTTTGGCAGCCACGATAGGGTCGGCAATCTATGAATGTGGATTCCGTCATGCCTTTCGTACCGACTTCGCCGCTGAGTGTTCCGACTGACCAGATGAACTTCGTGCTCTCGGCGCAACGACGCGCACACCTTCTCCACTCGAACGTCCCATGGGTAGTCAGCGTCCCACACCTTACAAATCGTCACGGAACCGCCCTCGGTCAACGATCTCAGCAGTTGGCATCAGCGTCAGAGTCGCCTCGCATCAAGTGCCACGATTCGAGCGGAATGTCCGCCCCTAGGCTGCCCGTCCGGTCGTGATAGGCCACGTTGAGGGTTCCGCGCATTCCGATGAATCCATTCCACCGAAGATGCCGGCGCATCTCACGATGCGACGCGCTGCAGAAAACCACGTCCATCTTCTCTCTCCGGCACAGCTCGACGGCGGATCTGACCAACAAGTCCAGTACGCCAGGATCGTCCGGATCAAACACGCAATCGACGATCGTCCCCATTCGTATGTCGCCCATGCGTGAATCACCCTCGAATTGCCTCAGCTTCACAAGACAATAGCCAAGGAGCTTCTTCCCTTCGCGACAAGCCACGAGTCGATAATCTCCGAACCTCCCGCCATAGCGAGATCTCAAGTACCGTTCGTCCCGGCATACCCAGACCGTAAACTTCCCCTTCACGCGCTCGGCCAGCGCCACATAACTGGGGTCGAACCCTCGCTCTTGGACGATCGTGGCCCCGGCCCGGCACCGACGCGCCAGGCCGCCGACAGCGGCGAAACCTGCCAAGAAGGCGCTCCCGAGGGCCGCCAGCCCTCGCGCGCTCAGCGCCACGACCGGCCAGAGCCACGTCCATCCCTTGGGCAGGAACGCGCGACCCCTCCCGGAAAACACTCGGACGACCTCGCGCGTCTTCAAGAGCCGCACGTATTGCGGAATCACGCCTACATGCCGCCAGTTCAGACCCTCGAAGACCCTCGAGACGGCCGGTTCCACATGCAGCGTCAGGCCGATCTTAACCGCCTCGCTCATCTTCTTCACCAGCAGCGGCGCTATCGCCCCGTTTCGGTACTCCGGAACGACCATGAGTCCCACCACCCAATGAGCATCAGAAGATCGGCCGGCGATCGACAGTCTGACTGGCAATGTCGCCAGATGGCCAATGACCTCGGCCCCTTTTACGAACAGGACGAGGGGAGACCGTGTAGCCGCCTCCGATGCTACGACCTGCGTCACGCGACTCTCGCGTCGGGGCCACATTCGCCGGACGAACCGGTCGTACCCTTCCCTCAGGTCACTCTCATAGAAACGAACGGCGGAGCTTTCTCTCGTCATGGTTCTGCATTGCGCATCGCTGTCCACTTCTGCTCCCTAGGCGCGGACGCCGTACTCCCGCAGAATCTCCTTGATCTTCCTCACATTCGCCATCTCGATCACGTCGGCGGCGGCAATCCTGACCTTAAAGGTGTGCTCCAGCGCCAGGACCAGGTTCAAATGTCCCATCGAGTCCCAGCCCTCGACCGTCTCCGGCGACGACCTCTCGTCGATACCCCTGCGTTCGACCCCGAACACTCCGGCGACGAGATCCTCGACGGTCCTCATCCCGTCACTCCCCCGACACCGTGATCCAGGCCGGCTTCTCTATCGGGTCGACACCGGCATCCAGTTCCCACAGCTGAACTCCCTGGGAGCTATCGATCGATCGGAAGCCGTGCCGTCGATAGAGGTCTTCAGTGGGGCGATTTTTCGCGGTGGGCACGAACTCCCCGACGAGCGTCCTGACATCGCAGCTCCGCGCGGCATCGCAGATGCGCTTCAGAAGAACCGTCTCCACAGACACTCCCAGAACCCGACAACTCAGCAGGAAGCTGTCGATCCACCACGTAGTGCCCTCTTCACGCACGACTGCCGCCCCGACCAGCCCGTGATCCCCGAACCGGTCAGCCACCCGCAGTACATAGACTTGATGCTCGGCCGACCTCATGAAACCTTCCACCTCGCGAGCTTGATAGCGCCTCGTCGTCGTGTTGAACTGATTTGTCTTCTTGAACATCTGCACGAGGCGATTCACGTGCTCGGGTTGAGCGCGTACGATCTCGGCCCTGACCTCGAGTGAATGCAAGTACTCGTCCAGCGAGGCGCTGGATTTCTTCAGAGCCTGTCTCTTTCGGGCGACCTGGTACTCTGCCACCCGCGTCTCGTCCTCTTTGGTGAGCGCCAAGAGCTCGAAGTCGGACATGTCCTCCAGCAGCGAGCGAAACTGAGATGGATCCCGCGGCAATTCGACCGTCAAGGCCTCCGGAATGACGTGTCTGATCAACTCACGCTCGATCGGATTGTCGTCGATGAACACGAGCGACTCGAGCCCAATGTTGAGCTCCTCCGCTATTTCGCGGAGATTCTCCGCTTTGTTGCGCCAGTTGATTCGCAGGGCACTGAAGTGCTGCTCCCGCAGCACCATGGAGGGGTGATCGCGCAGTATCGGCATGACGTCGTCGGGATTGTTCTTCGAGCACACCGCGAGCAGAATGCCGCGTTTGGTCAGATTCAGGAGTGCCTCCTGGAACTCGACGAACTCGATACCCGGAGCGGTCGGCCCTAACTGAATCCCGTCGGCGCCGACCTCGCCGGCGACGCCACCCCACAGGGTACCGTCCAGGTCGACCACGACGCACTTGCGCGTCAGCCCCTTCAGGGGTTTGACGTACCGCATGGAGTACCGAGCGATCTCCCGCAGAGCCGCCTCCGAGAATCGCATCTTCGCCATGTAGCGGAGCTTGCGGTCCGTGCCCTCCCTCGTGCCAACTCGGCTCAACACCTGACGCAGGGGGAGGAGGTACACCTCCTCGGAGCCGAGGGTCTCCGTCAACGTCCGATTCAGCGCCTCGACCCATCCCACCAAGCCATTGAGCTGCCGGTTGTCCAGGATCCCGTTCGGGCTCCAATCTGTGAGCGCGAGCTCGTGAACGACGATGAGCGCCTTGCCGCGAGCGCGCAGCTCGCGCACGAGCGTTCCGATTCGCTCGAGGATCTCTTCGCGCGCACGGTCGAGCTCCTCGCGCGACGGCATTCGCGAGATCCCCGGAAACAAGTCCTCCAGGGCCAATACCAGGAACAGGATCTCCGGATTGAACGAATACAACTCGCTCGAGGGACTCAGGATCTCCCGGGTATACTGGTTGAAGGCGCCGAGATAGAAGCTCGGACTCAGACCGACCCGTCGACACTCGATGTCGAGGAACGGGATTAACTGGTCGACCACATACGAGCTGAGGACGGCTATCCGTACTGGTCGGCCCTGGCTCTCGCCGATCCTGTCTCTCTCTCTGTACGCGAAGGTGGCCATCGCGATCGACGGTTCCGCGTCGACCAATCGATTCAACAGATCGTGCGCCTGCTCGACACGGCCGCTCGCCTTGACCAGCTTGTACAACCGCTGTACCGCTTCGATGTCGTGGGGCTCACGCTTCAGAAGGTCGCGTAGCCTCTCTTCGGCCTTCGCGTTGTCTCCCGACCTCGCGTATTCTTGGGCAAGCCGGCGATCGACGAGACCGTCGAGTCGCACGTGCCACCGCCTCGCCGACTCCAGGAGCTCCTCGGTCTCCCGAATCCGTCCATCCTCGAGCAGCCGTTGCCCAAGGGCGGTCAGCAGAGTCCCCAGCTCGGGCAGCTGCTCGACGTCGTCCTGAGCTTGTGTCCTCAGGATCTCCCACAATGTCGTCGGCGAGCAGCGCAACAAGCCCTGAGCCAGCCAGGACATTCGCTCAGCGGTGTCCGCGTCGCTCCGAAGCAACTCCGTCTCGGCCGCGGTGATCAGCGCTCTCATCCCATCCCTTCCTCGCTGGCCCGGCTGCGATGTGGCCACGCGGTCACCGTCCATGCGACCGGCGCTGACGTATCCGGTCGGCGATGAACCGCGTCTCCAGCGCCAGGACCTGGGCGGACGTCAGCGAGCGGCCGCCGCCCTCCGCCCTCAGCAACCGGTCGAGAATGTCGGACACCGGCACGAACCATCCACGCTTGTCCGCCAGATGATCGAGCAAGCCTTCGGTCTGTCGATCGACGCTGCCATCCCTCACAAAGCCCTTGCCAAAATGGGTCGAGACGATGCAGACGCCTCCGTCCGCCTCGAGCCTGTCAATGCGCTCCCGTGACAGGAGTCGATTGAATGCCACGACGTCCTGCGCGTCCGCCGTCGAGAACCAGTAGTTGACGTACGGCGTACTCGCAATCCGGTAGGGCATGTGCGGGTTGACCTCGAGGAGATTTAAGCGCTCGAACGTGAAGTTCCTGACGTACTGAATCACGTCCCGACACACGTCTCCCCAGAAGAACTCCGACCCCTCCTCCTCGCCCTCGAATCGACCGTTGACCCCTCTCGCCAGCACGCGACTCAACATCCGAAATGGAGCCACTCTGTAACGGTTGTACCCCCAGTAGAGGTTTTCCCTGTTGTAGCCATGATTGCAGAACAGCCGTGGATAGCATCCAAATTCACCGCGGATGAACTCGAGCCCTCGAATCGTTCGCTCGCGACGGCTCGACTCCATGGTCGCGCCATGGAAGGCCAACTCGAACCCAGCCTCCACCAGCTCGTGCACGAAATCGAGATACGCCTTGTTCTGGAGTGTATCCGCCGCAAAGAAGTGCCGGCTCCCCTCCGGGCAGTCGAGAGGCCACACGGTCTTGGTGGTGAGAAGCCCGCGCTCCCGCAGAAGGGTGTAGACTGGCCTGACGTTTCCCAGGGTGGAGTCGTCGGTGTCGTCGAGTATCGAGAAGGCAAAGCGCTTCCCGCCCGGGAACATCGTCAGACACCTGGGCTCACGCGACTGCGCCAGCTCGTTCGAGTTCACGATCATAGATCGCCTGATATCCCTCGATCATGCTCTCCAGGCCGAAGCACCTCTTCGCTCGATTCATTCCATTTTCACCCAACCGTCTCGCCTCGGCCGGGTCCTTCAACAGCTTGCCGATCGCAGCCGCCAGCTTCCGAACATCGCCCGCCGGTACCAAGAGGCCGGTCTCACAATCTATGATCAGCTCGGGGTTACCGCCGACGTTCGTGGCCACCACTGGCTTCCCCGCGGCCATCGCCTCGAGGAGCGCGATCGACAGGCCCTCCGACAGGGAGGGCAGCGCAAAGACGTCGAACAACGACAACAACTCCCCCACGTCCTCTCGGAACCCGAGGAACCGCACGCGCCCGTCCAGCCCAAGCCTCTTCGCCTGCGCCCTGAGCTCCGCTTCGAGTTCGCCACACCCAACGATCAAGAACGTTGCAGATGGACACGCTTCCAAGATCTGCGGAGCTGCTTCAAGCAGATATCTATGGCCCTTGACGCCGTACAGGCTTCCAACGACCCCAACAACCCGGTCCTCTCCCGTAAGGCCGAGAGCTAATCGACGCTGACATACCTCGTCTGCCGGGAGGGAAGCGAGCTTTCCAATCCCGTTGTACACCACACGGATACGCCTCTCTGCCGCCCCCGTCACCTTGACGAGGAACCGCTTCACATCCTCCGACACGGCCACCATCGTCGCGATGCGGCTGACGATGCGATACGCAAGTCGCCGGCTAGCACGGTCTGCGTAGTAATGGCGGCCGTGCACCGTCGCGACCAGCGGAATCCCGAGGATTCGCGCGGCGAGAGCGCCATAGGTGTTCGCCCCGAACTCGTGCGCATGAATCAGCTTGACGTCTTGCTGCCGGGCCAATCGGTAAAACATCCGTAGCCAGCGCAGATCGAGCTTACCCGTGATTCGAAGGATGTATGTCTCGATCCCGGACTGCTCACATCTCTCCCGAAGCCAGCCGTCCCTGAACAGACACGCCACCGAACGGTACCGCGACGAATCCAGGCCGGCAGCCAGACGGGCCATGACGCGCTCCGCGCCTCCCGGCCCGCTCGAGCTCGAGAGGTGCAATACGGTTGAGGTCAATCACCCACCTCGACCAGCCTTCGCCTGGTGGCTGCCATGACGATCTGCGCTCAGGGGGTCTCTCTGGCCGGCGTTGACTTCCTTCGCAACAACAGGCAGCAGCTTGTCTCCGAGATATTCAGCGAGTCTCTTGTTGCCCATCGGGGTGAGATGGCAGTAATCAGTGTAGATGTCGCCCGACATGCCAGCAAAGATGTCCGTCAGATCGAAAAACAGCCCGCCCGAGCCTTCCGAAGCCCTCCGCGCATACTCTGTCACGACAGGCCGCGCTCGATTCTTGAACTCGACGTAGTTTTCCTGCCACTCCGTATCCAGCTCCTGATAGATTTTTCGCTCTAACGGGCTCAAGACCTTGCTCTGCTGGAACACCAACTCAGGCTGGAGCGTAAAGACTGGGACCACATTCTCGTGTCGCAGAATCAAGGCCGTTCGCTCAATCATCTTCACGAAGTTGGCCTCCGCATTCACTCGAAGGTCCTCCAGAGCCCGATCCACGTCGATCCGCGCCCTGGTCTTTCCGATCTTTCTGAGCCGAAGCCATACAGGCTGTAACGTCCGCCCGGCGACGTGCACCATGTGGCTCTTCCGAAAGAGCCACCAGCCGTTGTATTCGAGCCATGCCTCGAGATTCGGGGCCTCCAGCATCTGATGGATTCTTTCCTGATAGGCGTAGTCCCTGAACTGATCGAACCCTCGCTGATAGGCATAGTAGTCGTTGAAACCGTCGATAAAGACCACCATATCAGGCGAGTACTTCAGAATCGTCTGATTCAGATAGATGAGGTGATGGTGACTATAGTGACTGGTGATCGCCGCGTTGATGACCTCGATCCCATCGTAACCAAGTCGCCCACGAAGGTAACGCTCTAGGTAGTGGTCGATCGTCTCGTCATTCCGAATCACGCCGTACTTCTGTTGCCCATAGCGGGACATCGATTGAAGTCCGTAGGCCGCCGACCCTCCCATGACGAAGATGCGGTAGACTCCTTCCGGTTTGACCTGTGACGTCTCCGCGCTCCGCCTGAATCCCTGACCGTTATGAAACACGCCGCGGGTATTGCTATATCCGGGAGTCAACTGGATATTCTTGTAGTCGTCGAATCGGTAGCTCATCAGGTGCTCGCCGTCGTATCCGGTGAAGATCCGGAGATACAGGTACGCTGACAGCTCGAACACACCCAGACACACGATTCCCATCAGCACATAACCGATTGCCCTGACCTGCCAGTGTATTCGGCCCGTCGTCCGGCCCAGCACGCTGGACCTTTGATTCCCACCCAGGATCAAGACCTTGCGCATAGTTCCTCGTACAACGTCCGATAGCTGTCCGCCATCCGTTCCCTGCCAAATGCCTCGGCGACTCGAGCTCGTGCGTTCCGACCCATCGTGCGTCTCAGCTCCCGGTCCTCGATCAGCCGCTCACAGCACGCGGCGAACGCGCTCGCCTCCCGGCCCTCGACCAGAAACCCGTGCTCGCCGTGATGCACCACTTCCGGGATGCCGCCCACCTGGGCCGCGACGACTGGTTTCCCGCAGGCCATCGCCTCGAGCACGCTGAGGGGCAGCCCTTCGTGAAGCGACGTGTTGACGTATATGTCGAGTCCGCGGTAGTAGGGCCGCGGATCAGGCCGCGGCGGCAGGAATGCGACGTAGTCGCTGACCCCGAGCCTCGCCGCTTCGGCGGTCAACTGCGCCATCAGGGGGCCATCCCCGAGAATGCTGAATCGCACCTTGGGGTAACGGCAATGCAGGTGAGCCGCGAGCTCGAGGAACAGGCGATAACCCTTGACCGGGACCATCCTTCCCACTGTGCCGATGTGGACGTCAGCCGTGCCGTCCCGTTCCCCGGTTTCCCAGTCTCGTGGAATCTCGATGCCGTTATAGATCAGCCGCACTCGGTCCGGCCGCACACCGAACCACTCCAGAAGGATCTTTTGCATCTCAGCAGAAACAGCGACCACCGCGTCAAAGCTCGCCCGGACGTTGAAGCGATCAATCGCTGTCACGAGCCGGCTTCGTAGCGGCGCCCAAGCATTGACTTCGGGTACCCCATGCACGGTTGTGACCTTCCGCCTCACACCCAGCATGCGCGCCACAACCGTCGCGAGCAGGTTCTCCTTGTACCGATGGGCGTGAACGAGGTCGATCCGTCGTCCGCGCAACAGCTGGGCGCATTCAAACGCGAGACGTGGAAAACCCTGGTCAGCTTCGGCAAGAAGATGGGTCTCGATTCCTCGAATGGCAAGCCGACGGATCAATCCTCCGTCGTTCAGGCCCACGGCTATTGACTCAACCGCGCCATCGTCCCAGAGCTGCTCGAGGAGGTTCGCCACCGTGGCCTCGGCTCCAGCCCAGAGGTCACCTGAAAAGAGCTGCAGCACCCTGATCTTGGCACTCACCGTCCGCTCATCAACCCGATCAGAACAAGGTGTAGATGAATGGCGCCACCGCCGATCCCTGGGTGAGCACGATCAAGCCTCCGAAGACCAGCAGGACGATGACGATCGGGAGCAGCCAGAACTTCTTGCGCTCCCTCATGAATGCCCAGAGTTCCAGGACAAACTCGCCCATGTGACTTCCTCCTCCTTACCGTCAGAACTGTCGCATCATGTGAGAACCCGGACGCGGACACCGCACCACGCGATACGTGTCGACGCGCGGCTCAAATCGGCGTCGCATCGGGTCATGGCCGAACCGGCGCATGGCCAGTCCCATCGGTGTGACGACTCCGTAAAAGACCGCGCCGAGGATGATTCTCGTGTTCATCCAGCTCAAGGTCTCGCCGAGGGCCATCCACACGCGATACACCGGTCGCAGACTGCTGGGCGCCACCAGAGCCGGGAGAACCAACGCCACGCCGAGCGCCAGGGCCCATAGCCGCAGATTCTGGCCGCGGACGATCGCGGGCCACAGCCCGATCGCGCCAAAGATCCCTCCGACCACGAGGCCGAAGTTGCGCAGCTGCTTCGTGTCACACGGGATTGTCATCATCGAGCTCTCCCTCGTTCAGTCCAACTCGAATTCTTTTCGCCAGTCGGAGTCGTTGACCAGAGGTTTCTGCTTCGCCTTCTCGAGCACGCAGTTCTCGAGCACGAGCACATCGATCTCGGTACGCATGAAACAGCGGTAGGCGTCCGGCGGGCTGCAGACGATGGGCTCGCCTCGAACGTTGAACGATGTGTTGACGACGACGCCACAGCCGGTTCTGGCGTCAAACGCTTTGAGCAACGCATGGAACCGGGGATTGGTCGCCTCGTGAACCGTCTGGATGCGCGCCGAATAGTCGATATGCGTCACCGCTGGGATATCCGAGCGCTGCACGTGCAAGAGGTCGATTCCCCACAAGGCCTCCTGCTCTGTCGTGACCTCCAGGCGACGCTTCTCGAGGACGGGGGCGACCAGCAGCATGTAGGGGCTGTCGGTGTCCATTTCAAAATAATCGGCGACCCGCTCCCGCAAGACGGCCGGCGCGAACGGCCGGAATGATTCCCGGTATTTGATTTTGAGATTCATCGCCGATTGCATCTCGGGATTCCGGGCATCGCCGAGAATGCTGCGTCCGCCGAGTGCCCGAGGTCCGAACTCCATTCGGCCCTGAAACCACCCCACGATCTTTCCGGATTCCAACTCCTGGGCGACCCGGTCGAACAGCTCACCGTCGGTGAGGCGAACGTACGGCGCCCCCCGGTTCGCCAAGAACCGCTCGATCTCCTCGTTGGAGAAGGACGGTCCCAGAAAAGCCCCGCGCATGGCGACATCGGCGCCGCTCGTCTCGCGAGGCTTCCCCTCCAACCGGTGCCAGGCAGCCAAGGCGACGCCGACTGCTCCCCCGGCATCGCCGGCGGCCGGCTGAATCCACAGACCTGTGTACGGGCCTTCTCTCAAGATCCTTCCGTTCCCGACGCAGTTCAGCGCCACGCCGCCGGCCAGGCAGAGATTCTCGGCGCCGGTTTCACGGTGGACCGTCCGGGACAGGCGCAACATCACCTCTTCGGTGACCTCCTGGATCGACCGGGCCAGGTCCATCTCCCGTTGGGTCAGGGACGTTTCAGGCTCTCGGGGTCGACCACCAAACAGTGCGTTGAACTTCCCGCTGGTCATGGTCAACCCGGTGCAGTAATCGAAATAATCCATATTCAGCCGGAACGTTCCGTCTGGCTTGAGGTCGAGCAGATGGTCGTAGATGTTCTGGACGTACTTCGGCTTTCCGTAGGGAGCCAGGCCCATCACCTTGTACTCTCCGGAATTGATTTTGAAGCCGGCGTGATACGTGAATGCCGCGTACAGGAGGCCGAGCGAGTGCGGAAATGGGATCTCCCAGAGCGGTGTCAGTTCGTTCCCTCGACCGAGCCACGCCGAGGTGGTGGCCCATTCACCGACCCCGTCCATACACAGGACCGCCGCCGTATCGAACGGCGAGGGGTAGAAAGCGGACGCGGCGTGGGACTCGTGGTGCTCGCCGAACAGCAGGGGGGGCAGGCTCGACTTCTCCACGCCGTCAGCGAGCGCCATCAGTTCCGTTTGCAACAGCTTCTTGAGAAACAGCTTCTCCTTGAGCCAAACCGGCATGGCTGCCCAGAAGGACCGGATCCCACGAGGGGCGAACGCCAGATATGTTTCCACGAGTCGCTCAAATTTCACCAAGGGCTTGTCATAGAACGCGATGTAGCGCAGGTCGCTCAACGAGATCCTGCCCTCGCGGAGGCAGTAGCGCACTGACTGCGTCGGAAACCCCGCGTAGTGCTTCTTGCGCGTGAACCGCTCTTCCTGCGCGGCCGCGACGATCTCTCCGTCTCGCACCAAGCACGCCGCGCTGTCGTGATAGAAAGCGGAGATACCCAAGATATCCGTCATGGCTCGTGTTCCCTTCCAGGAGAAATCAAGTCCGCTCTGTGACATACCGTTTGAGCTCGATGAAGAATGGCCTAAAGTCGTCCCAGCGATCGACCTCGTGCCTCGTCCTGGGCCCGAATCCCTTCAGGAACCCGGCGATCGCTCGGCACTTCGCTCGCACGCCGGCCGATTCCTTCCAGCTCAAGTAGACATGGTCGAGATCGCCGAGGAGCCAGCGGTTGCGCACACCGATCCGGTAACCTTCGACTGAGTCCGTCCTGGCCCCGGTCGCCAACTGATACGCGAGCCAGGGGAAATCCACGCCGGCGTCAATCGCCAGCTGGAGCGAGCCCCAGAAGCGGGGATTGACTTCCATGAGATACGGCCGTCCGTCGGCGCAGACCTTGAACTCGACCATGGCCACGCCGTGCCATCCGACGTGGTCCAGGATCCTGCGACTGAGCTCGCGCATATGCGGATCGAGGCCCACGCTCTCGCTCAGCACGCTGACTCCCCCAGAAGGTGGCCGCTCGCGCAGGCGTCGGTGCGCGAAGAAGGTGACCGCGCGACCCGTATCGTACTGCGCGAACACGCCAGCACCTTGGCCCTGGACATATTCCTGAACCAGGAATGGGTGGTGCCTGAAGGCTTCCACCGTCTGGGTGAGCCGACGCAACTCCTCGAACGAGGACACGTACCGGACATCGGCGCAAAGCCACGTGCCCTCGGACCATATCCGCGAGCGGTACGGCTTCACGACGAGTGGAAACTTCAGTCCGACGGTCGCGATCCGCGCTTCTTCCGGACATTCGACAAACCGGGTCTCCGGCACCGGGATGTCGAGCTGCTTCGCGAGCACGTACACGCTCCGCTTGTCGGTCAAGGCCTCTAGCGCCTCGAATGTCCCGAACGGTACGCATAGGCCCGAAAGATCGCCCCGGTGTCGGACCAGCAAGTGCGTCGTGACCTCGGTCATCGGCAGGATGACCCCTATCCCCAGTGCCGTCGACTCCAGTCTCAGGACTTCCAGAAACTGCGCCGGTGCCCGATATGGCGACGGATAGACGAATGATCCCCGGCAGTATCTGGAAGCGCCGGCGAGCGTCCGGCGCGTCTCATCGGCAGTTACGACAGGCACGCCGCGCCTTCCTAGCGACCGCGTCGCCGCCAGGGCGCTCCGATGATTCGCGTCGAGGATCAGAACCGGCTCCATCACAGATGGCCCACCCGCAACAGGTGAAAGGCGAACAGTGGGATAGTGGCACTCACATCGTTGTGAACACTGACTCGCCTCAAGCGAAACAGGTCGGGCCTGTCCCATACCTCGGCACCCGATTCAGTCGATACGGCAGCGTGGTACCCCGATGCCTTGAGCCGGTCCACGACCCCGTCGTTGTAATCCCCGTTGGGATAAGAAAACACCGGCACCAAGTTCACCGGCTTTCTCCGCAGCGTCTCCAACGATCCTGCCACTTCAGTCCGGATCTCCGCGTCCGACAGTCTGGTCAGGAGTCGGTGGGTCACCGCATGCGAGCCAAACGCGATGCCGTCTCGGGACATCTCCTCGGCGTCGCGCCACTCGAGGAAGAGTCGCTTCTTCGGGAACTCCACGTCCAACCGAGCCGCCATTTCGCGTAGCAGGTCACCGATCGCGTGGTCCGACATTCGCTTGCAGAGCTCGATGGCCGAGTCGATCTGGGCGGCCCCGCCCCGATGCGTCAAGTGCGCCAACCAGGGATAGCGGGCCTCAAGCGGCCGTAGACGCTGCCTCACGGTCGTGTTCGCAAGCCCGGAGCGCGCCAACAGCCATCCAAGCTTATCCGGCCACAGCCATTCCTCGCTCCCCATCAGCGCGGTCGAGACGAAGATCGTGGCGGTGGCCTGGTAGCGTCTCAAGATGGGGTAGGCATACAGGTAATTGTCGAGCCAGCCATCGTCGAACGTGATGATGCAATAGCGCTCTTCCGGATCCCACGCTCTGGCCTCCTGAAGGAGAAGAAACTCCGTGAGCGAAATGATTCGGAAATGTTCACGCAAAAATCGCACGTGGGCTTCGAACACGTGCGCCTGCACGTACATCCCCGGCTGGACAAACTGCCGACGCAGCTCCGTATCCGGCAGGACGCGGTGGTACCCGAGAATCAACACCCGGCCACGCAACCTCATCAGCACACGCGGTGATCGGTCATGCAGCCGTGCGAGCACCTGCCGGCCAGCTGAGTTAACCTGTTGGAGCATCTACCGCTCCGACGGCGCCCACATCATGATCCGGTCTCCGCGCACGTACCGATACCACGCCTGCAAGGTCGAGAGGGTCACCAACACGAAAAACGTTGGGATACGGAGCAGCGTGTGCCTAGCCAGGATCTGGCTGAAGAGTCCTGCGACGCCGATCGCGTAGAAGCCGCACTGTCCGATGAAGATGGCCAGGTACAGCGTCGATGCCATCGCGAGACCCGCATTCATGCCGAACGCGATGAGGGTCGCCACGGGCGCCAGCCACCGGCACAGCTTGTGGCTGAAGAGCTGCCACGCGAACAGCCCGTACCGGCACGGATTCAGCATGGACAGATTTCTCATGACGACCGGGATGCCGCGCAGTACTGTTCTGACTTTCCGCTCGAACTCCTTCGAACCGTCCGCGAGCGTCTGGTAATAGCCGACGCTATCGCCATCCACCACACCGCGCAGGCCCATGCGCACCGCTTGGAGCACCGTACCGAAGTCGCTCGGGACATCGGTCGCCCATTCACGGCAGACGTCGCGCCGTACGGCGAAACACGAACCGCTCAATCCCACCACGCAGCCCGCCTTCGTCTCCAGCCGGCGCAAGAGCATTTCGTACTTGACGTAAAGTCCTTCGCCGCTCGGCCGGCCGCCTCCATCGACCGCCTGGTCCACACTGCTCACGCAGCCGACAGTGGGATCGGCGAAGGCCCGCACGATTCGGCTGACACCATCCGCCGCAAGCCGAGTCGCCACGTCCGAGAACACCAGGACCTCGCCGGAGGCGGCCGCCACGGCAAGCTTCTGGGCGGCTTCTTTTCCCTTCCGTTCCGATCCCCGCACGAGACGGACCCCGCGGGGTACGTAGGATGTGACGATGTCATCGGTTCGGTCGCTCGAGCCGTCGGACGCCACGATCACCTCGAACCTGTCACTCGGATACTCCTGGCGAAGAGTATTCTCGAGCTTCTCGCGGATGCGGCTTCCTTCGTTGTGGGCCGTGATGATGAACGACACCTGCGGCGTGATGTTGTCCTTCGCGACGGTTCTGTTCCGGAGCGTCGCCACGACGGCCAGCAATGCCGGGTAACCTACATAGGCATAGATGACGAGGACGACCGATGACCAGAAGGCAACTTCGAGCATCACGCAGCGACCTCCTGCCCCAGGCCCTGCCGGAGCAATTCGCAGATCGCCCTCTTGTCCCTGTCCGAGAGCAGGTGATGCGTCGGGATGGTCAGGAGCCGCTCGGCCACGAGCTCCGCGATCGGGGCGTTCTGGCCGCCGAGCCCCGCCCTCAGCTCTTCGATCGCGTTGATGGCCGTCGGATACATGACCCCCAGGCCGAGGCCTTGCTCCTCAGAAAGTGAATAGATGCGGTCCCGGGCGTCGCGACTTTCCATCACGACAGGCAAGCGGGCGGGTGACGCCGACGCCCGCCGCAGCGCCTGCAACCCGAGCGCTGTGCCGAAATACGTCGCCGTGTCGGCTCGAGCCCGAAGGGTGCGCGACAAGCGATCTTGCCAACCGTGGAGAGCCCCCGCGTTGACCCCAGACAATCGCTTGATCGGAAAGCCGACGTCGTAAATGGTCCGGCCAAGACCGAGCCACGGCATTGCCTTGGGAGCCCAAAACACCCGTGGATGGACAAAAACTTGCATGAGAAGCAGGCGGAGAAAGTCCCTCAGAGCTTCCGGGATGGTCGGGTCGCGGACGGCGTCATATTCCAATGCGATTGCGCGGCCGATGCGATCCGAGTTCGTGACGATGATGCCCCCCGATCCACACGTGATGGTCTTCCCTCGACCGAGGCTGAAGAACCCCACGTCGCCAATCGTCCCCAGAAGCCTGTCGTGATACCGACCGCCCATCGCCTGCGCGGCATCCTCGACGACAAAGACGCCGTGTTTCTCGCACATGCGCGCGACCCGGGGCACGTCCGACGGCAGCCCGAAGAGGTGGGTCGGAACAACACACAGAGTCTGCGGCGTGATCGTCGTCTCGAGGCAGCCATAATCGAAATCGAAGGTCGCCGGATCGATATCGCACACCCTGACGGCCAGCCCGGCGCGGACCACCGCGGCAGGCACGGAAAAGCACGTATAGGCGGGAATCACAACCTGACGCCGGCCCGTGAGACCCTTCAAGGCCCTGAGAATCAGGGTCAACCCGGACTTTCCCGATGATGTGAGAAAGACGTAGCGGACGCCGAAATAGTGTTTCAACTCCAATTCGACCCGACGGCGGTATCGCGCACCCGCCACGATTCCCGCCGCGGCGCGTACGAGGGCCCCCGCGGTCACCTCCGCCGCGGCTGGGGGCACTGTTCGCCGAACCTTCATTTCGAGCCTCTGTCGAGCCATCGTGATGACTCGTCCTGTGACGGAACTCCTCGCGTCTCCACGCGTCACAGGGCCGGGACATCCGCCTCATCTATTTCGAACTTGACCCTGACTTGCCGCAACCGCCGAGGAACGTGGACGACTTTCCGCAACTCCGGATCAAGGTAATCCTTGAGTACGGGTGGCCGCGGATGACGCAGGCAGAGATCGAGATTCCGCATCAGGGAGGATGAGGCAATCGTCTTGAGCTCCTCGCGCGAACACACGGATTGGACGATACAGGGCACATGCGTGATGCCCATATGGCGGAGACTGAACGCGCGATGGCTCCCGTTGTTCAGGATCAGCCGGTCCTCTACGTGGATCGCGTTGAGGAAATTCGAGCCGAAGCCGACCGACAGGGCGACGACGGCGGACACCGCGCCGGGCGGAGCCTGGCCAAGAATCTGGCTGAAATCCAGGATGGCGGCGTCGAGGAACCTCAAATCATTCGACGGCGAGAAGAAGGTGTACGTATTGTGATGGCTGCGCATCCACCTCACCACCGGCTGCGGATGGTCGAACGGCAGACAGACGCGGAAGATGTCCTCTTCGCTCGGCTGATTGCCGAGCCGACTCTGCACGTGTGGGACGTAATTCACGTTGACGTGCTTCTGATAGACGACGAGGCGATCGAGCTCGACCACCGCGATATCGGCGGGTAGCGTCCCGAACGCTTGCGCAAAGAGCGGATCGTTCAGCACCTCGGCGCGCAGTGGCTCGAGGTGATCGCCGAGCGGCGCGATCACGGGGTTGTCGGCCCAGCCCGCCTCCTGCTTCTCGAGCTCGCTGATCCGCGCGCTGGCCACGCGCCATTCGTCCGTGAGCGCCCGCACATCCGCCGTCTTCCCGTACCGCGCCCATTCCGTCATGAAATAGATGTAGTCCCTGAGCGAGGGTCGACCGACCAGATACACGTAGTCGTCCACCGACGGCTCGTTCACGTCGGCTGCCGTCACGCGTTCAATGCCGAGTGCCATGGGGCCGCCGTCGAGCATCTCAGCGGTCTCTCACCATCTCACCACCACGACCACAACTCGACCCTGACGGTCCTGGCGAGTCGCCGCGTGATGAGGCCGAAACTCGATCGCCCACCGCAGTAGATCTTGGCTTTCCCCGTCATCTCGGGCTTGAGGAGACGAGACGTATTGTCGAGCTGCGTGGTGACCAGGACCGTCCGCTCTCCGTCGGTGGTGCTTTGGGCCGTGGTCGCGACCGCGGGCCCGCTCGCGGTGGTCGCCCTCGAATTGTCGTTCACCGTCGTCGCGATCGAGGTGACCGTTCCCGCAAAGGTCTGCTCCGGATAGGCCCTGGCTTTGACGAAGACCGCCTGCCCCACCTGGACATCGCCGATTTCCTTCTCCGGAATGGCGATCTCCGCCGTAATGGTGTTCAGCTCATGGACTTCCGCGATGAGGTCGCCCTTGTTCACCTGCCGGCCGATCAATTCTCGCAACTGTCGGCTTGGGCTTGTGATCACGCCGGCGATCGGGGTCACCACGTTCACCAGGCGCAACTGCTCCGCCTGGTACTCTCGCTGCGCGCGTAAGCGGGCGATCTCCGCCTCCGCGGCGTCGATCTCTTCTTGGCGGGTCCCGGCCACCAGCAGGGCTAGCTTAGCTTCCGCTTCGAGTCCCTGCGTCTCGGCCACGGCCAGCGCCTTCCGAAGTGGGGCGAGATCATCCGCTAACACCATCCTCAGCGCAGCCTGGGCGTCGTGGAGATCGGTCTCTCCGAGAACCACGAGGTTCTCAGCCCCGGCATAATCCTTGCGGGAGACGAAATCTTCTTTCACCAGATTCTTGAATCGCTCCAGCTCAATCTGGTTGTACTTGAGTTGCTCTTCCGCCTTCTTGACGGCCACCTCCGCCTTGGCCCGCTGGTACCCAAGGATCTGTGTCGCCTGTTCGTATTCCTTCCGAGCCGCGTCGACTGTCGTCTTCGCCGTCTGCACTTCCCGCCGCGCGATCTCGATCTCCTCCGGCCGGGCGCCAGCCTTGAGTATGCGAAGTCGCGCGGCCTTTTCGGCGATCTGCCCTTCCGTCTGTCGCAGATCGGCGCCGTAATCCCGGTCGACGAGGCGGGCGATCAGGTCGCCCGCGCGCACGGCATGCCACTCGTCCACGTAGATCTTCTCGATGATCCCGGTCACCTCGGCTCGCACGTACGGGTTGCGCGTGGGGAGGACCTTGAACTCCCCGGTGACCTTCAGCTCGATGGGGACGAGGAAGAGGAGGGCCAGGAGGCCCGCGAGGAGGACCACCATCGTCGCGGGGCGCTTAATCGACGCCTTGCTGCTCTTCTCTCGCCTGAACGGGATCGATGGCCGAAATCCCAGTCTGCCGAGCCGGCGTCGAACACGCGGGACGAAGAGGAAGGTGAAGAGGAGGAGTCCCACCGTCTGATAGGGGAGCAGGAAGTTGCTCAGCTTGATGACCACGAAGCCCAGAAGCAGGAAGGAAAAGACGGTGGCCACCAGCCCATAGGCGAGGAAGAATCGCCGTTCACGAGGGGTCGCTTCCGTTGATTCGGGGCCGGCCGATCCCGACAGCCGTTTGATTCCCGCGCCGATATAGCGGAAGGCTCTCCGTCTCAGGTTCGGGATCTCCAGATAGTCGCTCAAGAGGTAATAGCCATCGAGCCTGAGCAGCGGATTGAAGTTAAGGAAGGTCTTGATACCGGAAGTGGCCATCACCACCAGGGCTACAAGATTGGGCCACGTCTCCGGATTGGTCAGGCGCCAAGTCAGGGTGGCCAGGGCCCAGATGAAGAGCTCAAAATAAGCCCCGGCGAACGTCACCCAGAGCCGCCTGGACTTCTCGGGGAACAACCAGGCGTCGCTCACGTTGCAGTACAGCGCGGGCTGGAAGTAGAGGAGCATGAAGCCGAGCTCGTGGACCTCGCCGCCGAAGTGCTTGCAGGTCAAGCCGTGCGCGATCTCGTGGGCCATGCCGACGAGCAGGATGACGAACCAGGCCAGAATGAAGGTCTCAACCCGGTACAAGCGGAGGACGTCCTGACCGATTTCATGCCAGTGCAAAAAGGTAGTGCCGAACGCGACGGCGATGAGGGCGGCGGAGACGGCGAGGAAGGACGGGGTGAAGAAGAACCTGACCTTGCCAATGAGGCGGTTGAAGAGGCGATCGGGGTCGAACGCCTTCAGCCTCAGTAACAAGAGACTCCCGCGAACCCACCTACGTTGCCCAGCTAGATGGCCGAGCTCGGCTCCGTCCGCCTCCAATAGCCTGTGTCGTTCGAGCGTCTTGATGAATTGAGCGAGAGCGTCCGGGGTAAGAGCGGCGCCAAACTTCGCCTCGGCCCTCCGCCGAATGACGTCGAGAGGGGTCGAGCCGTCGAGCTGCCGCGCGACAAAGTGCTCAGCGTCCCGGAAACGAAAGAACTGTCCCGTCTGAGGGTCTTTAACGACGAAGGAGATCTCTCCTGCCGCCGCCTGGCGGCTAATGATCAGATCGCTTCGGAGCGTTGGTTTTGCCTGGACCACGGTTAATGAGAGGAGGTGGGGGAGGCCACTGAAATCCAGTGGCCTCACCTCAGCTCTACTCCCTCCCTCCTGACGAGATGCAGGCCAGCCTAGGCGTGCGTGGCCTGGGTCGCGTGCGTGGCATTGGTCGCATGCGTGGCCTGGGTCGCATGCGTGGCCTGGGTCGCATGCGTGGCCTGGGTCGCATGCGTGGCCTGGGTCGCATGCGTGGCCTGGGTCGC
>WNEY01000092.1_pt1 | contig 41710 bp, 38 predicted proteins | sample 5400531 | NCBI WGS metagenome assembly WNEY01 (sample SAMN13153338, study PRJNA577476) | soil metagenome | isolation source: 200 cm saprolite under Douglas fir tree site 1 | place: USA:California | collected 2015-04-18 | reverse complement strand
CAGCTTTTGCGCGGTCTCGGTCCAATGCGTGAAGGCGGCATTGACCTTCGCCACGTCGAACGGCTCTTCGCCGCGAACCATCTTGTTGACGGTCTGCAGATGTTGAAGATTCCCCTTCATCAGCGCCTTGCGTTGCGAGAGCGGATCGGACTGGGCAATCGCAGCGGTCACGCCGACCGAAACGGCTGCCATGACGAGCATGGTACGGATCATCTTTGGGCTCCCTCTCTGGGATTCGATTTCCGCGACGGACGGCGCGGTCGGGTGGGCACCGTGTAAACACGGTAACGGCTTGGTTATTCCGGACCGGAACGAACGCCGCCGGGACGCCACAGGATCACGATTTTGTGAAGTCGCGTCAAAGGGTATGGACGCGCCTGCCCTCGGCGATCGCGGCCCACAGGCGCTCGGGGGTGGCCGGCATATCGACGTGACGGATGCGGTAGGCCCGCCACAGCGCGTCCGCGACCGCGTTCATGACCGCCGGGCAGGACCCGATCGCGCCGGCCTCGCCCGCCCCTTTCACCCCCAGCGGATTGGTCCGACAGGGCACGTTGCGGGTTTCGAAGGTAAGCGCGGGGACGTCGGCAGCGCGCGGCAGCGCGTAGTCCATCAGCGAGGCGCTCACGAGCTGGCCGGAGCCGACGTCGTAAACCGCGTTCTCCATCAGCGCCTGCCCGATGCCTTGCACCGTCCCGCCGTGGACTTGGCCGGCCAGCAACAGCGGATTGAGCGTCGCGCCGAAATCGTCCACGACCAGGTAGCTCAGGATGCGCACGGCGCCGGTATCGGGATCGATCTCGACCTCGGCGAGATGGGTGCCGTTGGGGTAGGTCGCCGCCTCCGGCGCGAAGGCGTCCTCGGCCGCGAGCGCGCGCCCCCGCGCCGCGGCGCGGCGGGCGAGATCGGCGAACGGGATCACCCGGTCGGTGCCAGCGACGCCAACCGCGCCGTCGGCGATTTCGAGATCGCCCGCGGCTGCCTCGAGCGCGTCGGCGGCGACGTCCTTGAGCATGGCGGCGAGCTTCCTGGTTGCCGCTGCGAGCGACGCCCCGCCGCACGGGATCGAGCTCGAGCCGCCGGTCCCGGTCCCGGTCGCGATCAGGTCGGTGTCGCCTTGGATCACGCGCACGCGCTCAGGAGCGAGCCCGAGCTCATCGGCGACGATCTGGGCATAGGCGGTGGCGTGGCCCTGCCCGGTCGACTGCGTCCCGGTGAAGACCGTGACGCCGCCGTCCTCCTCGAGCCGAATCCGCGCCGTATCGGGGCCGTTGTTGCCGCAGGCCTCGACGTAGGTCGCGACCCCGATGCCGCGCAGCCGCCCGGCCTTGCGCGACCGCGCCAGCCGCCGTTCGAAGCCGTCCCAGTCGGACATCGCCTGCGCCCGCGCGAGGTGGCCGGCGAAGTCGCCGGAATCGTAGGTCTTGCCGGTCGCGGTGGTATACGGCATGACCTTGATGAAGTTCTTCCGCCGCAGCGCGTCGGGGGCAGTGCCGATCTCGCGCGCGGCGTGGTCGACCAGGCGCTCGATCACATAGGCCGCTTCCGGGCGGCCGGCGCCGCGATAGGCGTCGACCGGCACGGTATTGGTGAAGGCGCCGCGCACGCGCACGTGGCAGGCGGGAATGTCGTAGACCCCCGGCGACATGCCGGCACCGATGAACGGGATGAACGGCGCGTAGCCGGAAAGATAGGCGCCCATGTCGGAGACGAGATCGACATCGAGCGCAAGAAACCGTCCGTCCTCGTCGAGCGCGAGCTTCGCGGTCGTGACGTTGTCGCGGCCCTGGGCGTCGCCGAGAAAATGCTCGCTGCGATCCGCGATCCACTTGACCGGCCGTTCGAGACGCCGCGCCGCGAAGGCGGCGAGCGCATATTCGCGGTAGGGAAAGAGCTTGGTGCCGAAGCCGCCGCCGACGTCGGGCGTCACCACCCGCAGCTTGTCCGGCGCGATCCCGAGCACGTCGGCGCACAGCACGTCGCGAATGGCGTGGCTGCCTTGGCTGCTCAGCGTCAGCGTGACACGGTCGGCGCGCGCATCATATTCGGCGACCACGCCGCGGGTATCGAGATAATTCGTCACCAGCCGCTGGTTGACGAGCGTCAGTGACGCCGTGCGCGCCGCCCGGGCAAAGGCCCGTCGGGTGGCCTCGGCGTCGCCGAGCGTGGTCTCGAACGCGAGATTGCCGCGCGCCGCCTTGATCGCGGGCCATACCGGCGGCGCGTCGCTTTTCAGCGCGGCCGCCGCCCCGATCACGTGCGGCAGCGGCTGCCACTCGATGGCGATCGCTTCCGCCGCATCCCGCGCGCGCTCGAGGGTCTCGGCAACCACGAAGGCCACCGCGTCGCCGACGTGCTTGACCTCGTCGCGCGCGAGCACCGGATAAGGGGGAACGGCGAGTTCGGCTTCGGGGACGCCGCCCTGGCACGGAAGCTCGCCGAGCTCGGCGGTATCCGCGCCGGTGAGCACCAGCGCGACGCCTGGCATGGCGGCGGCCTTGGCGACATCGGTGATGCGAAAGCGCGCGTGCGCATGCGGCGAGCGCAGAACCACGGCGGCGAGCACGCCGTCGGGCGAATGATCGGCCACGTAGCGACCGGCGCCGCGAAGGAGCGCGGCGTCCTCTTTCCGCCTCGCCGCTTGACCGAAGCCGAATTTGGTCGGTGGCATGCGGTCGCCTATTCCGCCGGCGCGGGCGGGGTCGCCGGCGCCGGCCCGCGTCGGCCGGTCGATTGCGCGATCCGGCGGCAGACCACGTAGAAGGCCGGCGTGAAGATCAGCCCGAACAGGGTCACGCCGATCATCCCGGAAAACACCGCCGTGCCGAGGGTCTGGCGCAGCTCGGCGCCCGCCCCCACCGTCCAGACCAGCGGCATCACGCCGAAGACGAACGCAAACGAGGTCATCAGGATCGGGCGCAGCCGCAGGCGCGCCGCCTCCACAGCCGCCGCCCAGCGGTCGCGACCGCGGTCTTCGAGCTGCTTGGCGAATTCGATGATGAGAATGGCATTCTTCGCGGCGAGCCCGATGAGGACCACGAAACCGACCTGGGTGAGAATGTTGTTGTCCTGCCCGCGCAGCACCACGCCGACGATCGAGGCGACCAGGCACATCGGCACGATCAGAATCACCGCCAGTGGCAGGGTGAGGCTCTCGAACTGTGCCGCCAGCACCAGGAATACGAACACCACCGCCAGCACGAAAGCGAACATGGCGGTGCTGCCGGCGCGCAGCTGCTGGAACGCGAGCGTCGTCCACTCGTACCCGAAACCTTCGGGCAGAACTTCGTTCGCGAGCTTTTCCATGGCCGCGATCGCCTGGCTCTGCGAGTAGCCGGGCGCCGCCGCGCCGTCGAGCTCGGCCGCCGGATAGAGATTGTAGCGCGGGACGCGATAGGGGCCGGCGGTGTCCCGCACGGTGGTAAAGGAACCGAGCGGCACGATGCCGCCGCTCGAATTGCGCACGCGGATGCCGAGCACGTCCTTGGCGTCGATGCGGTACGGGCTGTCGGCCTGCGCGGTCACCCGGAAGGTGCGCCCGAACAGGTTGAAATCGTTGACGTAGGACGACCCGATGTAGATCTGCAGCGCGGCGAATACGTCGGGTATGCTCACCCCCAGCATCTGCGCCTTGGTGCGGTCGATGTCGAGGTAGAGCTGCGGCGTCGAGGTCTCGAACAGGGAAAATACCTGGGTCACCTCCGGCGTCTGCGCGGCCCGCGCCATCATCGCGCCGACCGCGGCCTGCAGCGCTTCCGGCCCGCGCCCGGCGCGGTCCTCGACCATCATGCGAAAGCCGCCGGCATTGCCGATGCCCTGCACCGGCGGCGGCGGCACCACGAAGATCGACGCCTCCTGGATCGCGGACAGCCGCCGGAACAATTCGCCGGTGATGGCGCCCGCCGACTTGCGCGGGTCCTTGGCGCGCTCGTCGAACGGCGCGAGCACGGCGAAGATCGCGCCGGCGTTGGGGGCGACCGTGAAGGTCGCCCCGGAGAAGCCGACGACGTTGACCGCGGACGCCACCCCCGGCACGTTGAGCGCGGTCTCGACGGCGCGCCGATTGACCTCGTCGGTGCGGGAGAGGGAGGCGCCGGCAGGAAGCTGGATGACGATGATCAGGTAGCCGCGGTCGAGCGCCGGGATGAACCCCACCGGGGTCTTGCGGAATTCGTTGAGGCCGAAGACGAGAATGCCGGCATAGACCGCGAGCACGAGCGCGGCAAAACGCACCACCCGCGTCGACAGCCAGCCGTAGCCGCGCGCGAGCGCATCGAAGCAGCGGTTGAAGACGCCGAACAAGCCCCGCAGCGGACGCTCCCACAGGCGCGGCGGGCGGTGCGCGTGCGGCGCGAGCAGCAGCGCGCAAAGCGCCGGCGAAAGCGTGAGCGATACCAGCAGCGAAATGATCGTCGCGCCGGCGATGGTGAGCGCGAATTGCCGGTAGAACTGGCCGGAGATCCCGGTGATGAAGCCCGCCGGCACGAACACCGCGCAGAGCACGAGCGCGATCGCGATCAACGCCGCGCCGACCTCGTCCATGCTCTTGATGGCGGCCGCGCGCGGCGACAAACCGCCGGCAATGTTGCGCTCGACGTTCTCCACCACGACGATGGCGTCGTCGACCACGATGCCGACCGCGAGCACCAGCCCGAACAGCGACAGATTATTGAGCGTGAAGCCGAACAGCGCCATGAAGAAGAAGGTGCCGATCAGCGAGACCGGGATGGCGATCAGCGGGATGATCGCCGCCCGCCACGTCTGCAGGAACAGGACGACGACCAGCACGACCAGCAGGATCGCTTCGCCGATCGTCTTCTCGACCTCGTCGACCGATTGCCGGATGAACTGGGTCGGGTCGTAGATGATGGTGTATTGGATCCCGGGCGGGAAGCGCCGGGAAAGCTGCTGCATGGTCGCGCGGATCGTCTGCGCGGTCGACAGCGCGTTCGAGCCGGGACGCTGGAACACCGCCAGCGCGACGGCGGGCTCGACATTGAGATACGAGTTCGACGAATAATCGAGCGCCGCCAGCTCCGCCTTGGCGACGTCCCTGAGACGCACCACCGCGCTCGGCGTCTGCTTGACGATGATATTGGCGAATTCGCTGGGATCGGCGAGGCGCCCGAGCGTCTTCACGGCGATCTGGAACGCGCCCGGCCGAGCGATCGGCGGCTGATCGAGCACGCCGCCCGCCACCTGCACGTTCTGTCCCTGCAGCGCCAGCGTCACGTCGCCCGCGGTCAGCCCGAGCGACTGCAGACGGTGCGGGTCGAGCCAGATGCGCATCGAATAATCGCGACTGCCGAACACGGTGATCGAGCCGACGCCGTCGACGCGGGTGAGCGCGTCCTTGATCTCGAGCGTCGCGTAGTTGGAGATGAAGAGCGTGTCGCGCGATTTGTCCGGCGAAAAGAGGTGCACGACCATCATCAGGTCGGGCGAGCTCTTGGTGACGGTGACGCCGATATTGCGCACGTCGGCGGGCAGGCGCGGCTGTGCGATGCCGACGCGATTCTGGACCTGCACCTGCGCGATATCGAGATTGGTGCCGAGATCGAAGGTCACCGAGATGGTGAACCGGCCGTCCGCGGTCGAGTTCGAGCCGACATAGAGCATGTTCTCGACGCCGTTGATCTGCTCCTCGATCGGCGCAACCACGGTCGCGGCGACGACCTCCGCGCTGGCGCCGGGATATTGTCCGGTGATGTTGATGATCGGCGGCGCGATCTCGGGATATTGGGCGACCGGCAGGCGAAAATAGGCGACGCCGCCGAGGATCACGAATACGATCGAGACCACGGCGGCGAAGATCGGGCGATCGATGAAGAAATGCGAGATGCGCATCGAACGAGCCCTAGCCGCCGCCCGCACCGCGTGCGCAAGCAAGCCTGCGCGGGGCGCGCAACCTCGGTCGCACTGCGCCTACCCCGAATGACGCAAGCCACTCCATGCTTCGAGAAGCCTCCCGCCGATGCTCCTCGTGGTGGGGCCGATCGATGCTGGCCATCGCGCCGGCCAATCAGTCGGTCTTGGTCTGCGGGGCGCTGGCTTGCGGCACGCCCTCTTCCTGCGGGGCGACCTTGCCGCCCGGGCGTGCCTGCATCAGCCCATTGACGATGACGCGGTCGTCCCCGGAGAGCCCCGTTTTGATCACCCGCAGGCCGTCGACCATGTCGCCGAGCGTCACGTATTTCTGCGTCACGACGTCGTCGGCGTTGACCACGAGGACGAATTTGCGCGCCTGCTCGGTACCGACGGCGGCGTCGGGCAGCAGCAGCGCCTCGTACGGCGCCGAGCCGGGGACCTGCACGCGCGCGAACATGCCGGGCGTGAACAGGCCGTCGGCATTGGCGAATTCCGCCCGTCCACGAATGGTGCCGGTGGCGTGGTCGATCACGTTGTCGACGAAATCCATCCGGCCGACATGGGAGAAGTCAGGCTCGTCGATGAGCTTCAACCGGACGGCGGTATTTCCCCGACCGGTCACTTCGGTGCCGCCGTCCCGCGCCAGCCGCGCGTAGCGCAGCAGCGAGGCTTCATCGAACGTGAATTCGAATCTGATCGGATCGATCGAGACGATGGTGGCGAGCAGCGTAGTGTTGCCGCCGGCGGTGGCGCCGCCGACCACCAGGTTGCCGGGCGTTGCACGACGGTCGCCGATCTGCCCGGCGATCGGAGCACGAAGCTCGGTGAATTCCACGTCGAGCTCGGCTTGGCGCACCATCGCCTCGCTGGCGGCGACCGCGGACTGGGCATTGCGAGACGCCTGCGCGCGCTGCTCGAACACCTGCTCGCTGATGGTGCGCTCGCGCAGCAGCTGCTGCCCGCGCGCAAGGTCGGACTGGGTGAAGACGACGTTGGACCGGGCGGTTTCCAGGTTGGCGCGGGCCTGGTCGAGCGTGTTTTGGAATGGTCGCCGGTCGATCGTGAACAGGAGATCGCCCTGTTTCACGATCTGGCCGTCCTGGAAATGGACCTTCTCCAGGTAGCCCGAAACGCGCGCACGCATGTCGACCACGTGCACCGGCACGAAACGGCCGACATATTCGTCCTGGTCGACGATGATGCGCTTGACCGGCTTGGCCACCGTCACCTTCGGCGGCGGCGCCGCCGTCTGCTGTCTTTGCCCCTCGCCGCAGCCTGCCAGGACGGGGGCAAGGGCGAGCAGGATGGCGGCCGCGGCTTGGACGGGTTTCGGCATGGCGTTGCGGGACAAGATCATGAGGAAGTCGGCAATATCGCGGCGGGGTCGGTCCTCGCTGATCGGGCCGCATCCTGGTGAACGGCGGCGGGGCCCTTTCGAGCCGGCGAAGCGCACCCCATATCTGTGAACGAACCTCAAGTCCATCAATCCCTTGCGCATGGTGACGCAGGCGTCGCCGCGCGCGCCCCGGCACCTGCCCATGCTCGACCGACCCACGTCCGATATCGCCGCTCCGCCGCCGATCCCGCCCGAGGACCAGGCGCTGCTCGACGCCTATTCCCGTGCCGTGATCGACGTGGTGGACCGCGTCGGCCCGACCGTGGCGCGGCTCGACGTGACGGCGAGCGGCGAGCGCCGGCATGGCGGCACCGGCTCCGGCGTGATCCTGGCCCCGGACGGGCTCGTGCTCACCAATAGCCACGTGGTCGGCGGCGCCGCGCGCGTCGACGTCACCACGATCGACGGACGCAGATTGGCCGCGCGCGTAGTCGGCGACGATCCGGACACCGACCTCGCCCTGGTACGAATCGATGCGCCGGTGACGCTGCCCGCCGCGGCGCTCGGCAATTCCAAGCTGCTCAAGCGCGGCCAGCTCGTGATCGCGATCGGCAATCCGCTCGGCTTCGAATCGACGGTGACCACCGGCGTGGTCTCCGCGCTCGGCCGGTCGTTGCGCGCGCGCTCCGGCCGGCTCATCGACGACGTGATCCAGACCGACGCCGCGCTTAATCCCGGCAATTCCGGCGGCCCGCTCGTCTCCTCGCGCGGCGAGGTGATCGGAATCAACACCGCCGTCATCGTGGGCGCGCAAGGCATCTGCTTCGCGGTCGCGGCCAATACCGCGAATTTCGTGCTCGGCGAGCTGGTGCGGCACGGCCGCGTGCGGCGGGCCTATATCGGCATCGCCGCCCAGCAATTCACGCTTTCCCGCCGCCGTCGGCACGCGGCCGGCCTCGCGCAGGAAAGCGCGGTCATGATCGCGTCGGTCGAGCCCGGCAGCCCCGCCGACCGTGCCGGCCTCGCCGCCGGCGACATCATGTTGGCGCTCGACGGCGCTGCCGTCACCGGCGCCGACGATCTCATTCGCCTCCTCGCCGGCGACAAGATCGGCCGCAGCGTCGAGATCGAGATCTTGCACAACGGCAGCCGGCGCGTGCTCGCGCTGGTGCCGGGCGAGCGGACGCATCGCGGCTGATCATTCGAGCGGCGGCGGCTCCGGAGGCGGCGCGTTCGCGGCTCGGCGCGCCCGCAGCGCCGCCAGCCATTGCCGGCCGAACAAGGCAAAAACGCCCCCGAGATAGACGACGCTGCCGATCGCGGCGAGCAGCGCGAGCGTGCTTTCGTCGCGCAGCGAGGTCCAGCCGGCGAATAATCCGGCTATCGGTGCGGGCGCCAGCCAGAGCACGGCCGCGAGCGCGATCCCGCAAGCGGCAAGCTTCGCCGCCGCGCCGCGCACGCCGGGATCGAGCGCGAGGTGACCGCGACGCGCCGCGAACCATGCGACCAAAACGAGATTGAGCCAGGCGCCGATCGAGGTCGCGAGCGCCAGCCCCACCTGTGCCAGCGATCCCATCAACGCGATCTTGCAGGCCACGTTGACCGCCACCGCGATCAGCGACGCCTTGACCGGGGTCGCGGTGTCGCCGCGGGCGAGGAACGTCGCGGTCACACTGCGGATCAGCACGAACGGCAGCAGGCCGAGCGCGTACGCGGCCAAGGTCCGCCCCGCGGCCGTCGCGTCGGCGGCGGTGAAGGCGCCGCGCACGAACAAGGCCCGCATGATGAGGTCGGGGATCGCCAGGAACGCGACCACGCAAGGAATCGACAGGAGCAGCGTAAGCTCGATCGCTCGATTCTGCGCGTGCCGCGCGCCCGCTTCGTCGCCGGCCGCGATCCGGCCCGCCATTTCCGGCAGCAGCACGGTGCCGACGGCGATGCCGATCACGCCGATCGGCAGCTGGTTGAGCCGGTCGGCGTAGTAAAGCGCCGACAGCGCGCCGGCGGACAGGAAGCTTGCGATGATGGTATCGGCGAACAGCGCGATCTGCACGCCGGCCGAGCCGATGGTTGCGGGGACGAGCGCTTTGAAGAAACGCTTGACGTCCTCGTCCCATCGGGGCCGCCGGAAGACCGTCATCACGCGATTGCGCAACGCGTCGCCGCCGACCAACAGCACTTCGAGCAGGCCGGCGATGAACACGCCCCAGGCGGCGGCATGACCCGGCGTCGGAAAGGCGACCGCGACGGCGAGCGTCGCCATCATCGACAGATTGAGCAGAATCGGCGCCGCCGCGGCGGCCGCGAAACGCGCGAGCGCGTTGAGGATGCCGCCGTAGAGCGTGACCAGTGAAACCAGCAGAAGATAGGGAAAGGTGATGCGCGTGAGCTCGACCGCCAGCGCGAAACGGGCGGGGTCGCCGGCAAAGCCCGGCGCCAGCAGCGAGATCACCGCCGGCGTGAAGACGAGGGCAAGCGCAAGCAGCGCGAGCTGGCTCGCGAACAGCAGCGTGAACACGCGGTCGGCAAAGAGCCTCGCCGGATCGACGCCGCCCTGCTTGCGAATGCGCGCATAGGCCGGCACGAAGGCGGCGTTGAAGGCTCCTTCGGCGAAGATCGCGCGGAAATGGTTGGGCAGCCGCAAGGCGACGAAGAACGCATCCGCGATCGGCCCGGCGCCGAGCACGGCGGCCAGCATGATGTCGCGCGCGAAGCCGGTAAGGCGCGACAGCAACGTCAAGCCGCCGACGGTGAAGATGCGTCCGATCACTTCGCGAGCCCGCCCGTTTGAGGAATCGTCATGCCTGCGAAAGCGGGCATCCGGTGCGCCTCGCGTCGTGGAAAAGCACCGCGTCGCGCCGAGCAAGCCGGGCCATCCGCTCCCCGCGCGGGCGTGTCTCGCGGATGACGAGGAGCAGAGGGCGTTCCGAAAGCCTTCAACCGCCCAGCGCGCGGCGCACCGCGGCGATGATCCGGTCCTGGGTCGCCTCGTCGAGATAGGCGTGCATGGGGAGGCTGATCACCTCCTCGGCGAGCCGTTCGCCCACCGGCGCACCGCCCTCGGCGATCGGGAAATGCTGGTAGCATTGCTGGCGATGCAGCGGCATCGGATAGTAGATCGCGGTCGGGATGCCTTGGCTCTTGAGCGCAACCGCGAGCCTGTCGCGCCGACCGGGCTTGAGGCGGAGCGTATACTGCGCCCACACCGAGGTCGAGCCCGGAGCAAGCCTCGGGACGGCCGCGACGTCGGCGAGGCCGGCGGCGTAGCGGCGCGCGATGCGCTCGCGCGCGACCATCTCCTCGGGGAAGATCTTCAGCTTCTCGATTAAAACCGCGGCCTGGATCGTATCGAGCCGCCCGTTGAGGCCGATGCGCACGCAGTCGTACTTGTCGCGGCCTTCGCCGTGCACCCGGATGCTGCGCATGGTTTGCGCGAGCTCGTCGTCGTCGGTGAGGACGGCTCCGCCGTCGCCGTAGCAGCCGAGCGGTTTCGCGGGAAAGAAGCTGGTCGCCGTTGCCGGCGCGAGCGCGCCGAGGCGGCGGTTCTTGTAGGTCGCGCCGAAGGCCTGGGCGGCATCGTCGAGCACGAACAGGCCTTCCGCCTCGGCAACCGGCAGGATGCGGTCGTAGTCGGCGGGCTGTCCGAACAGGTCGACCGGGATTACCGCCTTGGGACGAAGCCCGAGCTCGCGGGCGGTCGCGCATGCCCTGCGCATACTTTCGGGATCGAGGTTGAAGCTCGCTTCCTCGACGTCTGCGAACACCGGCGTTGCGCCGACCAGCACCGCCACTTCCGCGGTCGCGGTGAAGGTGAAGCTCGGGCATACCACGGCGTCGCCCGGCCCGATCCCCTTGGCCATCAGCACCATGACCAGGGCATCGGTGCCGCTGGCGCAGCTCACGGCGTGGCGCGCGCCGCAGAACGCGGCGAGCTCGGCCTCGAGCGCGCGGACCTCCGGACCCAGAATGAACTGGCAGTGACCGAGAACACGCGCGATCGCATCGTCGATCGTCCGCCCGAGACGCCGACGCTGCGCGGCAACGTCGATGAACGGGATGGGCGCAGGATCGAGGCGGGCGCGCTGATTCATCGTGGTCACGAGGTCGAGGCGGCGGCGAAAGGGTCCGCGTCAGCCGGTGAGCCGCCGCGGTCCCGCCCGGCGGCGGGCCTCGCTCGGCATCGCGCGACTCTCGAGGCAGCGGATCGCGATCTCGAGGCTCGCCACGCCCTCCTCGCCGGTCACCGCGGGCTCCTTGCCGTCGCGGATGGCCGAGACGAAGGCCTGCAATTCCGCGCGCAACGGCTCGGCGTGACCGACCGAGAGATGCCGCATCGAATAGCTGCCGTCCGGCTGGAAGCCGAAGCATTCGGTGACCTGGCGCGTCAGCAGGTCGCCCATGATGTATTTGTTCCGGGTCGCGATGGTGACGTTGCGCGCCTTGAACGGCGTGAGCCAATTCGTGTTGATGTGGGCGAGCACGCCCGAAGCGGTGCGGAACTGCAGCAGCGCGATGTCCTCGCGCTCGGCCACCGCGCTCGACAGCTGCGGCTGCACCTCGGCGATCTCGGATTCCGTGAACCAGCGGATGAGATCGATGTCGTGCACCGCCAGGTCGATGACCACGCCGACGTTCGACATGCGTGGGGGGAACGGACCGACGCGGGTGATGGCGATCGACAGGATATCCTCATCGCGGATCGCGTCCTTGATCGCCTCGACCGTCGGATTGAAGCGCTCGACATGACCGACCATCAGGGCGACGCCGGCCCGGCGCGCCGCGGCGATGATCGCACGGCCCTCTTCCACCGACGGCGCGATCGGTTTCTCGACCAGCACATGCACGCCGCGGCGGATGCAGGCGAGCGCCAGCTCGCGGTGCAGATGGGTCGGGGCTGCGATGGTGACGGCGTCGACGCCCTGCGCCAGCAGCGCCTCGACCTCGGTGAAGGCGGCGCAGCCGAGCGCGTCGCAAACGAATTCACGTTGCCTGTCGTCAGGATCCGCGACGCCGACGAGCTTCACACCGGGAAGGTCGGCGAAGACGCGCGCATGATTGCTCCCCATGACGCCAACGCCCACCACACCAACGCGCAACAGCCGGTCCGCGTCGTCTCTCGCGGATTGCACCATGATCGATGAACCCCCCTCTCGGGCCCGTGAACCGACCCGTCCTAGCACGCCCGAAGGCTCGTGGCGACGACTTCGTTCTGGTCGCCGGACACGTTTTAAATCAAAGAGTTACAACTCCGGCAGGGTCATTTCAAACGGTTCTGAATCATCATTTTCGGTGAAACCGCACGAACCAATCGATGAAGCGGCCGATCCCCTCCCCGATCGGTGTTTTGGGACGAAATCCGACGGCGCGCTCGAGATCGGCGACGTCGGCGCAGGTTTCCGGCACGTCGCCCGGCTGCATCGGCCAGAGTTTCCGCGCCGCCGGCTTGCCGATGGCCGCCTCGATCAGTCGCACGACCTCGCTCACCTCGACCGGCTGGCTGTTGCCGATGTTGTAGACGTGCCAGGGCGCCCGGCTCGTGGCTGGGTCCGGCGCCTCCCCGGACCAGGCCGGATCGGGCGCCGGCGGCCGCGGCACCAGCCGCACCACCGCCTCGACCGCGTCGTCGATATAGGTGAAGTCCCGCCGCATCCGGCCCTCGTTGAACAGCTTGATCGGCCGCCCGGCGATGATCGCGTCGGCGAACAGCCACATCGCCATGTCCGGCCGTCCCCACGGTCCGTAGACGGTGAAGAACCGCAATCCGGTCGCCGGCAGCGCGAACAGATGCGCATACGCATGCGCCATCAGCTCGTTCGCTTTCTTGGTCGCGCCGTAGAGGCTCAGGGGATGATCGACATTGTCGGAAGCGCGAAACGGCACGCGGGTATTGGCGCCGTAGACCGAGGACGACGAGGCGTAAACCAAATGCCGGCATTGCGTATGCCGGCAGCCCTCGAGCACGTTGAGGAAGCCCGTGAGATTGGCATCGGCATAGGCATGGGGATCGATCAGGGAATGGCGCACGCCGGCTTGCGCGGCGAGGTGCACGACGTGGGGAAAGCGGTGGGCCGCGAACAATTCCGAGATCGCCTTGCGGTCGGCGATATCCGCCTTCTCGAATCGGAAATTGGCGAAGGCTTCGAGCTCGGAGATGCGGGCGGCTTTGAGGCGCGGATCGTAGTAGGCGTTGAGGTTGTCCACTCCCACCACGTCGCGCCCATCCACCAACAGCCGTCGCGCGACATGCATGCCGATGAACCCGGCCGCGCCGGTGACGAGAACAGGCTCGCGCAAGGTGCCTTCCTTCCAGGCGATATCGTCGTCCACGCGCCGTGCCGCCGTTTGCGCTCGGCCGACCATGTTTGGTGCAGTATAAAGCGGAAAATGCAAGCGCTTTCCCGCGAGAAGCGCCTTCTCGCAACGCGCCCCTTCCGGTAACCAGAGCATGATGAACCCGGCGCTTCCGCATGATCTTCCGACGCGGACCAACCTTTGCCGCGGCGCTTCGGCGACCGAGCAGGCGCGCGACGTCGTGAGCGAAGCGACGGCGCTTCGGCGCTGGCTGTTCATGGACGCGCTTCCGCTGTGGTGGGACGTGGGCGCGGACCGCGTTCATGGCGGGTTCCACGAGGCGATCGACCTCGACGGCCGCCCGATGCCGCGGCCGCGCCGCGCGCGCTCGATCGCGCGCATGGCGTTCGCGTACTGCGAGGCCGGCCGGCTCGGCTGGAACGGGCCCTGGCGCGAGGCGGCGCAGCACGCGCTCGATTATTTTCTTCGGCATTTCGTCGCCGCCGACGCGACGATCGCGTCCGTCGTCGAGCTCGACGGCGGGATCGGCGATCCGAGCTTCGATCTCTACAACCAGGCCTTCGCCCTGCTCGCCTATGCGAGCGGTCAGCGTGCGTTCGGCGAAGCGGCCGGCTGGCGCGGCCGCGCCGTGGCGCTGCGCACGACGCTCGAGCGAGCGAACGCCCATCCGCTCGGCGGTTTTCGGGAGGATGGCCGCCTGCCGCAATGCGCGAACCCGCACATGCACCTCCTCGAGGCCGCGCTCGCCTGGATCGCGATCGACGACAATCCGGCCTGGCGCCGGATGGCGGACGGAATCGCCCTGCTCTGCCTGCAGAAATTCATCGATCCGGCCTCGGGTGCGTTGCGCGAGTTCTTCGACGCCGACTGGTCGCCGATGCCAGGCGTCGAGGGGCGCATCTGCGAGCCCGGCCACCACTACGAATGGGCGTTCTTGCTCGATCGCTGGGCGAAGCTCACCGGCCGAGAGCGGCCCGAGGCGGTGTCCCGACTGGTTGCGTTCGCCGATGCTTGCGGGCACGATCCTCGCCACGGCGTGGTGATCAATGCCGTGCTGGTCGATGGGACCGTTCACGACCCGGTGGCGCGGCTATGGGCGCAGGCCGAACGCGTCCGGGCCTATCTCGCCGACTGCCGCCCCGACGAGCAGGTTGTCGCCGCGATCAAGGCACTGCGGCGGTTCCTGTCCACCCCGACGCGAGGCATATGGTACGACCAGCTGGCCGCCGGCGACAGCTTCGTGGTCGAGCCGGCGCGTTCAACGCAGCTCTATCACATCGTCGGCGCGGTATCGGAGCTGTCGGCTGCCGTTCCCGGCATTGCGAATGCCTCCATTGCGACGCGGCCGGGCGGCGCGCCGCCTCGCCTGATCTTTCTGGTGACCGAGGATTGGTACTTCATGTCCCATCGCCTGCCGATGGCGCGTGCCGCGCGCGACGCGGGTTTCGACGTGCATGTCGCGACCCGCATCGATCGGCATGGCGCGGCGATCGAGGCGGAAGGATTTCACCCGCATCCGATTTCCTGGCGCCGCGGCAGCCTCGATCCGCGCAATTTCGCTCGGGTCGTGCGCGAGGTCCGCAAGCTCTACCGCCGGATCGAGCCCGATCTCGTCCATCATGTCGCGCTGCCCGCGACGGTGGTCGGATCGCTGGCGGCGACCGGCCTTGCAGTCGCACGCCTCAATGCCCTGACCGGCCTCGGCAGCGTGCTCGCCGGCCGTTCCCGCAAGGCGCGGACGATTCGTCCGGCGGTGACGGCGCTCTTGCGCGCCCTGCTCGGCCGCGGTCGATCGCGAGTGCTGGTGCAGAACCTCGACGATCAACGCGCGATCGAGCGCCTCGGGATCGCGTCCGATCGCATTGCGCTCATTCCGGGATCGGGCGTCGATATCGATGCCATGACGCCGTTGCCCGAACCCGGCGGCACCATCACCGTGGCCTTCGCCGCGCGGCTGATCGAGGCCAAGGGCATACGCACGCTCGTCGCCGCCCACGGGATCCTCGCCGGTCGCGGCCGCAAGATCAGGTTGTTGATCGCCGGCGAGCCCGATCCGGCCAATCCCGGGTCGATCACGTCGCGCGAAATTGCGGGATGGCTGAAGCAGCCCGACCTGGACTATTTGGGGTTCGTCGAGGACATCAGAGAGGTCTGGGCCGGCGCCCATATCGCGGCGCTTCCTTCGCACGGCGGCGAGGGCGTGCCGTTGAGCCTGTTGGAGGCCGCGGCCGTCGGGCGACCGATCGTCACCACCGATACGCCGGGCTGCCGCGACATCGGTCGCCACGGCATCAATGCCTTGTTGGTTCCGCGCGGCGACGCCGATGCCCTCGCCGACGCCATCGACCGGCTCGCCGGCGATCCCGAGCTTCGCCTTGCGTTCGCGCGGGCGGGCCGAGCGCTGGTCGAGCGGGAATTCTCGAGCAAGCGCGTCGGCCGCGATATCGTCGCCCTCTATCGATCCCTGTTGCAGGCAGATCGCTAGAGCATTTTCAGGAAAAAGCCTGCCCCGGACCTCGATCCGGGGTGGGAACCGGTTTTCCGTCCGAAAATGCGACCACGCAAAAGACTGGAGCGCATTCAGGTTCCGTCGAAAACTGAATGCGCTCTAGGGGGCGGATTCCATCGCCATGGTTCGGCGGCTGAGCGAGCTTCGCCCGATCAGACGGTGACCCGCTGCGAGCAAGGGCCGCTCGAGCAGGAGATAGGAAGCGACCCCGCCCAGAATCCCGATCAGCAGCGCGCTGCTCACGTAAAGAGCGGCGACGACGGGCGCGCCGAGGTCCGGGACGAAAAGGCCGATGGTGAGCAACCACACACGCTGCGCGAACGGATGCGCGAGATAGATCGAGTACGAGGCATCGCCCAACAGCAGCGCGATCCGGCTCGTTCGCAGGCGAGCGACCGGCTCCAATATCAAGGCGCCGGCGACAATGACCGCCGCGGGAATCCCGAAGGCGATGATCCGACTGGGCGGCGCCTCGCTCAGCACGACGAATACCAGCCAGGCCGTAGCCATCAGCAAGGCGGCGAGCCCCAGGCTCGCGGCGGAGCGGGTGAGCCACGGTGCAAGAGCGGCGAGCGCCACGCCCGCCAGGAACTCGAGCAAGATCGGATTGGTGTAGGTCGACAGGATCGCTCCCCGTGGAGTGGCCATCCAACCCGTCAGCACCAACAGCACAAACAGCCCGGCGAACAGCCCAAAGCGGAGGGCCGGCCTCACCAGCAACAGGGAAAGCCCGAGCACCAGATAGAAGAACATCTCGTAATTGAGCGTCCAGCCGAGCGTGTAGAAGGGGGCGATGCCGCCGTAGGACGGATGGACCGCCGGCACGAACAGATAGGACTTGAGCACGAAGGCCGCATCGAGCCCGGCTTCGGTGAACAGCGCCTGTGGGGCGAAAACGGCCACCAGCAGGAACAGCGTCGTGTATACCCAGTAGAGCGGCACGATGCGGACGATGCGCGCGGCCCAGAACGGGACCGGCCCCCGCCGTCCGCGCACCGTCGTCGTCCACATGATGTACCCGGAAATGACGAAAAACAGGTCGACGCCGAACTCGCCGAACGAATGCCGATAGTAGGAATTGACCGCGGGCGGCGCGAAGGCATGGTGGCAAACCACGAGGCTTGCCGCGATCGCGCGCAAATACTGGATGGTGACGACGGTCGAGGCCCCCTCGACAGCGGGGGGCTCCGCCGTCCCGCGACGGGCGGGTGCAGGCCGGGCGATTTGGAGCATCGGGTGCCGCCTCACGCAGGTTCAGCGGCTCGGGGCGCCGGCGCATTCGACTGCCGGCGCACCCGCGGTCCGCTCCGCCGCGGGCGATCTTGTCGGACTTGGCGGTCCGTGTGAAGATCCAAGCGCGACTCGCGGCGGGAGCGCAAACGGACTCGAATGCCCGATCGATCGCGTCGCGGTCGGACGAAAGCCTGCGGCGCCCTCCCCTGGCTTGACCTTTGTTGCCGGGGCGGCTTGAACTGGCGCATCGTCGAGGGCTCGCCATGGCGGCTCAGATCGTTCCGGTGATCATGTGCGGCGGCGCCGGCACGCGCCTGTGGCCGGTCTCGCGCGAGAGCATGCCGAAGCAATTCGTCTCGCTGGTCGGACCGGCATCGACCTTCCAGCAGGTGCTGGCGCGGGTCTCCGATCGCGAGCTGTTCGGGCGCCCGATCGTGATCACCAAAGCCGACTTTCGCTTCGTGGTGGCCGAGCAATTGCGCGAGAGCGGCATCGAGGCCGACATCGTGCTCGAGCCGATGCGCCGCGATTCCGGCCCTGCGGTCACGGTCGCTGCCGTGCTCGCGGCCGAGCGCGAGCGCGACGCCCTGGTATTGGTGCTGGCGGCCGACCACGTGATCCGCAAGCCCGACGCCTTCCGCGCCGCCTGCCGCAGCGCGGCGGCAGCGGCCGCTGAAGGCCGGATCGTCACCTTCGGCATCGAGCCCACTCGCCCGGTCACGAATTACGGCTATATCCGCCCGGGCGCGGCGCTCAACGGCGCGTCGGTGCGCGCGGTCGAGGCCTTCGTCGAGAAGCCGGACGCGAAGACCGCCGCGAAGTACGTAGCCGAGCGTTATCTCTGGAACAGCGGCAATTTCCTGTTTCACGCCGCGACCATGCTCGCCGAGATCGAGCGCCTCGAGCCGGCGATGGCCGAGGCCGTCAAGGCCGCGGTCGCCGGGGTGACGCGCGACCTCGATTTCCTGCGCCTTGCCCCGGAGGCCTTCGCGCGGGCGCCCTCGAAGTCGATCGACTATGCGGTCATGGAGCGCACCAAGCTCGCGGCGGTGGTGCCGGTCGACATCGGCTGGTCCGACGTCGGCAGCTGGAGCTCGGTCTGGGAGGTGCTCGATCACGACGCCGCCGGCAACGCCACCGAGGGCCCGGTGGTCGTGCTGGAGAGCCGCAACAGCCTCGTGCATTCGGAGGAATCGGTGCTGACCACCGTGATCGGGCTCGAGGATGTGATCGTGGTGTCGACCGCGGACGCCGTGCTGGTCGCCGCGCGCGACAAGGCGGAAGAGGTCAAGGCCCTGGTCGACGAGCTCAAGGTGCGCAATTACCGCGCCGCGGTGGAGCACCGCCGCATCTATCGCCCCTGGGGCTATTACCAGGACGTCGACAGTGCCGCCCGCTACAAGGTCAAACGCATCGTCGTGAAGCCGGGCAGCATGCTCTCGCTGCAAAAGCATTTTCATCGATCGGAGCATTGGGTGGTGGTGACGGGAACGGCCGAGGTCACGCTCGGAGGCGACGTGCGCATCGTGCACGAAAACGAGTCGATCTACATCCCGATCGGCAGCATTCATCGGCTCGCCAATCCCGGCAAGATTCCGCTCGAGCTGGTCGAGGTGCAGGTCGGCAGCTATCTCGGCGACGACGACATCGTCCGTCTCGACGACGTCTACGGCCGCGGCTAGAGCATTCTCAGGAAAAAGCCTGCCCCGGACTCGATCCAGGGTGGGAACCGGTTTTCCGAATAGAACGTGCGCAAAGCGCTCGCCGATCACCCGCGCCCGACGCTGACATAGGTGAAGCCCTTCTCGGCCATGTCGGCGGGCTTGTAGATGTTGCGCAGGTCGACCACCACCGGCGTGCGGAGCGCCGCCTTGACCCGGTCGAGGTCGAGAGCGCGGAACTGGTCCCATTCCGTGAGGATCACCATCGCGTCCGCGCCCGCGAGGCAGCCGTAAGGGTCGGCCGCCGTTTCGAGCCGCGGCATCAGCTGGCGCGCCTCCGCCATGCCGTGCGGATCGTAGACGCGCACGCGCGCGCCCTGCCGCTCGAGCGCGGGCACGATGACGAGGCTCGGCGCCTCGCGCATGTCGTCGGTATTGGGCTTGAAGGTCAGGCCGAGCACGGCCACGGTCTTGCCCGCGAGCGAGCCGCCGCACGCGGCCACGACCTTGGCAGCCATCGCCCGCTTGCGCGCATCGTTCACCCCGATCACCGTTTCGACGATCCTGACCGGCGCGCCGTAGCGTTGCCCGATGGCCGTGAGCGCCGAGGTATCCTTGGGGAAGCACGAACCGCCGAAGCCCGGCCCGGCATGCAGGAACTTGCCGGCGATGCGGCGGTCGAGCCCCATGCCGCGCGCGACCTCCTGCACGTCGGCGCCGCACTTCTCGCACAGGTCGGCCATCTCGTTGATGAAGGTGATCTTGGTCGCGAGGAAGGCGTTGGAGGCGTATTTGATGAGCTCGGCCGCGCGGCGCCCGGTGAACAGGATCGGGGTTTCGTTGATGAACAGCGGCCGGTAGACCTCGCGCATCACCCGGCGCGCCCGCTCGTCCTCGGTGCCCACCACGACCCGATCCGGGCGCTTGAAATCCTCGATCGCCGCGCCCTCGCGCAGGAATTCCGGGTTGGAGACGACGGCGAAGTCGCCATCGGGGCGCAGCTTGCGAATGATCGCGTCGACCTCGTCGTTGGTTCCGACCGGAACCGTGGACTTGACGACGATGACGGTGAAACCCTGCAGGTCGGGCGCGATCTCGCGCGCGGCGTCATGGACGAACGACAGGTCGGCAAAGCCGTCGCCGCGCCGCGACGGCGTGCCGACGGCGAGAAATATCGCGTCGGCGGCGCCGACCGCTGCCGCCGCTTCGGTCGTGAACGACAAGCGTCCGGCTTCGACGTTGCTCGCGACCAGGGCGGCAAGCCCCGGCTCGAAGATCGGGACGGTTCCGTCGCGCAGCTGGGCGATCTTCGGGGCATCCTTGTCGATGCAGGTCACGAAATGCCCGAAATCGGAAAAACAGGCGCCGGAGACGAGCCCGACATAGCCGGTGCCGATCATCGCTATGCGCATGATGGAATCCTTCAGGCGTGAGGGTTGCGGCGTTCCTGCTCGCGCAGGATCGCAACGACGTCCGCTTCCACCATGTCCTTGACGAGCGCATCGAAGCTCGTCTTGTGGCGCCAGCCGAGCCTGTCGCGCGCCCTGCTCGGATCGCCAAGCAGCTGATCGACCTCGGTCGGCCGGAAATAGCGCGGATCCACCTCGACGAGCACGTCGCCGGTCGACTTGTCGAAGCCCTTCTCCTCGATGCCGCTGCCCTGCCACACGACCGTCCGGCCGATCAGGGTGAAGGCCCTCTCGACGAATTCGCGCACGGAGTGGCTCTCGCCGGTGGCGAGAACGTAATCGTCCGGCTTGTCCTGCTGCAGGATCATCCACATGCCCTCGACGAAGTCGCGCGCGTGTCCCCAGTCGCGCAGCGCATCGAGGTTTCCGAGGAACAGCTTCTTCTGCCGCCCATGCTTGATCGACGCGACCGCGCGCGTGATCTTGCGGGTGACGAAGGTCTCGCCGCGGACCGGGCTCTCGTGATTGAACAAGATGCCGCACGAGGCATGCATGCCGTAGGCCTCGCGGTAGTTCACGGTGATCCAATGGGCATAGAGCTTCGCCGCCGCATAGGGCGAGCGCGGATAGAACGGCGTCGTCTCCTTTTGCGGGATTTCCCGCACCTTGCCGAACAGCTCGGAGGTGGAAGCCTGATAAAAGCGCGTCTTGTTTTCGCGGCCGAGGATGCGGATCGACTCGAGCAGGCGGAGCGTGCCGAGTCCGTCGGCGTTGGCGGTATATTCCGGCGTCTCGAACGAGACCTGCACGTGCGACTGCGCGGCGAGATTGTAGATCTCGTCCGGCTGGGTTTCCTGGACGATGCGGATGATGTTGGTGGCGTCGGTCACGTCGCCGTAATGCAGATGGAACGTCACCCCCGCCTCGTGCGGATCGTGAATCAGGGGATCGATGCGCTCGGTATTGAAGGACGAGGAGCGGCGCTTGATGCCGTGGACCACGTAGCCCTTGGAAAGAAGAAATTCCGCGAGGTAAGCGCCGTCCTGGCCGGTAACGCCGGCAATCAGCGCCACCTTCCCCGAGGATCGAGCCATCATCGCACCATGCCGGCGGTTGCCGTTCGCTCAGCCGCGAGCGCCATGCGCATGCCGTCGAGCGGCGCCGGGCGGAGCCCGCCTTGCGGGCGCGCGGGCGCGGGCGGCGCGATCGTCATTCCCTGCGCTCGGCCGCGCGACGCGCGGGGGAAGCCGAATACACGAGCCATGCCAGCGCCCCGGGCAGCGAGCCGACCGCCATGACCAGGCCGAAGCAGACCGAAAACAGGAGTGCCGTCTCCGGCGCGACGCCGTGATTGCCGAGCAGCGAAATGGTAGCGAGCTCGCGCAGACCCCAGCCGCTGACCGAGATCGGCACCAGCATCACGCCGATCATGACCGTGAACAGGACCGCGGCGTCCGGGAGCGGCAGGGCGAGACCCTGGGCGCGCGCAACCGACCAGACGACCACGATGGTGAGCGCATGGATCAGGCATCCAAGCCCCACGATCACCGGACAGCGCGGGCCGAGCAGCACGCGCTCGGCGTCGCCGACCAGGCCGGCGGTCCAACGGAAATATCGCCAGCGCGCGAGATATGGAACGATCCGCGGCGCGAGCAGCAAACCGATGAGGCCGGCGGCGAGCAGCGCACCGTAGACGACCAGCACCGCCTCGCGATATCCGCCGAGCGCGGTGAGCCCCGAGGGCAACAGCAGGATGGCGAAGCCCAGCGTGATCAGCAGGCCCACCCCCACTCCGCGGTCGATCACCAGGCTGGTGACCGAATAGCGCCATGTGCCGCCGAGCCGAACCAGCAGCCATGCCCGCACCCCCTCGCTCGCGACGCTCGGAAGGACCTGGGCGAAGAACAAACCGATGGCCGTGATCGCGATCATGGCGGCCCGCGTCATGCGCTCGTCGCAGGCCGCCAGAGCACGCAGCACGTTGCGCCAGCGCAGCGCAACGAGCGGGATCTGCAGCATGACGATGAAGGTCGCGAATGCGGCCCACCGAACATCCAGTCGCGCGATGCCGGAGAGAGTCTGGATCGGGTCGACCTGCTTGAAGACGTACCAGAAGCAGGCGCCGGTCACGACGAGCTTGGCCGCGAATATGGCGATGTTTTCGGCCCCGCCGGCGCGCGGCGGGGTCACGGTCTCGAGCTCGTCGGCCACGCTGGTACTCATGCAACTTGATCCCACCGTCGCCGACGGCCGCAGCGACCTGCCAAGATCACGGGGGCAACGGCTTTTACAGATGCTAATGACCGAGGCGCGTGCCAAGTTCAAGCGCCGAATCGCGATGCCCTAGGCCGGCCGGGGACGTCGATCGGCGGAATTCGGCGCAAATCGTGACCGCAGCAGGGCGAGCGCCTCGTCGAGATCAGCCACCGTTTCGTGGAACGGCGCGCCCGCGCGATCGTTCCGCGCCCCGACCAGAATCCGCAGACCGATGCCGGCGGCGGCGCCAGCCTTGATGTCGCTGATCTTGTCGCCCATGATCGCCGAGGACGCGAGATCAAGTCCGAGGTCGGAGGCCGCCTGCAGGATCATTCCCGGATTGGGCTTGCGCCACGGATGATCGCACCGGTACGCGCCGATGCCGTGCTCGGGGTGATAGGGGCAATGATAGACACGGGCGATCGCCGCCTGCTCAGCCTCGAAGCGATCGCACATCCATCGCGTGAGGCGAGCATAGGCGGCTTCGTCGTAATAGCCGCGGCCGATGCCCGACTGGTTGGTGACCACCACGAGCGGGCGGGCGAGCTCGTTGGTCCAGAAGCGGGCCAGCTCGAAAATGCCGGGAACGAACTCGAATTGCTCCGGCCGATGGATGTAGCCGTGGTCGGCGTTGATCACGCCGTCACGGTCGAGAAAAAGGGCGCCGGTAGCCACGGTGATGCCGCTCGCTCCGTTGTTTTGATAGCCGCCCCTCCCCGCACCCACTCCGCAACCGAGGGAGGAAGCGGCCGAGCATCGCCGCTTGCGCCGATGCCAATCGATCGGAAAATGGTCTAACACGAGCGAGCGGCGGAACCACGGACTGATCGGACCCATCGCGTGAGCAAGAAGGTCGCATTGATCATCGGCGTCACCGGGCAGGACGGAGCCTATCTGGCGCGCCTCCTGGTCGAGAAAGGCTATGTCGTCCACGGCACGTCGCGCGATGCCGCATTTGCCCGCCTGGAAGGCCTGCGCGCGCTCGGCATTCGCGACGGCGTCGCGCTCCATTCGATGTCGCCCGCCGATTTCCAATCGGTGGCGCAGGCGATCGAGAGCATCGCGCCGGACGAGATCTACAACCTCTCGGGACAGTCTTCGGTCGCGCTGTCGTTCTCGCAGCCGGCCGAGACCCTGGAAAGCAACCTCATCGGCACCCTCAACATGCTGGAAGCCGTGCGCCGGCGCGCCTCGGGCGTGCGCTTCTACTATGCCGGTTCGTCCGAATGCTTCGGTGACACCGGGGTCGAGCCCGCCAACGAGCGGACCGCGTTCCGCCCGAAGAGTCCCTACGGCGTCGCCAAGGCGGCGGGGATCTCGCTGGTCGCCAACTATCGCGAGTCCTACGGGCTGTTCGCCTGTTCGGGTCTGCTGTTCAATCACGAGTCGCCGCTGCGGCCGGCCCGCTTCGTGACCCGCAAGATCACGTCGGCGGCCGCGCGGATCGCGAACCGGGCCGGGGAGCGGCTCTCGCTGGGCAATCTTTCGATTCGCCGCGACTTCGGCTGGGCTCCCGATTACGTCGAGGCGATGTGGGCGATGCTGCAGCAAGCCACGGCGGATGATTTCGTGATCGCATCCGGCGTGTCCCATTCGCTCGAGGAGTTTGTGGCGGCCGCCTTCGCCGAGGTCGGGCTCGACTGGCGCGATCATGTCGACCGTGATCCTGCATTGAAACGTCCGAGTGACATCGGCTGCTCGCTCGGCGATCCTGCCAAGGCGGCGAGGATGCTCGGCTGGCGTGCAAAAGTCGATTTTTCCGAAATCGCGGCTCGCATGGTTCGCGCCGAGCGGGAGGGAGCGAACGCGGTATCGTGATCGGCAGGAGGACGGTTCCTCTCCGTCGGTGCAACGCTTCCGGTAGTCGATCCCGGCACTGCCTCGGCTCGCGACGGACCGCCATTTCCGCTACAATCGCGGCGCACATCGCAAGGATACGGTCGTGGCACGCGTGCGAATGATCAAGCCGGAAGACGCCGACGCAGCGACGCGCAAGGTCTATGACGAGGTCCTCGCGCAATGGGGCCGGATCAGCAATTTCTCGCAGGTGCTGGCCCACCAGCCGGCGGCGCTCGCGGGCTGGATGCTGCCGAACCAGTCGATCCGCCTCGACAACGTCAAGTCCGATCCGGAGTACGTGAAGATCCAGCAGCTTGTCATCATCAAGACCTCGGCGCTCAACAAGAGCGCCTATTGCATGTCGCACAACGTGCCGCTGGGAAAGAAGATCGGCCTCGGCGAGGCCCAAATCCGCGCGGCGCAGGGCAGCGACTATATGAGCTCGCCCGACCTCGACGACCGGCAGAAGGCGGCGATCCGCTGGGCCGAGGCGGTCACGCTGATGCGAGCGCGCGGCGACGACGACGCCTTCGCGGCGATGCAAAAGCATTTCACCGAGAAGCAGATCGTCGAGCTCACGGTGTTCTGCGGCATGTGGAACTACTCGAACCGCCTGTGCGAGGCCTTGCAGGTCGACCTCGAGCGGCCCGACAAGCGCATCGAGTTCCAGGACCAGTAGCCATGGCCGAGACCAAGACCCATACCGGCGGCTGCCATTGCGGCGAGGTGCGTTTCGAGGTGACGCTCGACCTCGGCGCCGTCGTCGCCTGCAACTGCTCGATCTGTCAGAAGCGCGGCGCGCTGTGGTGCTTCGTCACGCCGGAGCATTTCGCCCTGCGCGCCGGCTCGGACGACCTCAAGGATTACCAGTTCGGCAAGAAGGCCATCCACCACCTGTTCTGTGCGCAATGCGGCATCGGGGCATTCTCGCGCGGAAGAGCGCCGAGCGGACAGGAGATGGTCGCGGTCAACGTTCGCTGTCTCGACGACATTGATGTCGCGACGCTCAACCCCAAGCCGTTCGACGGCCGCAGCCTCTAGCGCACGCGGCACCGGCCCCGGACGCATTCAGCTTCACGAAACTGAACGCGCTCCGGTTTCATGCCTGGTCGCGTTTTCCGACGGAACCGGCCCCGCTTTTCCTGGAAATGCGCTAACGGCGCATCTCGCTGAACAGCACGCCGCCCTTGGCCTTGGCGGTCGGCTCGGATTCGACGATCTCCACCATCACGGCTTCCGCCGGCACGGAAAAGTTCTTCACGACCGCGTCCGTGATGTCCTTGATCAGCGCGCGCTTCTGATCGAGCGTGCGTCCTTTGACGGCGTGGACATAGATTTCAGGCATGCGCGTCTCCCTCCATGGGTTGTGCCCGGCACTATAATGACTATGGCGAACATGGAAAGACCTGGACTTGGCCGCGGGCACGCCGCTGGAAAGGCCGCCACAGGGCATCGCCATCGTCGGATGACGGGAGCGCCGAGGCCGTCGGCAGGCGCCTCACCAGAACGGGCTGAAGGGCCCGCCGCGCGGACGATCGCGCCCATAGACAACGCCGTCTTGGCCCCAGGCATCGGCTCGGACCTCGCGCCATGCCGGGGATGTCCCTTGCTCGCGCCGACGGTTGTGCGCGGTCTTCTGCGGCTTCTTGGCCGCGGCGACAGGCCGCGCCGCCGGCTCGGCCGCGGGCTCGGGCGCCGCCGCTTGCGCCGACGGCAGCGCGTGGGCGGGCGGGGGCTCCGGCATCCCCGCGGCGACAGCGACGGGCCCGGCCGTGCTTGCAGCACGGCCGATCGGAACAGCGGCAATCGCCGGGCGATTGGTCGGCACCCGCACCACCCGCATCTTGGGCGCTTTGTCGGAGGCGCACTTGCCGTCGAGATAGGTCCTCTCATCCTGGCCGCACGGCGCCTTCGCGGCCCCGGCGGCCGCCTCGAGGGACCGCGTCCGCGCGGAGGTCGCCGGCGCTCGCTCGGCTGGCGAACCCGCCAGCGGGCCGGAGCCAGCGTCGACGTACATCACCGCCATGGCGCGTTGAGACTCGGCGCGCTGCGATTTGAGATCGTGGGCGGACTGAAGCACGGCGGCCGCGACCAGCCCAAAAACCACGCAAGCAAGAGTGCGGCGCAGCCTGCGGCGCATCCGAGGCGCGAGACAGAGATAACCGAACTCGGGATGCACATCGTGCGCCCAGGGCATGGCAGCCACCTCGTGACCCCGTCCCCATCGCACCTCCGCCAAAAGTACAACACGAACAGCATTAATCCGTTCCTTACGGTGCGCGTCGAAGTTGAAACATCGGAAGCGGCGGCTTCGGGTACCGCCGGATCCCGCTTTTTCGCCCTTTCGTAATTCCTGCCCCTTAGGTCAGGAGTACTGCTTCATTGCCGTTGCAATTTCGCTACTATCGCCGCCATCGGGAGAGGGGGAGTAGCATGGCGGAGGAAACGTCATGGAGCTCCGAACTGCGAGCCCTCGAAAATACGTCCAGTCGAGACTAGTAAATCATTGCGCCCAGTGCGGGGAAACGATCTTCATGCCCGAATGGTCCGAGTATCTGGACCGACATCGGGTGCGGCACCTGTGGGAATGCGAAGCCTGCGGCTACAAGTTCGAGACGCTGGTGTCCTTCCCTGATCCCTGATGTCCGCACGCCGGCGCACGCGGCGATCGAGAACAAGCGCAGAATTGAAAGAGCCACCGGCCGTGCCGGTGGCTCTCGGTCTTGAGGCGCCTCCCGCACTGAGTCAGGGCGCCTTGTCGGCCGCGAGCCGGCATCCCGCCGCAGCCCGCGGCCGGGAAGCACGCGATCAGGTCGACAGCGATGGCTCGCGAACCTGCGGCGCTGCGGCCTCCTCCGCCGGCGCCGGATGTGCGGCGGCCGGCAATTGCAGCACGGTTGCGCGCTGGCCCTCGCACAGGCGGGTGAGCAGCACCACCTGCCCGTCCGGGAATTCCAACGCATCGTGGTGGGTCACGGCGTTGTCCATGTTGATCTGCCGGAAGCGCGCGAGCCGCTGTCCAATCTTCTTGTTCGGCAGAATGCCGATTCCGAACGAGGGCTCGCACTCGACGTTCTGCTCGAATGCGATCTCGGTGCCGGGCAGCAGGCAAACCGCCACATGCGGCTCGCCGACCGCAGCGAAGCCGCGGGTGATGGAATTGTTGAACTTGGTGGTCACCAGCTTGTCCTCGATCTTGGCAGGCCGGGTCGCGACATGGTGCAGACTATAGTCACACATCGAAGGGGACTCCTCTTCCTGTGAAAAGCCGGGATGGTCGCCTTCCTGGGCGCAGCCTTCGGAGTCGTTTGCCGGACATTGTCCCGACTTTTCCGCAATGTCGTTTCATCACCTTCCAGGGAGACGTTTCATCAGGCGGCAATTCCCCGACAATTCGAAGCCGAGTTCAAGATCGATGCGTCTCCCCTCCGTCGGATACCTAGGAAGGTTTGCGGAGCAACGCCGGAATGGAGCAATGGGTTCCTCGATTGCGTCGACGAAAGACGACTGCTTCGAGCCGGCGGCCGCCTGGGAGCTTGCCCGAAACGCCGCCAAAGCCGCACGCGGGGCAATCGACATCGCCACGGCATTGTGCTCCGATCCCCTCGGGCGGAAATTCTCGCGAGCAATCAACGATGAACAAAGAGGTAATTCGGGCCGACGTGCCGGAGACCGGCGGGCCGCTCAATCTCTGCGTCAAGCATGGAAATCTGATCTTTATTTCCGGCCTGCCGCCATTCGCGGAGGACTATGCCGCCAGCTTGCGGGACGCCCGCGCCAAGGGGCAGCCGATCCCGCCGTTCCCCGACATCCCTTTCGAGCGGCAGGTGAGAATCGTCATGGATCACCTCAAGAAGCTGGTCGAGGCGGCGGGGTCCAACATGGACTGCCTGCTCAAGGTGATCGTCTGGCTCAAGGACCAACGCCAGGCCGAGGAATTCGACCGCATCTACCGCGGCTATTTCACCAGCCAGGAGACCTTACCGGCGCGCACGCGCATGCAGGCCGGGCGCACGCCGATGGATTGCGGCCTCGAGGTCGAGGCCATCGGCTACGTGCCCTGAGGCTGAACCGGCAGCATTGCCGCGGAGCCCGCTTCGCCGGTCGACCGGTATTTCCGCCAAACCGACAACCGTTTGCCCGCGTGGAATTGGAATAAAGTACCGCGGCAGGACGTTGACAAGCTGTCACAATGCCGTCGTATGACCGACCGGGAGCTGCGGCCCCATCGCCATAAAGGGAGGTTTCGGATGTCTGCCTTGCCCAACCTGTCTGCCCAACCCAAGCTGATGCCGGACGTCGAAGGCCTGGCGCATCAGGTCGATCCGCTGTCGCGGCGCGGCTTCTTCATGGCCGCCTCGGCGGCGGCCGCCGCCGGCTACACGCTCGCGGCCGGACCCGTTCGCGCCGACGCGATCCACACCGATACCGCCGGGCTGAACGTCGGCGACGCCACGGTCAAGGTCTCCGACGGCGAGATGCCGGTCTACTTCGCGCGCCCGGCCAACGCCCAGAACCCGCCGGTCATCCTGGTGGCGATGGAGATTTTCGGGCTGCACGAATACATCAAGGACGTGACGCGGCGGCTCGGCAAGCTCGGCGCCTTCGCGATCGCGCCCGACTATTATTTCCGCAAGGGGACCGACCTCACCAAGATCACCGAAGTTCCGCAGCTGATGCCGATCGTCAACACCAAGCCGGACGCCGAGCTCCTCTCCGATCTCGACGCCACCGTGGCCTGGGCGAAGTCGCAGGGCGGCGACACCAATCGTCTCGGCATCATGGGCTTCTGCCGCGGCGGACGGACGGTGTGGGAATACGCCGCCCACAACAAGGACCTGAAGGCCGCCGTCGCGTTCTACGGCACGGTCGTAGATCCGCCCGCGCAAAAGCAAATCTGGCCGAAAAGCCCGACCGAGCTTGCGCCCGAGATGAAGGCGCCGGTGCTCGGCCTCTACGGCGAGGCCGACCAGGGCATCCCGGTGGCGCAGGTCGAAGCGATGAAGGAAGCGCTCAAGACCGCCGGCAAGACCGCCGAGTTCAAGATCTATCCGGGCGCACCGCACGGCTTCCACGCCGACTATCGCGCGAGCTACCGCAAGGAAGCGGCGGACGACGCCTGGAAGGAGCTGCAGGCCTGGTTCAAGAAATACAAAGTGCTGTCCTGACGGCGCCAACGGCAGGCAAGCGCGGCGCCCGGCGGCGCCGCGCTTTCCGTCTTGCGCGGAAGCCGGCATCGGCGATCTCGCGCGCCTGCCCTTCACTGCATCGGTGGAATCCGGATCAGCTCCTTCACCTGCTCCGCCGAGAGCGGCGCCGGGATGAACTTCGCCGCCACCGCATCGGTCATGATTCCTTCGATTCCCTCGACGCGGTCGGTCGCCATGCTTTCCTTCGGAATGAGATTGCGCACGCGCATCACGATCTTCTCGGGTAGACTGGAATATTCGCCGTAGTGCTTGAGCGCGGCCGGGTCCGAATACATCCACGCCACGGTCTCCTGATAGGCGCGATTGAAGCGCACGATCGCGTCGTGGCGGCTCTGCAGCGTGCTCAGGTTCGTGAGATTGACTCGCACCGTGCGCCTGCGCAGCGAGTCGACGTCGCTGCCGGTCGCGATGATGCGGATCTTTCCGTCCTCCGCGAGGTCGAGCCCGAACGGCGCCGCCCCGAAACCGACGTCGACCTGGCCGGACATGGTCTGGGTGATGGTTGAGGTGATGTTGCCGGTCGAGGTCGGCTTGGCGGTGAGCTTGTATTGCGCGATCAGCGCCAGCAGCGCGGCATGGCTCGACGAGCCGGTCAACGAGTAGGCCACGGTCTTGCCGTTCAGATCCTCAATCCGCTGGATCGGGGAATTGGACGGGACGTACCAATAGAGATCGGGCGCGCCGATCATCTCGCTGCCGATGATCCGGATCGGCGCGCCCTTGGCGAAGGTGCCGATGGCGGCCGAAACGCCGGAGGCGGTCGCGATGTCGATGCTGCCGCCGATCAACGCCTGGATCGATTCCGGCCCGGCCTGGACGTAGAGGATTTCGAGACTGAGCCCGTGTTTCTTGAAGATGCCGCCGCGCTGACCGAGCTCGGCGACGCCGGCGTCCCACGCCCCCCGCTGCGGGATCGCCACCCGCAATGTGTCCTCCGACCTCGCGCCGCCGCTCGCGAGCATGGTCAGCGCACAAAGCGCGGTGATGAATCTTGCCCTTCTCATCGTTGCTCCTCCCGTGGTCGCTCCGATGCTTGGTATGAGCGATCATATGACCCGATGCGCGAAAGCCGTTCAAGCGACCGGCGGCCGCGAAAACTAGCCCGCTGTCCCATCCCCTGCGATGCGATATGATCGGCGATCGACGCGCCCGCGATCGGCCGAAGCCGTCAGGCATGCCGCCATTCGCCCGAGGACCGATGTCCCCGCCCCGGACCAAGCCCGCCGACCTGCTCGAGCACGAATTCGCCCAGGAAAAGGCGTCGGCGCTCGGCCGCCTCAGCCGCACGCTCGAGGCGGCGCTGGCCGCGCTCTCGGAATTCGATGCCCGACATCCGCGCGAGCCTTCGCCGGCCGAGCACCGGGCATCGCGTGCCGCACTGGTGGCGGAGGCGAGCGTCGCGCTCTGGCATTTCGTGGTGCAGCGCGAGGCCTGCGGGCTGCGCGATACGCGCCATGTCCTGCGCGATTATCGCGTGCCGGCGGAGGTGGCCGCCCGCATGGGCGCCTGGCCGCAGCCGCAGGCTCGGCCGCGAGCGCCCCGCCGCAGGCCTTGAGCGGGCGCGCCGGTCATCCCGGCCCCGCCGTTTCCTCCTTCATCGCTTGTTTACCCTGTCGCAAGCTAGTGCCCCGAACCCGAAGTTCGCACATCCGTGCCGCGAGTCCGATTGCGAACTTCGGGTTCAAAAGGGGCACTAGAATCATAGAGTTGCTAGTGTCCCTCTGATTCCGAAGTTCGCATGAGAGCGTGCCGCGAGCGTTTGCGAACTTCGGAATCGGGACACTAGCCGCCGCGCCGGATCGCCGTGATCGCGTCCGGGCGCAATCGAATCTTCATCGTTGTCGGACCATGGTCGAGCGGTTCAGCCAGAGCCGGCCATGACGACCACCGCATCGCTGATCGAAGAGCTGGAATGCGCGCTCGCCGCCGGCACCAATGCGCAGCGCATCACCATGCTCTCGCGCGTGACCGATCTCTTCATCGAGGGCGCCAGCCGCTATTCGGCGGGCCAAATCAACCTGTTCGACGAAGTCATCGCCAAGCTGATCGCGGTGATCGAGGCCAAGGCGCGGGCCAAGCTGTCGAGCCGCCTCGCGCCGATGCGCAGCGCCCCGCCGGGCGTCATTCGTCTCCTCGCCTTCGACGACGACATCGAGGTGGCGCGGCCGGTGCTGATCGCATCCGAGCAGCTCGACGACGCGGATCTCCTGGCCAATGCATCGAGCAAGAGCCACCAGCATCTCGCCGCCATCGCCCGGCGAAAATCGCTCAGCGAGCCGATCACCGAGGTGCTGGTGGCGCGCGGCGATCGTCAGGTGGTGCAGACCGTCGCCAGGAACACCGGCGCTCGCTTCTCCGATGCCGGCTTCCGCATGCTGGTGAGGCGCTCGAGCGGCGACGATGCGCTGGCGATGCAGGTCGGCGCCCGGCGGGATTTGCCGCGCGAGCATTTCCTGCGCCTCCTCCAGGACGCGTCCGCCGCCGTGTGCAGCCGGCTTTCGGCCGAGCATCCGGACGCCGGCGGAGCGGTGGAGACGGCGCTCGACGAGGTGGTCGGCGGCATCCGCAGCGAGACCCGTAAAATCTCCACCGATCATGCCGCGGCGCGCAGCCGGATCGAGGCGCTGCGGCGGGCCGGCCGTCTCGGCGAGGGCGACGTGCACGGCTTTGCCCGCGAGCGGAAGTTCGAGGAGACCGCGATCGCACTGTCGCTGACGTCCGAGGTCGAGATCGACGTGGTCGAGCGCGCCCTGCTCGACCCCTCCCACGAAACCGTCCTGATCATCGCCAAGCTCGCCGGCTTCTCCTCGACCACCGCCAAAGCCATTCTGCTGCTCAAGCAGGCGGGCCGCGGCATGTCGGCGCAGGATCTCGACCAGGCGCTCACGAGCTATGCGCGGCTGCAGCCCGAAACCGCGCGCCGGGTGCTCGGCTTCTACCGCACGCGCGTGAAGCATCCGGCGGCCGCGCTCGCCGCCAACGGCTAGCGCCGCGTCAGCGGACCGCCATTGCGATCGGCGACGGTGCGGCGACGCACCCCTGCGACGGCGCGGGTACGACCCTTCTCATGATCCGCTTTACACGGTGGCCTCTCTGCGCAAGCATGGGCCGAGGACCGGTCCACGAGGAGAAGCTTCATGAGCATGGGCGTCGGTATGCTCGATCATTACAACGTCTCGACCCGCAACCTCGACGACACCGTCCGCTTCTATCGGGACGTGCTCGGTTTCGTGAATGGGCCGCGACCGCCCTTCGACTTTCCGGGGGCGTGGCTCTACAGCGACGGCCATCCGGTGCTCCATCTCAACGACATTTCGCCCACCGACAAGCCGCAGCGCCCGGATTCCGGCGTCATCGATCACATCGCCTTCGGCAGCCGCGGCTTCGAGGCGATGAAGCGGCATCTCGCGCGGCAGGGCATCGGCTTCCGGGTCAACGAGGTGCCGAACAGCACGCGCCGGCAGATCTTCCTCACCGACCCGAACAACGTGTTGATCGAGCTCAACTACGACGTCGCCAAGGAAGCGACCGGCGGCCACTAACTCACGTTTCAGGAAAGTCGGCTGCCGATTTTGCGGGGGCGGACGGCGGATCTCCGACCATCACGCCCGCCCGACATTGCTTCAGCGGCCTCGTTCGGTTCGTCCCTACGGCGCGGCAAGGGCGCCGGCTGCGCATAGAATTGCGGTCACGGCAAAGGGAATCCACTGGAAGAGCCGCAAGCTTCCCCCCAAGCGCATCGATATGACGAGATAGGCTGCAGCGTAACCGGCAAATTGCAGCGCGATCAGCCAAGCGAGCGCGTTCTGCCGCCCGTATGCGCCAAGGACGATCAGGGCAAGTCCCGACAACATGAAATGGATGGTGATCAGGTGCCACATGCCGGTGAATACGCCGGCCTGCAGCTCGTTGCTGATCGCCGACCTGATCGGCCGATAAAACATGCTCCACCCCGCGACGGCGTGACCCGCCGCGCAGATCGATGCCATCAAACCGCCGGCCAGCATCCACCAATTCATGCCGAGCATCCCGTCGTCACGTGGCGTTGCGCGGTTGGGCAATGTCGCTCAGGCAGAGGCCGGCCGGCGTGCGTCCCTCGGCGGCATCCTTGAGCTTGACAAGCCCCGAATAGACCCAGCCGCGGCGATGCGGTTCGACTGCCGGTCCCGGCAACCCGTAATGGCGCAGCCGCAGCAGCGTCCCCTCGCCGTTCGGCTCGAGCAGGAATTCCACGGTCGACTGCCCCGGCTTGAGGCCTTCGACGCCGCCCCAGGTGAACACCACTTTCCGGTTCGGAATGACCTCGAGATAGGTCCCCTCGATCGACACGCCGGCAGGGCCCGAGATGCGAAACATCCCGCCCGGGCGAGGGTCGGCCTCTACCGGCTCCGCGAACCAGGTCTGCATGTGCGCGGCGTCGGTCAGGAGCGCGAACACCGTTTCCGGCGATGCGTCGATGCGGACCTCGAGCCGGACGTCGCGCGGGCGGCTGTCGTCGCTCATTTGGTCGTCTTGCTCCGCTCGACGGCCTCGGCGGCCTGTTTCAGTCGTCGCAGTCGGGGATGCCAAAATCCCTTGATGAACTCGGCAAGCTCGTCGAAGCCCTCTTTGTTTACGATGTAGAAGCGCTTCGCGCCGACGCGGCGCTCGTCGAGGAGGCCGGCCTCCCGCAGCACGCCGATGTGCTGCGAGACCGCCGGCCGCGTCAATTTGAACCGTCCGGCGATCGTTCCAGCCGCCATCTCGCGCTCGCGAACCAGATTCACGATCTTGAACCGGGTCTCGTTGCTCAGCGCCTGAATCTTGACGAGTGGGGACTGTCGCATGCGTTAATTTGTCTTTACGTTAGAAATAATTTACGGCATCATGTCGCCGTGCGCAAGCCGTTGGTTCGGTCGAGGTCCGGATCACGGAAAGGAGCCGAGCGATGAGTGCCAAAGTGGCCGGCAATGTCTGGGGCGAGATCGTCCATCATGAGCCCGAGGGAATCCTCGAGCTGCGGTGGCTTCCGACCGAGATGACCGACGGGGCGTTCAAGGCGACGCTTGCGCTGTTTGCGCTGGAAGCGGAGAGGGTGGGGCCGTCGTTCCTGCTGATCGACGCGACCCAGTTTCGCCATCGGTTCGGCCCGGGCGTGATGCAGTGGCGGGACGATTGCATCATCCCGCGCTATGGCGCGGCCGGCGCCAGGAAATTCGCATTTCACGTGCCGGCGGATTTCCCCAACACCATGGAGGCGGGGGGCAAGGAGGTCGTCGAGGGGCCGGCGATCTTTCCGACCGCCTGGTTCTCCGACCGACAGCACGCGCTAGCATGGTTTCAGAACCGCTGAGCGGCCGGTCGCGAGCAGGACATCAGGGGAGAACGCCATGAGTCCGATGTCGGCCGCCGCGCTTGCCTCGGTGCTGAGCTTTGCCGTATTTGCGGTCATGGCCGGCTGGTACGTGGCACCTTGGCTCGCGACTCGGCAACGAGCCGAAGCGCTCGTCCCGCTGCTGTGGGTGCATGCGTTTCGTCATATCGCGTTGCAGATTTTCTCCGCCCAACGATTTGGGTTCGCTGTTTCCGACGGCGCCCGAGATCAGATCGCGGCCGGTGACGTCACCGGCATGGTTCTGGCGGTGATCTCGATCGTTGCGCTGCATTATCGCGCGCGCGTGGCCCCTCTCCTCGTCTGGGTGTTCGTGGCGGAAACCGTGTTCGACCTCGTCAACGCGACAATCGCCGGCGTCCGCGAGCAGCTGTTCGCGACGGCGTCCGGCGTCACCTGGTTGATTCTGACGTTCTACGTTCCCCTGCTGTGGGTAAGCCTCGCCCTCATCGTGTGGCAGCTTTATGTGCGGCGCCGGGGGCCGCTGTCCTTGGCCCGCGCGTAAGCCATTTCCAACTCACGTCGCTGTCACGTCAGGGCCAATCAAGCTCCGCCGGTCGCTCGAGCCTGCCCGGGTCGCAGCAGCAGCCAGAAAATCATCCCGTGGGTCACGAGCAATGGCGGCACAATGACGGTTGGAATGAAAAATGCGGCCCCCAGCGACCCCGGGCCGATGCGCGCGCCGATCTGACCCTGGTAGAACGCATGCAAAAGGTCGGCGGCGCCCCATAAATTGAATACCCACACCAGCGGCAAAGCCCAGGATGCGCGAGCGGACAAGGCCAATGTCGCGACGACCGCAAGGATCGCCGCGACGAGATCGCCGTACGCAGCCGGGACGGCGAAAGCCGATGGCAGCGACGGGGATACGACGCCGGGGACCAGGAAGCTCAGCCCGACGAATCGAAACGCGTGTGGAACCAGCAGTGGAACGAGGGCCTCATCTCGGGGCATGGCCCGGATGCGCGGCCAGATATAGAGCCCCGTGACGATGCCGAAGGCGACAAAGCTCATGAGCACGCTCAACCCGAACAATGCCTCGATGGTCATGGCATCCTCCTCGCACCGCCGTCGGACTTGCGTGCCGCCGTTCTGACAAGATGCCGCGGGCCTGGAGCAGATCATCGAGCACGAGCTCATGCAGCCCAGCGATCGTACGGCGAGCCACACGGGAGCGCTAACCCGAGCCCGACAACGGCAAGCAGCAGCAAGAACGGTCGATCATAGGTCGTCGCATGGAACGCGACAATGCAGGCGAGCAATCGGCGCTCTCACGCCGCGGCGGTGCTTGTCCGATCGACCGCCGCGCGTCCGGCATCGGGCGCCGGATCGATCGCCTCGATCAGCTGCAGGAACGAGGAGCCCGGCAACGGCGGCGCGAACACGTAGCCTTGCGCCGCGCGCACGCCGCGGTCGCGCAGGAAGACGACCTGCTCGAAGCTCTCGACCCCTTCCGCGATCACCTCCATGTGCAGATTGCGCGCAAGCTCCACCAGCGTCTCGATGATGGTCGCCGAGTTGCGATCGGTGCCGATCGCGTCGATGAACATCTTGTCGATCTTGATCATGTCGACGCCGAGCTTGAGGATGTAGGACAGGCCGCTGTGGCCCGAGCCAACGTCGTCGATCGCGATGCTGACGCCGAGGTCCTGCAGCGCGGCGATCACGCGGCGCGTCTCCGTCAAGCTCTCCAGCGGCTGGCGCTCGGTCACCTCCAGCACGACCTGATCGAGACGGATCGGCGAATCCTCGAACGCCTCACGCACGTCCCGCACGATGGCTTCGTCGGCGAAGTGCGCGGCGGCGAGATTGAAGCCGATCTTCAGCTTCGGACGGCGGGCGTAGGCGGCGCCGACCTCGTCGCGCACCCGGCGCATCAGCGCGCGGGTGACGTCGATGATCAGCCCGCTCGATTCGAGCAACGGAATGAACGTTCCCGGCAGCGCCACCGTGCCGTCCGGCTTGCGCCTGCGGATCAACACCTCGGCGCCGCGCAGCCGGCCGCTCGTGATGTCGATCATCGGCTGGAAATAGGGCACGAACTCGCCTGCCCGGAACGCGCGCTCGATCTCATCGACCGGGTCGCCGCGCCGGCGCGCCGGAAGGATCAGCGCCAACGCGATGATGCCTAGCGCGACCACGCCGCTCGTGACGACGCCGACCGCGCGCAAGTCGCCGTGGGCTGCCAAGACCTGCGCCCGCGGCAGCGAGACGGTGGCGGCGAGATTGTAGCGGGGCGATTGCACGGTCGCGACCAAACGGTCCCCGGCGTCCTGCGCGCTCGGTCGCGGCGCGCCGCCCTCGGCCAGCGCAGAGCCATCGCGGGTGGTGATCGCCAGCGCGGTCGCGCTCGACCGCTCGGTCGGCATCGCCGCCAGCGGCAACAACAGGTCGGCCGGTATCAGCGCGGCGGGTGCGTTGCCTACGCCCGCGCGGCGCAGCCGGATCATGGGCTCACGGCGATCGCCGAGCCGCAGCACTTCGATGACGACGTCGCCCTCGGCGGTGAACGGGTGCGTGGAGACCTGCTGCCGGAAGCCGAGCGGGATGCCGAGATCGGTGCACAGCGTGTTGCCGTCCGGGTCGACGACCGACACTTCCTTGATCGGCGTGGTCAAAAAATTCACCTGCCGCATCGCTTCGACGTGGGCGGGGTCGCAGCTGTCGATGCCCCGGCGCGCCAGATCGGCGAGCGTGTTGAGAACGACGCCGGCGCGCTTGCCCGCCAACGCCAGCGACCGCTGGGCCAGCTCGCCGGCTTCCTCCCGTCCCTGCCGATCGATGAACCAATCGATCCACAGGTTGAACGCCGCCATCGGCACGCCGGCGAGCGCTATGCCGATCAGGACCGCAAACCAATCCTTGCGTCTCGGGAAAGTCACCGTGACCTCGTGGAGCGGACCCACGTTGGCTCACTGCCGTAAAGGCGGGCTTAAGCATGGCGGCGTGGCCGCCGTCGGCGGCGCCGATGGAATTGCCGGCCTCGGTCATGGTTAGGGAACCGTGAACGGGCTGCCGACCCGGCCGCGCGGCGGCGCAAGGGCGGCACCGGCGCCGCCGCGGTCGAGATGAGCCGGCGGCGTTGTCGCCGCGATCAGCGCTTTCCCGCCTTCGCCACCTTCTCCGCGATAAAGCGGGGCAGCGCGAAGGCGGCGACGTGCACCTCCGGCGTCCAATATTTGGTCGCGAAGCTGCCGGCCTTGCGGTAGCGGCCGGCGATGGTCTTGACCGAGGCCTTGCGCAGGGCGGCATCGTCGGTCGCCCAGCCCATCGCCATGTGGCCGCCGACATAGGTCGGGATCGCCGCGACGTAGCAGGCGCCGTCGGCGAACAGCTTGCGAAACTTGGCGATGCCGGCGGTGAGCTCGTCGGCCTGGAAGATCGGCACGCCGTTCTGGGTGACCATGACGGCGCCCTTGCACATGCAGCGCCGGCAACCGGCGTAGAACTCCTCGCTGAACAGCACCTTGCCGGGCCCTTGCGGATCGGTCGAGTCGACGATGATGACGTCGAAGCGGCGCTCGGTCTTGGCGACGTAGTTCATGCCGTCGTCGATGACGAGCTCGAAGCGCTTGTCGGCGAGCACCGGCGCGGTGAATTCCGGGAAATGCTCCTTGGCGAACTCGACCACCGAGGCGTCGATCTCGACCTGGGTGACGCGCTCGACCGATTTGTGCTTGAGCGCCTCCTCGGCGATGCCGCAGTCGCCGCCGCCGACGATCAGCACCTCCCTGGCACGCCCGTGCGCGAGGATCGGCACGTGCGTCATCATCTCGTGGTAAACGAACTCGTCCTTGCTGGTGACCTGGGTGGCGCCGTCGAGCATTAGTATCTTGCCGAAGAACGGGTGCTCGAACAGCACCAGGTGCTGGTGCTCGGTCTGGGTCTCGTAGAGCACCCGCTCGGCCTGGTAGGTCATGCGGAAGCCGAGGTCGTCGAACAGCGTCTCGTTGAGCCAGCGCTTGGCGCCCATCGGTCGATCGGACGGCGGCGGCCGGACGACGAAAAAGCACCGTCCTCCGCGGTCCGTCCTCTGCTCAGGTTTCCCGCCCGCGCAAAATCTCGTTCACCTCGACCCGCCTGGCCTTGAAGGCCTCGCGCAGGACCGGGATGCAGGCGTCGGGGCTCGCCTTGCCGCACATGAACACGTCGAGGGCGGCATAGCTCGCGTCGGGCCAGGTATGGATCGAGATGTGGCTCTCGGCCAGCACCGCCACGCCGGAGACACCGTTCGGCTGGAAGTGGTGAACGTGAATGTGCAGCAGCGTCGCCTGCGCCGCGTCCACGCAGCGGCGCAGCGTCGCTTCGATCAGGTCGATGTCGTCGAGGCCCTTCGCCCCGTGCAGGTCGACGATCAGGTGCACGCCGGCGCAACGCACGCCGTTGCGGAGCGCGAAATGGTCGTCGCGCGCCTCGGTCGGCACGACCGCGACTTTCCTCCGGGCAGTGCTGGGTGAGCCCGTCTCCGATCGCAAGAGGGCGTTCTGGCGCATCGCCGTCCTCCCCAACCGAGTGATCCGACCCGAATGCCGACGAGCGGCGTCAGGCAAGCGAATGCCGCCCGACCAGTCCCCCCCGCGGACAGATCACAGCGGCTGGTCCCCACATAAGGCCCGGAACCCCGGAGTCAAGCAGATTCTGCGCGACGAAAGTTTAGAAACTCCTCTCGCCGGCCGCTCCGCTCGTCGCGTCGCGCGGCCGGATCTCGCGCGCGCCGCGGCTGGCATCGCGACCGCGATCGGGCGATGTGTCGGCTCCGCCTCGTCCCCGCGACGGCGACAGACGGTGGTTCTGGAACGAGCCCGCAACACCCGCTAAGGTCCCTGGGCACTGGCCGACGATAAAAAAACGCGAGGAAGGGATGAGCGCCAATTCCGCACGAGGCAGGCTTTTCCCCGCCTGTCGCTGCTGCAGCCCGCCCGACGTCCCGGCACGCCCGGCGCGGCGAAATTTTCTGGCCGGCGGCCTCGCCGCGCTCGGCTTGGGAGCCGCCGCGCCGATCGGCCACCCGCTGCCGGCCGCCGGGCAGGCGCCCGCGGGTAGGACGCGGATCGACGTTCATCACCATTTCCTGCCGCAGTTTCACCGCGACGCCATGCTGGCGCCGGGGCGGCGCCGCGCCGCCGGACCGCCGCCGAAATGGTCGCCGGCGCTGTCGCTCGAGGACATGGATCGCAGCGGCATCGCGACCGCGATCCTGTCCGTGGTCCAGCCCGGGGTCTGGTACGGCGACGACGTCGAGCAGTCGCGCAGCCTCGCGCGCAAGCTCAACGAATACGCCGCGCAGATGGCGCAGGACCATCCCAGCCGCTTCGGGCTGTTTGCGGTGATCGCCCCGCCGGACGTGCCGGGCAGCCTCAAGGAGATCGAATACGCCTTGGACACGCTCAAGGCCGACGGCATCGGGCTGCTCACCAGCTACCGGGACAAGTATCTCGGCGATCCGGCGTTCGCGCCGGTCTACGAGGAGCTCAATCGGCGCAAGGCGGTGGTCTACGTCCACCCGACCGCGCCCGACTGCTGCCGCGGCCTGGTGCCGGGGATCCCGCCGGGATCGATCGAATATGCGACCGATTCGACGCGCACCATCGCGCACATCGTGTTCGGCGGCACCGCGGCGAAGTTCCCGGACATCCGCTGGATCTTCTCGCACAGCGGCGGCACCCTGCCGTTCCTGACCGGCCGCTTCATCCGCCTCGCCGAGGAACGCAAGCCCGCGCACCTGCCGGATGGTCCCCTGCCCGCGTTCAGGAAATTCTATTACGAGCTCGCGCAGGGCAACACGCCGGGCCAGATCGCGGCGCTGCTCAAGATGGTGTCGATCTCCCAGGTGATGTACGGCACCGACTACCCCTTCCGTGACGGCGCCGAGGTCAACAAGGGCATCGCCGACTGGGGCTTCGACGCGGCGAACCTGCGCGCCATCGAGCGCGACAACGCGCTCAAGCTCCTGCCGCGCGTCAAATCGATCTGAGGCGCAGATCGGGATCGTCTCCGCGCAAGCGCCGCTTGCGCGGGGACGACGCTTCGGCGCTTTACCCCGCGACCGTGCTCCAGTTCGCCGCCAGGTGCTCGGCGCCGCGCAGCGATAGCGCCAGGATCGTGTAGGTCGGATTCGACGCGCCGGCGGTCGCGAAAATACCCGGACCCGCGACATAGAGGTTGGGGATCTCGTGGGTCTGGCCGTAGCTGTTGGTAACGGAGTCGCCGGCGCCGGTGCCCATGATGGTGCCGCCCATCAGATGGATGGTCGGCATGTTGCCCCGCCCCGACCAGACCTCCTTGGCGCCGGTCGCCTTGGCGATCGCGAGGCCCTCCTCGAAATTGGCATTCCACAGCGCGACCGCGTCCTGGTCGTAGCTGTGGACGATCTTCGCCATCGGCAGGCCGAGCACGTCCTTGTCGCCGACGAGCTCGATCCGGTTCTCGACGCTCGGCAAGGCCTCGCCGAACGCATTGATGCGGGTCAATCCGCGTGCGGCGCGCTTCATGAACGCGGCGAGCTCCGGTCCGAACAGATCGAGCCGGGCATTGGCGAGGCCGCCGAGATCGCTGGTCTTCAGCGCGGAGCCCGCGACGATGAACGAGCTGCCGAAGGCGCCCTTCTGGCTGGTCTTGCCGTAGCGGTCGTAGGACATGAACTGGGCGCCGGTGGTGCCCATGTGGTTCTGCACGTCGTCGTCGAACAGCGCCCAGGTGCCCGAGG
>WNEY01000091.1_pt1 | contig 41737 bp, 41 predicted proteins | sample 5400531 | NCBI WGS metagenome assembly WNEY01 (sample SAMN13153338, study PRJNA577476) | soil metagenome | isolation source: 200 cm saprolite under Douglas fir tree site 1 | place: USA:California | collected 2015-04-18 | reverse complement strand
ATCCTCCAGATCAGGGCGGGAGGCTTCTCCCTCGAAGCCGCGAATCCGCGTCACGAGCACGAGTATCACGTCTGGGAAGACATCAAGTTCCCGGCTGGGAAGATCATCATCCCGGGCGTCATCGCGCACACGACGAACTGCGTCGAGCACCCGGAGCTGGTAGCCGAGCGGATCCTGCGCTACGCCCGGATCGTCGGGCGGGAGAACGTCATCGCCGGTGTCGACTGCGGCTTCGCCCAGGGACTCGCGACGGCGCGCGTGCACCCGAGCATCATGTGGGAGAAGTTTCGCATGCTCTCGGAGGGGGCGCGTCTGGCGAGCCAGCGTCTCTGGAGCTGACCTCCCGGCTGAGGGGCTCCCGCTTGCTCAGACGCCGCTGCGGGGCAGGCCGTAGAGTTGGCGCGCGTTGTCCGAGAGCAGCTTCGCGACGACGGCGCTCCCGATGTCCGCTCGGGACCTCATGTTGGCGAAGACCTCCGGCTGCCCTGACGGGTCTCCTCCACGCGCCCGACCGCCATGATGTCCCCAGTCGGAGCCCACGACCAGGTTGTTCTCCCCGACATAGTTCACGAGGTAGGGAAGGTCTTCCCACTCCTCGTACGCGCTATAGAGGCGGTACTCCTGGAACAGTCTTGGCCCCCACTGTTCCGGACCTCCCCCGAAGACGCTCCGCAGCGCGTGGAGCACGTACGGAACCCAGGACGCGCCAGCCTCGATGAAGCCGAACCGCAGCTCGGGAAAGAGCTCGGGAACCTTGTTGGCGACGAGATTCCGGAAGGCCATCAGCGGAAGGGTACGCGTGTGGGGAAAGGTGTGGCTCCGTGTCACATCGAAGACGGCGGTGAACGCCGGACATCCGGCTCCCGTGTGGACGCAGATGGGCATATCGAGGCGGGCCGCTTCCTGGTACAGGGGGAAAAAATAGGGATCGTCCAGGGTGCGGTCTCGCTCGATTCCCCTGAAGAAGACTCCGACCGCGCCATGCTGCTTGGCGACGTTGATCTCTTCGATGGAGGCGTCGATGGACCTGAGGGGCGGCACGGCCACCCATCTGAGGCGCCCCTGCCCGGTCCGCCAGACTTTGGCCATGAACTGGTTGTAGGAGCGGCACAAGGCGACCTCGAGCCCGGGGTCATCGGTGACGTACGCCAGGAAGAGGGTCGGGTAGATCACCTGGATATCGACGCCCATTGAATCCATGGCCTCGAGTCGCCCGACGATGTCCAGCAACTCCCTGGCCCGCACGTCGGGCGTGGTTTCTATCTGGCCCGGCTCAGTGGGCGTGCCCAGCAGGAATCCACCCTTGCCGGCGGACTTGGGAAAGATGTTGCCGTCGATGAGCCAGAAGCTCCCGCGCTTGTAGACGGTGTCCCGTGGTGCGGAGACGATGATGGGACGCCGGGCATACATCTGCTCGTCCATGAAGTCCCAGACTTGCGGCGATTCGAAGATGTGAGTGTCGGCATCGACGGCGCGCAGCATCGTTGGCTCCTGAGGCTGAACTACAATGCGTAGGCGACCCTCGGGTTGGCGTCGACGATCTTGTCGTAGACGCGCGCGCTAATCCCGCCGGCGGTCTTCAGATTGCGTAGGCCCTCGAGATCAGCGGCGTGGTCGTGATGGCCGTAGTCGGTGCCCATCATCATGTTGTCCTCGCCCGTGTACGTGAGCACGTAGGGCAGATCATCGTCGGACTGGCACGCGACGTAGAGGCGATAGGCCTTCAGCGGATTCTCCGGAAGCGTACGCCCCCGCTGCTGGGGCAAGCGCCGCGCGAGGTCTTTCAGAGTCCACGGCACCCACTGCGAGGCGATCTCGACGAAGACCATCCGGAGGTGAGGGAAGCGGTCGGCAACCCCGCCATCACGAGCGAGTGGAAGGCGCCGATCGAGGACATCCGGTAGGCCCAGAAGGTGCCGGGCGCGTTACGCTGCGCCAGCAACTCGCGGACATACGGGTTGCCATTGCCAGCGTGAACGCCGATGGCCATGTGGAGCGCGCTCACGGCTTCGTAGAGAGGGAAGAAGCAGGGATCGTGGAGCAGGTGCTCGTTCTCGATGCCGCGCATGAAGACGGCGACGGCACCGTTGGCGTGCGCGAAGCGCAGTTGATCGAGCGCTTCGGCCATGGTCTGTAACGGCAGCACGCACACCCAGCGCAGCCGGCCCTTGGCTTGCTGCCAGATGTCGGCCAGCCAGCGGTTGTAGCTCCGGCAGACCGCGATCTCAGCCTCCGGACGATCGGCAACCCGCTCCAGAAACAAGGTGGGCCAGAGCACCTGGATGTCCACCCCGAGCTGGTCCATGTGTCTCAGGCGGACGTTCACGCTTTCGCCCTCGCGCGCTTCTTGAGGTGCCGCCATCTTGCGGCCGAGCTTCTCCTCGAGCGCGGAGACGTCGGGAGCGGTCACGGCCTGGCGCGCCAGGCCTCGGATCTTGCCGTCGATGTACCAGTATTCTCGCCCCCCCTCTCCCCTGGGACTGATCACGAACGGCCGGAACTGCTGCTCTGAGGGATCCAGATAGTTCCACGTGTGGTCGGTTTCGATGACGTGGGTATCTGCGTCGATGACGGCCATGGCGTTTCCCCCTCAGGTGTTCAGCGTCGTCCGGTAGTAAATGTCCTCGAGCCGCAGCGGCCGGCGGAGCAACCCCTGCTCCAGGGAGCCCCGGATCGCGCGTTCGACATTCTTACCCATGGCTCGGAGACCGATGGGATACGGATCGTCTCCGAAGACCGCCGCCTGCTCCTGAAAGTCCTTGCCTGGAAAGAACAGATACGCCAACTGGGATCGTCGGGCGCGCTCGTAGGCCACTTCCTTGGATCGCTGAAAGGCCTTGAACAGCTCCAGCGCCACCCACGGATGTTCTTTGAGAATGCGGTTCTGCACGATCACGTGGTGATTCGCCTGGAAACATCCGGTCTTTCGATAGAACTCGTAGACGACCCCCTTGCCGTTGTCGTCCAGCAACTTCCTGAGGCGAGGGTTACCGTCGATCGGCGTACCGCCCCAGCGGTCGACGACCGTCGTGTCTCCGGCGGTGACACGGGCGTCCGGGCGGATGGCCGTGCACGCGTCGATCTCGCCGCGATCGAGCATCACGTCCAGTGTTTGATCCACGGTGAGCCAGTGATGGGTGACGCCCACCGGGCCATCCGTGTCCAGGCCCAGCGCGCCCCCGTGGCTCAGCTCCTTCGTGCGCCCGTTGTACCAGACGTTGTCCTTGGCCTCGATGCCGTGGAGATCCTTGAGCGTGATCCGAAACCACAGAGCGGCGGTCATATCGTAGTCAGGAACACCGATCCGCTTGCCTCTGAGGTCCGCGAGACTCTTGATGCCGGCAGCGGTGTTGACGTAGAGCGCGTGCCAGTGGTGACCCCGGCTCAGGAAGACCGGCAGGGCAGACCAATCCCATTTCTGCCCATCAGTCCTTTCCCGGGCCAGGAGCGTCTCCGAGATGGACATCTCCGAGACGTCGAACTCGTCGTAGGTGAGGTTCCGCTGGAAGAGGTTGCTGGGATCGAGCGTGATGCAGTCGAGCTCGATGCCCTGCGGTCTCACGATTCCATCTTTCAGGGGCTGCACTCGCGGATTGTCGGAGAAGCCCATCGTCAGTCTGAGCGCCATGACTCACCTCCCGGTTGCGGCTGACTCCTCGGCATCGCGGCGGCGCGCTTCTCCTCACTCTTTGTCGGGAAGAGTTTGCCAGCCCGTATGTGAGATGTCGAAGACCACGTCATCGGGGCCGGCCCACTTCATCTCGAAGTTGCGGTGGCGGCCGGGGGCCATGGCGACGTCGAGACCGTCCTTCTGGGTGAGGCGCTTGGCCTGGACCGCCTCCAGCCTTTGACTGGCCTCGTCGAGGTTTTCCACCTCGAAGCCGAAATGATGGATGCCGTTGTAATTGGGCCCGTTGGCTCCCACGTCGGCGTCTTTCTCCGTCTTCCAGTTCAGGATGGCCAGGTTGATGTAGCCGTCGGTCAGGAACACCGCGCCGCTCGGGCTGCGGCGGATTTCTTTCAACCCGAGGCCTTCTTTGTAGAACGCCGCGACCTGATCGGGGTTCTTCGTGGTGAGTGCGATGTGCTTGATCCTCGCCATGACGTCTCCTCCATTTTCATGGTTTCTTGAGCGTGACGTCCTCGTACGGCGCCGAGTAGGGGAGGCCGAGGATCAGACCGATCCCGGCCTGCTCGATACGGGGGCCGATGCCTGCCATCGCGCTCAGCTCGTAGACGGGCACGTGCATGACGCGCTCGTGCAGGATGCGCTGGATCTGATGTAACAGGGCCTCACGCTTCGTTCGATCGATTTCGCGGGCCTGGCGCTGGAACAGGTCCTCGACTTCGGGCAGGACGCCGTAGGCGTAGATTCCCGTCGTGGTCACGTAGGCCTCGAGGCGGGTTGCCGCGTTCCCACCGGACCCGTTGAGTCCCATGAGCACGCCCTTGAGCTTCTTGTCACGCCAGGCGGTCAGGAACGCCGCACGCTCCATCGTCCGGATACGCGTGCGGATGCCGACGGCCCCCAGATACCCGGCGAGCGCCTCGCCCATGGCGTACAGGGGCGGATACGGATAAAAGTCTCCGGCGTCGAACCCGCTCGGGTAGCCGGCCTCGGCCAAGAGCTGCTTGGCCTTGCCTGGGTCGTAGGGTGGAGGATCGATCGGGAGCGCGAACTCGAAGGACCGGGGAATGATCGAGCCGGTCAGGCGCGAGGTGCCGAGCGACTCGGCCTGATTCACGGCCTGACGATCGAGCGCCTGGCTCGCGGCCTGCCGGACCCGCTTGTCGTGCCACGGCGACCTCGGATCCCACTGGTCGGGCAGGTCGAGCCAGAAGACGCCATTGCCCGTCTGCCTCGAGACGACCCTCACATGGGGCGTCCGTTGCAGGTCCTCGGCGACCGGCCCGTTCACCTGGAAGATGACGTCCACATCGCCCTTCTTGAGGGCGGCGGCGCGTGTCGTGTCGTCGGGCATGACCTTGAACACGAGCCGCTTGACGCTCGGCGTCTTCCGCCAGTAACCCTCGAACGCCTCGACCACCAGCTCGATCCCCGGCGTGAACGAGACGAACCGATACGGGCCGGCGCCGACGGGAGCTTTCTTGAAGCCATCGTCGCCGACCTGCTCGACGTATTTTTTGGGGACGATCCACCCGACACCCGAGGCCGTCGTGCCGAAGTACGTCAGGAAGTCGGGCCAGGGTTGCTTGAGGTGGAACCGCACCCGCCCTGGGTCCACGACCTGCACTTCGCGGACCCTCTCCTTGATCTGTTTGGCGCCCCCGCCCCGGTAGCGCTCGAAGGAGAACTTGACGTCTTCCCCGGTCACCACGTCGCCGTTGTGGAACTTGACGCCCTTTCGGAGCACGAACTCATAGACGAGGCCGTCCTTCGACATCGTCCACGACTCGGCCAGGCTCGGCGTGCTGAGGCCGGCTGGCATCGGCTTCACCAGCGCGTCGTGCAGGGCGTAGAGCACCATGAACGGGATGATGGTCCCTTCCGTGTCCGCGGGGTCGAGCCAGCGGGCGGCCAGGGAAACGTGCGCTCCCCATGTCACGCTTCCTTCGGGCGCCGCGCAGAGCGGAGCGGCCCGGGCGAGGAGCAGGAGCGCGAGCACGAGAACCTTGCTCACAGCGCGGCTCGAAAGTGAGCGACGGTGCGAGTGACGGAATCACGGGCGGTGTCGGGATCGTAGCGAACGAACGTCACCCCTCGCCCCGGTCCCATCGAGATCTGGCGGCCTCCCGTGGAGGCCGGATTATCCCATTGATGCGTGGCCTCAGGATGCACGACGACGTCGGCAGCATGGCCGCCTTCCTTGAGCGCATTGGCCAACGCGATGCAGGGAGCAGCCAGCGTCCACGTATCCTGGAGGCCGACCATCATCAGGAGGCGACGCCGGCCCGGGAGGCCGTCGCGGGCCTGCATGTCGCGACAGCCACCATAGAGGGCCACGGCACTGCGAAGCCCGGGCGCTCGAGTTGGATCCAGACGCATCGTGGCCTTGATCGCGGTGCTCGCGCCCATCGAGAACCCGAGGACGCCGATGCGCTGGCCGTCGAGCTGCGGATAGCGGCTCAGATGCTGAATGACCGCGGCCAGGTCTTCCACACGTTCATCCGTATCGATCGTGCCGGGAGGGCGCCCACAGACGCTCGTGAACGGACGGCCCTCGAGCGGGAACGACCGCACCGACAGCCACGCGAACCCGTTCGCCACCAGGGACTCTCGATAGGCGTTCTCCCGATTCAACGGCCCCTCAGCGCTCCGACCGCCACAGCCGTGCAGCAGGATGACGACCGGAAACGGCCCCGAGCCCGCCGGCGTGCCCGAGAGGATGCCCGGCTCCAGCATGGCGAAGCGGTCGAGCCCGGGCCCGCCCGGCTGCGCCGTCGCGCAGGCAGCCAGCATCAGGGCGCCCACACCGGCCACGATCTGTCGTGCGCGTCGGGTCATCGGATCGTCTCCTCACCGCGGCTGCGTCACCGTGTCGACGAGCGCCAGCTTTCCCTCCTTCACGACCTTCAGGCTCCGCTCCAGGGCAGGGCGGATCTCCTCAGGGCTGACGATGGGACCATCGCCGTACAGGCCGAAGCTCTTCGCCAGGGTGGCGAAGTCGGTGGCGGGTCCCTCCAGGCTGACCCCGACCCCGACGTTGTCCAGGGAGCGCTGCCTCATCCTGGTCACCGCGAACTGGTGTCCGACATCCTGATAGTAGGACCTGTTGTTGAACATGACCATCAACATGGGGATGTCATGATGCGCGGCGGTCCAGAGAGACCCGGGGGTGTACAGAAGGTCACCGTCGTTCTGGATGCTGACGCAGACCTTGCCCGTTCCCCTGAACGCCAGCGCGACTCCCATCGCCACGCCCATCCCGGTCCCCGTTCCACCGCCGCCGGCGATGCATCGCGACCCGTCCTTCATCTCCCAGAGCCGTCGTTCCCAGCCGCTCAACGACCCGTGCACCAGGACCCAGTCCTGGCCGCGTATCGTCTCCCAGATCTCGGCAGCGAGGCGGGCGGTCGAGATGGGCTTTTGCGCCCACCAGCGTTCCTTCAGGTCCTTCTGGACGCGGGTGGCGACTGCCGTGTGGATCTCCCGAGCTCTCGCGGCCCTCTCGGCGATCCGCCGTTGCAGATCACCGTCCATTGCGCTCTGGCACAGACGAGTGAGCTCGCGCAGAACCTGGGGCCCGCTCCCGAGAATGGCGATATCTGCGGGCACGAGCCGGCCGTGGCTGCTGGTCCAGCTCCTGATCCCATACTCTTGCAGGCCGACACGAACGAGCTTGGTCCCCTCCCTGATGACGCTCTGGTGGCGCCGACTGTACCCCGAGGGCACCCTCGGCAGGCCCGCCGGAACGATACCGGTTTCCGGCTCTGGCCGCGTCAGCGCGGCTTCGATGTCCTTGACGCCGACGGTCAGGACCAGGTCCGCTTCCTTCAGCACCTCGACGCTGGCTCCGCTGACGTTCAGAGGGTGAAGATTCGAGAGATTGAAGGAGGAGCCCTGCTCGATCACTGGAATCCCGAGAAGCTCACTCAGCGACTGCAGCGCTTCCGGTCCGCCCGGCGCCCGTCCTAATCCCTCGACCAGCAGAACCGGCCAGCGCGCCTCCCGAAGCGCCTTCGCTGCGTCGGCGATCGCCTCGGGGTTGCCCGAGGGAGGGGCGGGGGGGCGGTAGCGGCTCAGATCGGGAATGGCAAAGCCGTCAGGAAGCCGGCTCTCCTGCAGCTCGACGTCGAGGCACAGGTAGACCGGGCCCCGGGGCTCGGTCATCGCGATCTGGTAGGCGCGGAGAATAGATTCGGCGACGCTGAGCGCCCCCTGGGGCTGGTCGTCCCACTTCACGTAGTCTCTGACGATCTGCGCCTGGACTTGCGCCGTGTGGATCCAATCGATCCACGGCCGCCGGTGCGTCGAGTCCAGCGGCCCGGTGCCTCCGATGATGATCATCGGAGCGTTGTTGAGCCAGGCTTCGTAGATCGCCTTGCTCGCGTGCTGCAGGCCGACGATGTTGTGAACCAGCGTGGCCTGAGGCCTCCCGGTCGCCAGGTAATAGCCCTCCGCCATGGCGACCGCCACCTCTTCGTGGCTGCAGGTGATGACCTCGGGCGAGACATTTCCACCGTAGGTCACCAGGGATTCATGCATCCCACGGGTAGTCGCGCCTGGATTCAGGGTGACGTACTCGACGCCGAGCCGATTCAGCAGGTAGACGACGAGGTCCGACACGTACTCGGGTTTTCCAGGGCTCATCGCTGCCTCTCCTTCAGCTATGCGTAACCGCCGAAGACGGCCCGTCGTAGTTCTTTCCAGAAGCAGTCGACGTTCTTGAACCCGGCCGCCTTCAACGCCGCCAAGTGTTGGTCCAGGGTAGCCGGAAAGGGCTCCCGGGTCGCAGTCGTCGGAGATCGTCTCCCGTGCCGCACCAGCGCCGCGAGATCCTCGGCCGAGGCGCCTTCGCGGTGGCGTCGCGCGGCCGCCACGCCGTCGTACCGCTGGCGCAGCGCGGCGGTCGGGGCGTTGATCAAGTCCGCGTTCAGGAAAGCGCCGCCCGGCTTCAAATGCGCGCAGATCTCGCCGTAGATTTCGCGGATGCGCTTGAAGTCCCGCAGGTTGTGCAAGCAGCTGGACGAAACGGCGGCGTCGAACGAGCCGAACTGCTGGGGCAGCCAGCTCACCTCGAAGAGGTCGGACTGATGCAGTTTGAAGCGCTCCCCATACTTCGCGACGAGGTGTCGTGCGCGATTCAGCATCGGCTCGGAGCCATCCTGCGCAATGCACGTCGCGTGAGGATACCGGTCGAGGATGAACATGCTCACCGGCCCGTAGCCCGCACCGACATCCAGGATGGTAACGGTTGCGTCGTTGGGAAATGGGAAGAGGTCGCAGATCAACTGGAACCGCTCGGCTCGGCTCGGGTCCTCAGCCTGCTGCCGCCTCACCCACTCGTCCACGTACGTCTCCGAGGCCCAATCGTGGTGGTCGCGCCGCGGCCTATCGCCTCTTGCGCGGCTTCCCTGACGCGTCCTCATCTTCACGCCTCCCGCGCACCGCCCGGCCCGCTTCCTGCGGCAACCGTAGCGCCAACGCAACGAGGGGGTCAAGGACCGGCCCGGCGAGCGAGCGCGCAGTCTGTTGGCCCGTTCGGAGCAGGCTGCTTGTCCACAAGCGTCCCGCCACGAGGTACTCTGACCACACCGCGACGCGCCGCCTCAAGAATCTCGCACGCGAGCCGGACTACCGACATCACTCGCGCCGAGATTGAAACAGTTCAATCGGGTTCCCGGACGGGTCGTCGAGCAGGATTTGCGAGCCGCCCGGTCCGGTCACGATGTCGTTGCGGAAATGGACCCCGGCGGCGCGGAGTCGATCTACTTCGGCCGAGAGGTCCTCGACGATGAGGTGGATACGGTTCCAGCCGCCTGAAGCGGGCCGGCGGCCGTCGGGCATCGGGCGCCCGGCCGAGCTGCTCGGTCCGCTGAGCAGCAACCGCAGGTCGCCGCGGGCCACGTCGGCAAAGGCCGGCACTGCCTTGGAGATGAGCGTGAAGCCAAGGTGAGTCGTGTAGAAGGCGACGGCGGCATCGACGTCGTCGACCATGTACCGGACGTTGACAGTGGTCATCGTTCGTGTTCCTCCGCGCTATTCGTCACCCACAACCCGATTCGTCGTTCTGATCTCATCGCGGCCATCGCTGTTGGTCGCGCTCAAGGCGACACGGCTCATCGTCGCCTCGTGCGCAGTCAGCGTATTGGAAAACATTGACCCGTATACGGCCAGCGGGAGGCGGTTGCGCTTCAGGTGTATGCCCCGTCGCTGAAGGGCCTGTTGATGTCGGAGACACTCTGCGGGGCTGAAGCCGGAGAATGCGACGAAATCGTGCGAGGACCCGCTGAAACCGCTGCACTCGGTGGAGCAGCTTTGGTGTGAGACCGACCTCGGTCTTGAAGACCTCGCTGAACCTCCGCTGGCTCAGACCAACACGCTCGCTGACGTCGCGGACGGTGGTGGGATTGGATCCGCCGAACGCGTGGAGGGCAAAGCGCACCGCACCGTGACGTATGACGGAACCAGACAGACGCGCGAGGAGCGCCGCTTCCAGGACGCGGAACTTGTCGATCGGAGCGGTCGCGGTCCGGAGCCGGTCGCGAAGCTCGCGAGCTGACCGACCCCACAATGTCTCGAGGTCGACGTGGGTGTCGATCACGAAGAACCCGTCGTAGGTTCCTGAGACGATCGCCCCGGAGAAGCGCTCGCAGAGGCCGGGTCGCACGCGATCGTAAACGCGCAACTCGTTGTCCCGGAGGTTGATGACCAGCTCGGTCGTCCCGCTCGGCAGGATCCGCTCCTTGAGATGCGCCGGCCGGCCGGTAATCGTTGTAGAGCCAGAAGTCTTCGATGAAGTCGGAGAGTGGTGCGGCCGGGATGTAATAGCGGCATAGCATGTCGTTGAGCGTACGCTCCGTATGCAGACCGTGCCACGAGCAAAATGATTGCCTTGGCATGTTATCGTGGACCGATAACGAGATGACATACCTAGCCGGTGTGGGCGACGTCTCCACTCCCACGCGGGCCCTGCTTTCTGTCGTGTTGCAGCTCGGCGTCTGGCCCGCCTCGCGGCCTATCTCTCAACAAGGTACGCTTCAGGACGTGAGGTACGCTTCAGGACGTGCACCAAACAAGCCTCACAGTCGTCGCCCGCGGCGAACGCGCAGTTGGGGCGGCGTGACGTCATAGGCGTCCCGGCGCGCGAAGGCCGGGACTGCTAGCCGCATGCACGAGACAACGCTGGAACGCGCGATCACACTCGCGATTTTCGCCGCGTCGTATGTCGGGCTTGGCCTCGGTCGGTTACCGGGACTTCGCGTCGATCGCACCGGCGTCGCGATCATCGGCGGGACGCTCATGGTCCTCAGCGGCGTCCTGCCGTGGAACGACGCTGTTCTCGCTGTGGACGCGCACACGCTCGTGCTGCTCTTCGGGATGATGATCGTTGCGGCATACCTCCGGCTCTCGGGATTCTTCAGTCTCGTCACGCTGTGGACCATCCGGAAGGCGCGCACGCCCCGCAGCCTGCTCGCCGCCGTCATCGCCGCCGCCGGTGTCCTCTCGGCGCTCTTCGTGAACGACGTGGTGTGTCTGGTGCTGGCACCGCTCGTCGTCGGCATGACCCGCCGACTCGCGTTACCGCCCGTTCCATACCTGGTGGCCCTGGCGACCGCGGCGAACGTCGGTAGCGTGGCCACGCTCACCGGCAATCCTCAGAACATGCTCGTCGGAAGTTTCTCCACCCTGACATATCGGGAATTTCTCGTGCGCGAAGGCCCGATCGCGCTCCTCGGCCTCGTGTGCGTCTTCATCGTCGTGTGGTTTGTGTATCGGCGAGAGCTTCCCGAGGCGTTGACAATCTCGGAGGTCAAGGATCGGGTCTCAGTCCACTATCCGCTCATGGTGAAGACCGTGGCTGCGGTCGGGGTGATGCTCATCGCGTTCCTGGCCGGTGCCCCCATCGCGCTCGTCGCCATTGGCGGCGCCGCGTACTCACTGTTCACCCGACGCGTGAAGCCGGAGAAGGTCTATCGCGACGTGAACTGGCAACTCCTCGTGCTCTTCGTCGGGTTGTTCGTCCTGACGGGCGCCGTCGAACGAGCCGGTCTCGTTGAGGATTTGGCCGCCTGGGCGGGCGCCGTGGGACTTCATCGCCCAGCGATCCTCACGGTAGCGACCGCGGTGCTGTCGAACCTCGTCTCCAACGTCCCGGCCGTGCTCCTCTTCAAGCCGCTGATCTCATCCTTCGGGGAGCCGAACCGCGGATGGCTGATCCTCGCGATGGCATCGACGCTTGCGGGAAATCTCACCATCCTCGGCTCGGTGGCGAACTTGATCGTGGTAGAGGCCGCTCGAGAGGCGCGTGTGGAGATCGGATTCCTCGAGTACTGCCGCGTCGGGGTCCCGCTGACAGTGCTTACCCTCCTCCTAGGTTGGCTGATCCTGATCACCGTGCCGGCGTGACGGCCGGCCCTCTACGAGCTGCGTATGGCCGAGGGGAGAGCAGGAAAGACCATCAAGAATTTGCCCACGCTCAAGCGGCGGAAGGGTAGGCACCAGCCCGCCCATGCATGACGCCAGCCGGCGGATGTGAGCGGGTCAAAAAAGCGGTTCAGCTGTGTAATTGCGGCGGTTTCTGGGCGATGGTGTGCGAAGCTGCCCTGCCTAAAGTGACTCTTATTCAGCGGGTCCGCGGTTCGAGTCCGTGACGGCCCGCCAACACGATCGGGCACTTCCGGAACAGTGGAGGTGCCCGATTTGTTTTTGGCGGCGTTGGCGTCCAGGCATTGCACCGCGAGAGATAATCTCCAGCGAGGCCTCTAAGCGGCGCAAGATCGCCCAGCCTCGTCGCGGTCAGAGTCGGCCTTTTTTGCGTATGTCGATGTCGCGCCGGCCCGTTCGACTATACGGCGAGGTGGAGCCCACGAGACCGGCGCGATCCTGCCGGTGAGGGAGGGCCCGCCGACATAGTGTCGCCAAGACAAGCGGCGATACCGGACTCGATACGCCGCTCCATCGTGGACGAACGGTCATTGAGAGGAGAAGATGCATGGGCACAGCACATAGTGGAACCACAGCATCGGCGAGGCCCGCGGAACGAGAGATCGTCATCACGCGCGTCTTCGACGCGCCGCGTGACCGCGTGTTCAAGGCGTGGACGGAGCCCGAGCGCGTGATGCGCTGGTGGGGGCCGAACGGCTTCACCACGCCTGTCTGTAAGATCGATCTGCGCCCGGGTGGCGTCTTTCACAACTGCATGTGGTCGCCCGAGGGCCGCGACTTTTGGTCCAAAGGCGTCTATCGCGAAATCGTCGCGCCGGAGCGGATCGTCTGCACCGATTTCTTCTCGGATGCGGAAGGCAACCGTGACGGCGACGTGCGCCGACTATGACGGCAAGACGAAGTTCACCCTGCGTCACGCCGTCGGATCCGCGCCGGCCTCGGAGCGCGATCAGTGCCAGGCGGGCTGGACCGAATCCCTGGATCGGCTCGCCGGATACCTGGCGAGGGCCTGAGGACGAGGAGACCGATCATGAACTCTGCCCTGTGGATCGTTCAGGGGCTCGCGGCCCTCTTTCTGTTCGCCGGTGGAACGAAGCTGGTCCTGTCGCTCGAGACGCTGAACAGCATGTCGAACCAGACGCCGCTGCCGGGCCTCTTCCTGAGATTCATCGGCGTGGCCGAGGTGCTCGGCGCGATCGGGCTGATCCTCCCCGGACTCCTGCGCATTCGGCCGGCCCTGACACCGCTGGCCGCCGCCGGGCTCGTGATCATCATGATCGGCGCGACGGCGCTCACGCTGGCGGCCGGTGACGTTGCGCCGGGGCTGATCTCGCTGGTGGTGGGGCTCCTGGCGGCGTTCGTCGCCTACGGCCGCTGGCGGCTGGCGCCGTATCGCGGGTCGTCTCAGCCGACAGTGCTCCACTCGGCCAGCTAAGTACGAAAGCCTGAGCAGGAGAAAAACCATGCCCGCCGATCGAGAGCTTGTCTTCACGCGTGTTCTCAGTGCGCCGCGCAGCCGCGTCTTCACGGCGTGGACCGATCCAAAGCACGTGGCGCCGTGGTGGGGTCCGCATGGGTTTACGAACCCGGTCTGCGAGCTGGACGTGCGGCCCGGCGGCGCCATCCGCATCCACATGCGCGGACCCGACGGCACCGTCTATCCGATGGCGGGTGTCTATCAGGAGATCGTCGAGCCCGAACGGCTCGTCTTTACCAGCGCTGCGCTGGACAACGAGGGCAATCCACTCTTTGAAGTGCTGAACACCGTCACCTTCGCCGAGCAAGGCGGGAAGACGACACAGACGTCGCGAGCGCGTGCCGTCAAAACGACCGCCGAGGGTGCCCCGTATCTCGAGGGGATGGAAGCGGGCTGGACTCAAAGCTTGGAACGCCTCGAGGCCTATGTATGCTCATCAAGATCCTCATAGCTCTCGCAGTGATCGTTCTCGTGTCTGGCGTCGTCGTTGCCATGCAGCCATCCGAGTTCCGCATCGCGCGGACGGCCACTATCTCCGCCCCGGCGCCGGTGGTATTTGCGCAAGTGAACGATTTCCGCAAGTGGGAGGCATGGTCCCCGTACGAGAAGCTGGATCCGGCGATGAAGAGAACGTACGAGGGCGCGCCGGCCGGAACCGGCGCAATGTACACGTGGGCAGGCAACAACCAGGCGGGCCAAGGACGCTCGACGATCACCGAGAGCCGTCCGAGCGACCTGATCAGAATCAAGCTCGAATTCGCGAGGCCCTTCGCCGCCACCAGCACCGCTGAGTTCACTTTCAAGCCGGAGGGCAATCAAACCGCCGTGACGTGGAGCCTCGCCGGCAACAAAAATTTCACCGCCAAGGCAGTCCATCTGTTCATGAACATGGACAGAATGGTCGGCGGTCAATTCGAGGAGGGACTGGCGCGACTGAAGTCGGCGGCGGAAGCAGCGCCCAAGCAATAGCGCCGGGGATGTCGATCTCGAGCCGGCGCGTTCGACTATTCGCGAAAGGAGTCGAGGCGCATGATCACGGGGCTGGATCCCACCCGATGAAGCTCTTCTACGGCTGGGTCATCGTCGGCGCGGCGATGGTTGTGACCTGCGTCGGATTCGGGGCGATGTTCTCGCTCGGGGTCTTCCTCCAGCCCATGACCGAAGCGATGGGCTGGTCCCGCACGGGCATCTCGACGGCCGCGCTCCTCAACTTCCTCTGCATGGGCGTCGGATCGTTCTTCTGGGGCACGCTCTCCGACCGGATCGGCACGCGCGCCGTCGTGCTCATCGGCGGCGCCCTGCTCGGCCTCGGCACGGTGATGGCGAGCAAAGCGCCTACCATCGGCCAGTTCCAGATCTCCTTCGGCGTGATCGTTGGCTTCGCGGCGGGCAGCTTGTACGCGCCGCTGACCGCGACGACCACCCGCTGGTTCACGCGGCATCGCAGTCTCGCGGTCGCGCTCGTCTCGGCGGGGCTCGGGCTCGGCTCGACGACGACGGCGCCACTCGCTCGCTGGATCATCACCAACTACGACTGGCGCACCGCCATGCTCGTGCTCGGCGATCTCGCGTGGCTCGTCATCATTCCCACCGCGCTGCTCGTGCGCGAGCCACCGGCACCGGCGACCGGCGGAGGCCCTGACGTGGCGACAAGCGCCGACGGGCGCGAGCTCACGGCGGCGCAGGCGCTGCGCACGCCCCAGTTTGCCGCCATCGCCTTCACCTACTTCGCATGTTGCGCGGCGCACTCGGGACCGATCTTCCACATGGTCACCCATGCGATCGACCACGGGGTATCGGCCATGGCGGCGGCCACGGTGCTGAGCGCGGCGGGACTGGCCTCGCTGAGCGGCAAGATCATGTGCGGGCTCGTGGCCGACCGCGTCGGCGCCAAGCGCGTGCTGGTCGCGGGGCTCGCCCTCCAGGCGGTGGCCATCAGCCTCTACCTCGTCACCCGCGAGCTCGCGCACTTCTACGCGGTGGCGTTGATGTTCGGGTTCGCGTACGGCGGCGTGATGCCCCTTTACGCGATCCTCGTGCGCGAGTACTTCGGCGCGCGGATCATGGGGACCACCTTCGGCGCGGTCGGCTTCGCGTCGACGCTGGGCATGGCGCTCGGGCCGCTGGCCGGCGGCTTGCTGTACGACGCGTCCGGCAGCTACGCATGGCTCTTCATCGCCTCGTGCGGGATCGGCCTCGGGGCCGTCGCCATCGCGTTCACGTTCCGCCCGCCCCGCTCGCTGCCGGCCGCGCTGCCGACGCCGAGCGCGGCCCACTGAGTGGAAAGATGGGTGTCCACGGAGTCCAAGCCGGGTTGACCTCCATGTAGACTGGTAGCCGACGACCTCTTTTTTCGCCGGGTATGTCGATTTCCAGCCGGCCCGGTCGACTATACGGCGAGAGGTGAAGTCCATGGGTCCTGCGTGCAGCGCAACCGCAGCCGCGGGGCGGGGCCGGCACGAAGCTCTGGAAGGAGTAGGGGGATGAGCGGAGTACGGGTACTGGTTGGCACGCGCAAGGGCGCGTTCGTCATGACGTCGGACGGAAAGCGCAAACAGTGGGACATCACTGGCCCGCACTTCGGGGGCTGGGAGATCTACCACCTCAAGGCATCTCCCGCCGATCCGAATCGGCTCTATGCGTCGCAGTCTTCCAGCTGGTTCGGGCAGGTCATCCAGCGCTCGAGCGACGGCGGCAAGACGTGGGAGGCGGTGGGCAACAAGTTCGCGTACGAGGGCGTCATCGGCACTCACCTGTGGTACGACGGCACGCCGCGGCCCTGGGAGTTCGCGCGAGTCTGGCACCTCGAGCCATCGCTGACCGATCCGGACACGGTCTACGCCGGGATTCAAGACGCCGCGCTGTTCCGCTCGACCGACGGCGGGCAGACCTGGCAGGAGCTCCCTGGACTGCGCCAGCACAAATCGGCGTCGCTCTGGCAGCCGGGGGCCGGGGGGATGTGCCTGCACACGATCCTCCTGGATCCGAGCCATCCCGGGCGGATCTTCATCGCCATCTCGGCGGCGGGCGTGTTCCGGAGCGACGATGACGGCCAGACGTGGCGACCGATGAACCGCGGTCTGAGGTCCGAGCAGATCCCCGACCCGACGGCCGAGGTCGGCCACTGCGTTCACCGCATCGCGATGCACCCGTCGCGCCCGGGCATGCTGTTCATGCAGAAGCACTGGGACGTCATGCGCAGCGACGACGCCGGCGAGTCGTGGCGAGAGGTCAGCGGGAACCTGCCGACCGATTTTGGATTTCCGATCGACGTGCACGCGCACGAGCCGGAGACCATCTACGTCGTGCCGATCAAGAGCGACTCGGAGCACTACCTGCCCGAGGGAAAGCTGCGCGTGTACCGCAGCCGGACGGGCGGGAACGAGTGGGAAGCGCTCACGAAAGGTCTGCCGCAACGCGACTGCTACGTCAACGTGTTGCGCGACGCGATGGCCGTCGACTCGCTGGATCCGTGCGGCGTGTACTTCGGGACCACTGGCGGGCAGGTGTACGCATCGGCCGACGCCGGGGACAGCTGGGCGCCCATCGTCCGCGATCTTCCGTCCGTGGTGTCCGTCGAGGTCCAGACGCTGCCATGATCCGGGTCGTGCTCCCAGCGCATCTGCGAACGCTGGCGCACGTCGACGGCGAGCTGAAGCTCGACGTCGAGGGTCGAGCCACACAGCGCTCGGTCCTCGACGCGCTCGAGGCCTGCTATCCCATGCTGCGCGGGACGATCCGCGACCAGGTCACGCACCAGCGGCGCCCGTTCGTGAGGTTCTTCGCCTGCGAGGAGGATCTGTCCCACGAATCGCCGGACACCCCGCTGCCAGACGCGGTCGCGATTGGCGCAGAGCCCTTTCTGGTCGTGGGGGCCATGGCCGGCGGCTAGGAACGAAGCGCGTTCATCCGAGCGCGCTCGAGTTCCGCCATCCGCCGGTAGGGATCGGCGTCCAGCTCGTCGGCGAGGGTGTCCAGGGACTCGAGCGCGCTCTCGACCGCGGTGCGGTCCGGGGCGGGCTCCGAGGCAAGGAGGCGGATTCGCGCCAGCTCGACGTCGCAGGCGCTGAGTCGCCAGCCCCGTCCCCGCTCGACGGACTCGCGCGCTTCGGCGAGGAGAGCGCGGGCTCCGGAGCGGTCGCCAGCGGCTCGCTTCGCGTCCGCGAGCGTCGCCAGGATGCGTGGCTCGTACCACAGCGCGGTGCGCCTCGTGCGCGCTAGCCCGAGCGCGGTCGCCAGCGCGCTCGTGACCGTGGCGACCTCGCCTGCCGCGAGGTCGGCTGCGCCGAGAAACACAGCGGCCTCGACCCGCGAGAACGGACTTCCGCGCTCGTTCGCCAGCTCGACAGCACGGCGGCCGTGAGCGAGCGCGCCGGGAAGATCGCCCCGCAGCCGCAGCACCTCGCACAAGAATCCGTGCGTCCCGTACAGGACATCGAGTCCGCCCTCCTTGTCGTCGGCGAGGAGCGCCTCCAGGCCGGCCTGAGCCTCGGCCGCGTTTCCCAGGTAGGCGTTCGCGAGCGCCCACCAGATGCGACAGAAAGCAGGTGCGGTGGAATGCCCGAGTGCCTCCCGAAGCTCGGCGTCCCGCGCGAGCTCGGCCAGGGCTCGCGCGGCGGTGGTCCGCGCGGGGTTGAGGCGGCCGACCCCGAGCTGCGCGTGCGCCAGCACCGCGTGCATCTCGAACGCGAGCGCGGCGTCGTCGGATCCCTCGGCGAGCTCCGCGGCTCGCTCCGCACACGCGAGATACTGCGCGACGTCGCCCGAGAGCCCGCACAGGCGCCCGTAGGACGTGAGCAGGAACGCGTGGCCTCCTCGATCCCCCAGTCGCTCGACCACCGCGCGTGCCTCTTCGAAGAGGTCCTGTGACTCGCGCTCTTCGATGCCTGCGATACGGCCGATCTCGAGCAGCGCGATGCGCGAAGTGAGCTCGAGCATCAGGGTCTCGCGGGACTTAGGAAGGGCAGCGAGGAGCGTCGTGACCCGACGGCAGTGCCTCACACCATCCGCCGGATCGCTGCGCGCGACGCGCCGGCCCGCGTGCTCGTGCCAGCGAGCGGCCTCGAGGTCCTCGCCAGCTTCTTCGAAATGATGGGCGAGGAGCGCGGCGTGCGTCGGGGTCGCGGATCCGTGGATCGCGAGCAGCGCTCGCGCGACGCCTGCGTGCGTCCGGCGCCGGCGATCGAGAAGCTGTGTGCGGTAGGCCACTTCGTGCGTGAGGGGATGCCGGAAGGCGCGCTCACCCGGAGACTCGGCGGGACCGAGGAGCTCGGCCGTCGCGAGGCGGTCGAGCGAGGCGGCGAGCTCGGATCTGGGTAGATCGACCACGACGCGCAGCAGCTCCGTCGGCACGTCTCGTCCGACCACAGCCGCGGCCTGGAGCACGTCCTTGTCCTGCGGCGAGAGCCGATCGATGCGCGATGCGAGGACGGCCTGAATGGTCTCGGGCAGTGCGATCTCCGCGACCGGCGCGGCCGGCGCGTACGCCCCGCGTTCGCCGCGCAGCGCGCCACGTTCGACGAGCGAGCGAACGATCTCCTCGACGAAGAGGGGATTGCCGCGGGCACGGGCTTCGATCCTGGCGCGGAGCGGCGCAAGCGCGGGGTCAAATCCGAGGCAGCCGTCGAGCAACGTCGAGGAGTCCTGGGAGGCGAGGGGCGCCAGCGAGAGACGCTCGACCCGTTCGGACCACGCGGGCCGGTACTCGGGCCGCGCGGTCGCGAGCAGCAGCACCCTGCCGTCGGCCAACTCCGGAGCCAGGAGACGCCCGGTGAGCATCTCCAGCGCGGCTTCGCTCGCCGGGTCGAGCCAGTGGAGGTCCTCGATCCAGAGCAACGTGGGCTCGCGTCGAGCGCGAGTCTGAATCAGATCGCGAAGTGACTGGAACAGACGCGTGCGACGCGCCTCGGGCTCCAGCTCCGAAGGAGCCAGCGCGGGATCGGGCGCCCCCAGAAGCTCGAGCCAGAAGGCCAGGGCGATCGGGTCGACGGGCTGCGCGCTCGCCAGACCGCGCCTGACGGCGCCCCGGACGTCCGTAGCGGAAGCGCCTTCGTCGACGCCGAAGAGACCGCGCGCGAGCTCGGCGATCGCGTGGAAGGGGAGCATGCGTCCGTGAGAGAGCGCGCGGGCATAGTGGACCGTCACGCCACGGGAGCGCTCGACGAACTCGTGGCACAGGCGGCTTTTTCCCGCGCCGGGCTCCGCGGTGATCAGGACGACCTTCGGTCGACCGGACTGCGCTTCGCGCAGCGCGCTCTCGAGGAGAGCGAGCTCGCGCTCGCGGCCGACGAAGCGCGAGAAGCCGCGGGCGCGTGAACGCTCGAGGCGGCTTCGGATCGGACCCGGGCCCCGCAGGTCGAACACCCGCACGGGAAGACTCGCGCCCTTGAGACTCTGCTCCCCCCGATCGAGAAGGTCGAAGAAGCCCGACGCGAGCCGCGCCGTTTGCTCGGTCACACTGATGCCGCCCGGCGGCGCCAGCTGCTGCACCCGGGCGGCGAGCCCGACGACGTGGCCCTGCGCGGTGTAGTCCATGCGCAGGTCGTCGCCGATTCGCCCGACGACGACTTCGCCCGAGTTGAGACCCATCCGCACCGCGAAATCGAGCCCGCGCTCGCGCCGCACGTCTTCGGCGAGCACCCGGAGCTCGCGCGCCATCTCGAGCGCGGCCGCGCACGCGCGCTGGGCGTGGTCCTCGTGGGCGATCGGGGCGCCGAAGAGCGCCATGATGCCGTCGCCGGTGTACTGGTTGATGGTCCCCTCATAGCGGTGGACGGAGGCCGCGAGGATCCGAAAGAGGCGATCGAGGAGGCGATGCCATTCCTCGAGATCGACGCGCTCGGCGAGCTCCATCGAGCGCGCGACGTCGGCGAAGAGGACGGTAACCGGCTTGCGCTCGCCCTCGAGCGCGCTCTTGGAGGCGAGGATCTTCTCCACGAGGTGGCGCGGCGTGTAGGAGCGCGGCTCGGGGGTGGTCGTCGGGGTCGCCAGGCGCGCGCCGCAGTCGTTGCAGAACCTCGCCCCCGCGGGGTTCTCGTGTCCGCAGAATGAGCAGCTCACCAGGCTCCCATCTTAGCCCCGTCCGCATAGGAGTCCCCCCCCGGCCGAACTGAGCTCTGGAGACCGAGACGATCGTGCCGTCTTACCCGGTCAGCGGGTTCGAGTTCTGTGACGGGCAGGATCCGGGAAAGTCGGCGCCCCAGATTGCGCCGGGACCGCGGGCTGATCGACGAGGGCGCCGCCCTGGTCAAGACCGCGCTGCGCGCCCCCGAGGGCCGACCGCCGAGCGCGCGTTCAGGGGAGCGAATGTTCAACTCTGACGACGTCTTAGCAGTGAAGGGTCGGCCCGACGTGGGTGCGACGATCGACCACTTGCCAACAGAGCGGCCGCTTGCCGACAAATGACGAGCGTTGTCGATCGCGTGGCGGCTTGTTCGATTACCTATCGAAAGGAGACAACGACGGTGCGCATCCCGACCGTCCGCGCGGGCGGCTCGATCGAAGTGCGCCCCGTGGAGCCGACGTCCGAGAGGTGAATCTCGTCGAGGTGCCCTGACGCGAACACTGCGCATCCTGGCGCGCCACGAGCGCGTGCACGTTCCGGCGGCCGCCTTCAATTCGATGGCCCGCAGATCGATTCCGGCTCGCAGGCCGTGAGACGATTAAAACGCGGACAGCGGATGGTCCGAGGCGGCGGCCCTGACGGAGAGCTGTCGGTGGGCCAGGAAAACGCTGAAAGGACACCTCGCCATGCGTTACATGTTGCTCATGTACAGGGACGAGAAGCTGTGGGGAGAGATGTCGGTGCAGGAGAGGGGCGCGATCTTCCAGGAGGCCGTCGAATGGAGCGAGGGCCTTCGGAAGGACGGCATCTACCAGGCCGGCGATCCGCTGCACCTGACCAGCACCGCCACCACCGTGCGGCTGAAGAACGGCAAGACGATCACGACCGACGGCCCGTTCGCCGAGACCAAGGAGCAGCTGGGCGGCTACAGCATCATCGAGGTCAGGAACCTCGACGAGGCGCTCTCGGTCGCCGCCCGCAACCCGTTACTGCGCGGGGGCCACTCGATCGAGGTGCGGCCCATCAGGGCGGGGCTGCCGCAATAGCCGGTCGCGTGCACGCGGCCGCCCGGTGGAGTAGCTTTTCACCAGGCGGTCATGGGCATCGAGGACGTCTTTCGCACGGAGTACGGGCGGATCCTGGCCACGCTCATCCGCCTGCTCGGCGACTTCGATATAGCCGAGGAGGCGCTCCAGGAAGCGTTCGCGGCGGCGCTCGAGCAGTGGCCGATGACCGGCACGCCCGGGAATCCGGCGGCCTGGCTGGTCTCGACCGCGCGCCACAAGGCGATCGACCGGCTGCGCCAGCGCGCGCGCCTGGCACAGAAGCAGGAAGAGATCGCGCATCACCTCGAGCTGTCGGCCGAGGAGGAGGCGCCCGTGCCCGAGGACCGGCTGCGGTTGCTCTTCACGTGCTGCCATCCGGCGCTGGCGACCGAGGCGCAAGTGGCCCTCACCCTGCGCACGCTCGGGGGTCTTTCGACCGAGGAGATCGCGCGCGCATTCCTGGTGCCCGCGCCGACTATGGCGCAACGGCTCGTGCGCGCCAAGGCCAAGATCCGCGCCGCGGGCATCCCCTATGAAGTGCCGCCCGACGCGGCGCTGGCCGAGCGGCTCGACGCAGTGATGGTGGTGCTGTATCTCGTGTTCAACGAGGGCTACGCCGCGAGCTTCGGCGAGCGGCTCGTGCGCCACGAGCTGTGCGAGCAGGCCATCCGGCTCGGGCGCATGCTGGTCGAGCTGATGCCAGCGTACGCCGAGCCGAAGGGCCTGCTCGCGCTCATGCTCCTGCACGACTCGCGGCGCCAGACACGCCTGGACGGAGCCGGAGACATCGTGCTGCTCGAGGATCAGGACCGAACGCGCTGGGACCGCGCGCAGATCGACGAAGGCGCGGCCCTGGCCGAGACCGCGCTGCGCGCCCAGGGCCAGCCGCCCGGCTCGTATTCGCTGCAGGCGGCGATCGCGGCGATTCACGCGCAGGCGCCCACCGCAGCCGCCACCGACTGGCGGCAGATTACCGCCCTGTACGGAGCGCTGGCGCGGGTGCACCCTTCGCCGGTGGTCGAGCTCAACCGGGCGGTCGCGGTCGCGATGTCGCTCGGACTCGAGCGTGGGCTCGCGCTGGTGGACGAGCTCGACCGTCGCGGCGAGCTCGCCGAGTATCATCTGCTGCCCGTCGCTCGGGCTGAGCTGCTGCGCCGGCTCGGCCGCCCCGCCGAGGCCGCCGCGTCGTACCGACGCGCCCTCGCACTGGTGAGCAACGAGGCCGAGCGGAGGCATCTGGGCAAGCGGTTGCGAGAGATCGTGCGCTAGAATCCTCCACAGCGCACATCCGTTCGCGAGGCGAGGAGCCCATGGCGTACGTGCCCAACATCATCCCGGCCGAGGAGCGCCAGCGCTACGCCAAGGGCAACATGGGCAAGCGCGTGGGGTTCGGCGCGCCGGCGCACTTCGGTCGCCGCTAGACGGTCGTGCGGGACAGCGTCGTCGTGGACGGCGTCGGCAAGACCTACGCGGGCGGCGTCGAGGCGGTCCGCGAGGCGCGGTTCCGGGTGGCCCCGGGCGAGTTCCTGAGCCTGCTCGGCCCGAGCGGCTGCGGCAAGAGCACGCTTTTGATGATGATCGCCGGGCTGCTCGCGCCGAGCCGCGGCAGCATCCGGGTGGACGGCGCCGAGGTCCAGGGCCCGCGGCGAGACGTGGGCATCGTCTTCCAGTCACCGGTCCTGCTCCCCTGGCGCACGGTCCTCGACAACGTGCTGTTGCCGGTGGAGATGCTGCGGCTCCGCCGGACCGACTACGAGCGGCGCGCGCGCGACCTCTTGTCCATGGCCAAGGTGGACGACTTCGCCGCCAAGCTACCGCACGAGCTCTCGGGGGGGATGAAGCAGCGGGTGGCCATCTGCCGCGCGCTCGTGCACGATCCGGCCCTCCTCCTGATGGACGAGCCGTTCAACGCGCTCGACGCCATGACGCGAGACCAGATGGGCCTCGAGCTCTTGCGCATCTGGGACGTGCACAAGAAGACCGTGGTCTTCGTGACGCACAGCATTCGGGAGGCCGTCTTCCTCTCCGACCGCGTCCTCGTGATGACCCCCCGGCCTGCCACCATCGGCTTCGAGACCGACGTGAAGCTGCCCCGGCCGCGAACGATGGACATGCAGGAGGCCGACGAGTTCAACCGCTACGTCGGGCTGCTGCGGCACTCGATCGAGGCAGGCACGCAACCGTGAGGGGTCGATCGCTCCTGTGGCCGCTGGCGGTCACCCTCACTGCCCTCGTGGCGTGGGAGGCGGTGGTGGCCGCCCTGCGCGTGAAGACGCTGCTCCTGCCGCGGCCGAGCCTCGTCGCCGGCGTCCTCTGGAACCGGGCGCCGCTCATCCTCGAGCACATGTGGCCGACGTTCTACCAGATCGTGCTCGGCTTTCTGCTCTCGCTGGTAGGCGGCGTGCTGGTGGCGGTCCTGCTCACGTACTCCGAGATCGTGCGGAAGGGCTTCTATCCGCTCATCGTGGTCTCCCAGATCGTCCCCAAGGTGGCGGTGGCGCCGCTCTTCGTCGTGTGGTTCGGACTGGGCGACCTGTCGCGGCTGCTCCTGGCCTTCCTGATCGCCTTCTTCCCCATCGTGATCAACACAGCGACCGGGCTCACGAGTGTGGACGACGACTTCGTGCGGATGGCGCGGGCGTACATGGGCACGCGCCGGCAGATCTTCACGAAGATCCGGTTGCCCCACGCCATGCCGCTCATCTTCGGCGGCATGAAGATCTCCATCACGCTGGCGGTGATCGGCGTGGTGGTGGCGGAGTTCGTCGCCGCCCAGCGTGGGATCGGCTACCTCATCGTGATGGCGAACGGGCTCCTGGACACGCCGCTGATGATGGCCGCCATCGCGGCGCTGAGCCTGATGGGCCTGGCCCTGTACGGCGTCGTAGCCGGTGTGGAGCGCCTCGTAGTGTACTGGCAGGTTCGCACGGAGACGCCGCGCGGCGGTTTCGCCTGACCGGCGGGACGGAGGAGAGACGACCATGACAATGACTCGACGCGGCTTCCTGGCCGGGACGGCCGCCACGGCGGCGGCCGTCACCGCCAGCATTCCGGCTGCCCGGGCGCAGTCACCCACGAAGCTCAAGTTCACGCTGCCGTGGATCCCTCACGGCGGGTACACGCACGTGTTCGTCGCCAAGAAGCTCGGCTTCTGGGAAAAGCGCGGCCTCGACGTCGCCATCGACCGCGGCTTCGGCTCCGGCGAGGTGTGCAAGACGCTCGGGCTCGGCCAGTACGACTTCGGCAGCATCGACTTCGGCGTGATGACCAACTGCGTCGGCAAGGGACTGGACCTGGTCGCCATCGGCATGCTGTCGCCCCGGTCGCCGCTCGGCATCTTCTCGCTGCCAAAGAAGGGCATCCGAGCTCCCAAGGACCTCGAAGGCAAGACGCTGGCCTTCGCCACGGGTAGCGGCGACTTCCAGCTCTGGCCGGCCTTCGTCAAGGCGACCGGGATCGACGACTCGAAGGTCCAGAAGGTGTTCATGGGTCCCGAGGCGCTGATCAAATCGCTGATCGAGGAGCAGGTCGACGGCGAGGGTAACTTCTACGGCTCGATCGCCCCCAGCGTCTGGGCGCAGGGGCTCGAGCTCAACACGATGCTGTACGAGGATTACGGGGTCAAGATGTACAGCCTCGTCTTCGCAGCCCAGAGCAAGACTATCAAGGAGCGGCCCGACGTGTGCGAGCGGTTCATGCAGGGCACCATGGAGGGTCTCGCCTACACGTACCTGCACCCCAACGAGTCCATCGACATCCACCTGGAGCAGGTGAAGGAGTTCAAGGGCAGCCCCACCAACCGGGACGTCGTCAAGCACGGCCAGGGCGTGATGACGGCGATGGGCCTGGCGCCCGAGATCGAGAAGAACGGTCTCGGCTGGATGGACCCCGAGATGGTCAAGCGGACGCGCGAGACGGTGATCACGTACATGGGCGCCAAGGACGTCCCGGCCGCCGAGCAGCTCTTCACCAACGCCTTCGTCGGCAAGGTGAAGCTCACCCCGGCCCAGTGGGCAGGCGTGCGCGACGCGGTGAAGCGCTACATCCCCGTGAACGCGTGAGGCGGGCATGAAACAGGGTTTTCGCGACGCGCTACGCGTCCTCGAAGACGCGGGCGAGCTGCGCCGAATCAAGAAGGCGGTCGATCCCCGTCACTTCTCGGCGCTCGCCGCCCAGGCGAAGGAGGCGACGTTCTTCGAAGCGATCGAGGGCTACCCGAGCTGGCGCGCGGCGAGCGCGCTCGTCTCCACCCGCAAGCGCCTTGCCCTTGCCATGGGCTGTGGGGAGGCCGATATCGCCCGGCGCTTCGAGGACGGGATCCGCCGCCCCGTCGACGCCAGGCTGGTGAGCGATGGCCCGTGCCAGGAGGTCGTCTGGCAGGGCGATGCCGTCGATCTGACCGCGATCCCCCTTCCGTTGATGCACGTGAAGGACGGCGGGCCGTACATCTCCGCAACCATGGTGGTGTCCAAGGATCCGGAGTACGGCCGCAACGTCGGATCGTACCGGTTGATGTACCGCACGCCGCGCGATACGGGCATCGATCTGGTGTCCTCGTCCGACATGCGGCGCTACTACCAGCGAGCGCTCGACGCCGGGCGCCCGCTCGAGATCGCGGTCGCGGTTGGCGTCCATCCCTACGAGATGCTGGCCGCCTCGTACAAGGCGCCGATCGACGTGGACGAGTACGCCATCGCCGGTGGGCTGCACGGCGCGCCCGTCGATCTGGTGCGCTGCCGGACGGTCGACCTCGAGGTGCCGGCCGACGCCGAGCTGGTGCTGGAGGGCGAGCTGCTGCCCATCGGGTGGACGGCGGACGAGGGGCCGTTCGGCGAATTCAGCCACATCACGGGCGACGTGAAGTGGAACCCGATCTTCCGCGTCAAGTGCATCACCCACCGGCGGGACCCGATCTTCTACATGCTCCAGATGCCGTGGGAGAACGACTGGCTGGCCGCGCCCGTGATCGAGGCGGCCGGGCTGCAGGCCCTGCGCATCGCGAGCGTGGAGCCGGTGGCGATTCGCGCGCCCGTCGGCGGCTGCTGCTACTGGACGCTCATCGCTTCCATCCGTAAGCGCCCCGGCGAGGGCAAGAACGCGCTGCTGGCGCTTCTCTCGGTCGCCGAGGTGAAGCTGGCCATCGTGACCGACGACGACATCAATATCTACGATCCCGACGAGCTGGACTGGGCCATGACGTTCCGCATCCAGGCCGACCACGACGTCCTCATCATTCCCGGCGCGCGGGGCAAGCACATCGATCCGAGCGTACGGGCGTGGTCGCTCGGCAAGGGCGGGTTGCCCACCACCGCCAAGCTCGGCATCGACGCCACCATCCCGGAGGGCGTGCCGAGGGAGCAGTACGAGCGGCTCCGGTACTTCGCCAAGGACGCCGTGCGACTGGAGGACTACCTGTGAGTCCGCTCGCCGAACGGCTGGTGGCCGACCTCCGCGCGCGCCCGCGACACTTCGCGGAGCTGGTGGAGGCGCACGCCGCGGTGGCGTGGCGCGACTTCCTGCGAGCCTGGGGCGAGGTGCGGGGGCTGGAGGCGCTCGGCCGCGACGAGCAAGGCCGCTATGTGATCACCGCGCCCGCGGGCGAGGAGGCGGTGCAGCGCCGTACATAACTTTACCTGCCAGAGAAACGCGCTTAACCGAACCCGCCCAGACTTGCTTGCGATGCGAGACGTTCACATCCCCCTTTCAAAGGAGCAGCGATGGACACGACACAGACCCCGCAGCCTTCCACGTCCGGTGAAGAGAAACCGCGCCGCCGTTTCGTCAGGCGCATGGCGATCGCCACCGTCATCGCCGGCCTGGCGTCCGGCATCGGCATCAAGGCGTTTGCCCAGGGCGGTGGCCATGGCGGATGGCATCGTGGCGGCTTCATGGGCACAGCGCTCGATCCCGCGATGGTGGATGAGCGCCTCGACCGGATGCTCAAGCACCTGTACGTCGAGATCGATGCCACCGACGCGCAGAAGCAACAGCTCGCCCCGATCGTGAAGGGCGCGGCGCGTGACCTGTTGCCGCTGCGCGCCAAAATACACGACGCGCGCCGGCAGGCCGTCGAGCTGTTGTCGCGAGAGAGCGTCGACCGTGCCGCCCTCGAGACCCTCCGCGCCGACCAGCTCAGGCTGGCCGACCAGGCGTCGATGCGCTTCACTCAGGCGCTCGCCGACGTGGCCGACGTGCTCACGCCCGAGCAGAGGAAACAGCTGGCCGAGCGCATCGGCCGCTGGCACGGGTACCGCGGGTAAACTGGAGGTGTGGCGCCGCGCATTCTGTTGATCGAAGACGATCCCCGCCTCGCCGCGATGGTGTCCGAATATCTCGGCGAGGCGGGGTTTCACGTGTCGACGGCCGCCGCCGGCGGGGCTGGGCTGGAGCAGCTGCGCCGCGAGCCCTACGACGCGCTGGTGCTCGACCTCATGCTGCCCGACATCGACGGGCTCGAGGTGTGCCGGCAGCTGCGCGCGACGTCCGACACTCCGGTGCTGATGCTCACGGCGCGCGGCGACACGATGGACCGCGTCGTCGGCCTGGAAATGGGCGCCGACGATTACCTGCCGAAGCCGTTCGAGCCGCGAGAGCTGCTGGCGCGCCTGCGCGCGATCCTCCGCCGGCGCCAGTCGAGTCGCGCATCGGACGTGTTGCGCTTCGGCCGGCTCGAGATCGATCGTGATGCCCGTATCGTGCGCGTGGATGGGGCGGAACGCAGCCTCACGGGCCATCAGTTCACGCTGCTCGTCGCACTAGCTGAGAAGGCGGGCCGCGTCCTCTCGAGGGACACCCTGATGGATCTCGTCAAGGGCGAGGCCCTGGAGGCCTTCGACCGGTCGATCGACGTTCACGTCTCGCGCATCCGCGCGGTCATCGAGGACGACCCGAAGAAGCCCCGCCGTCTTCTCACTGTGCGGGGCGCCGGCTACGTCTTTGCCAAGCGGCAAGACTGATGCCCAAGCTCTATCTGCGCATCTATCTGGCCGTGCTCGCGAGCCTGGCGGCATTTGCGCTCGCTTCGGGCTTCCTGTGGCGCCAGCTCGGCGACGCCGGCCCGGCGGGTCACGCGTTTGAAGTGGCCGGGACGCTCGCGCAGAATGTGCTGCCACCCGCCGGGGCACCGCCGTCCCAGCAGCAAGCGGCGCTGGACAAGCTCGCCGCTAATTTGCGCGCGGACGTCGCGCTGTTCGCCGCCGATCGCACGCGACTCGCCGCCGTCGGCGATTCGTTGCCGGCGCCGGACACAGGTCGCGACCGCGGCGGCTGGTTGCACCCCTGGGCTGGCCCGCCTGCCGGGGCGATCCATTTGCCGGACGGCCGGTGGCTGGTCGCGCGCGTGCCGCGCGACCGCCGGCATCCGAGCGTCGGCCTGTTCTTCATGCTCGCGCTGATCGCGCTCGCCGTCGGGGTCGGCGCCTATCCCGTCGTGCGTCGTTTGACCGCACGGCTGGAGCGTCTGCAGGCGGGCGTCGAGTCGCTCGGCGCCGGGGACCTCTCAGCGCGGGTGAAGGTCGAAGGTAACGATGAGGTGGCGCAACTCGCCCGGAGCTTCAACCGCGCCGCCGGCCGCATCGAGGAGCTGGTCGGCGCCCACAAGTCGCTCCTGGCCAATGCCTCCCACGAGCTGCGTACGCCGCTCGCTCGCATCCGCATGGCGGTGGAGCTGATGAAGGAGAACGCCGATCCCAGGCGCAAGCGCGGCCTCGAGGAAGACATCATGGAGCTCGACGCGCTGATCGATGAGATTTTGATCACCAGCCGCCTGGACGCGGTGAAGGGACGGGAAGCGGACGAGGAGGTGGATCTGCTCGCGCTGGCGAGCGAAGAGTGCGCGCGCTACGAGGAGGCAGACCTCGCCGGTCAGCCGGTCTCCGTGCGCGGCGACCCGCGCCTGCTACGCCGGATGATCCGGAATCTCCTGGAGAACGCGAGGCGCCACGGCGCGCCGCCCATCGACGTGCGCGTGAGCCGCGCCGAGGGCGCGGTCGAGTTGCGCGTCAGCGACCATGGACCGGGCATTCCGGACGCGGAGCGCGAGGATATGTTCCGCCCGTTCTACCGGTTTACCGACGGCGGGGAGCGCGCCGGGGCCGGACTGGGGCTGGCGCTGGTGCGCCAGATCGCGCGCCGACACGGCGGTGACGCGCGGTACCTGGGACGCGAGCAGTCCGGGGGTAGCTTCATCGTGACCCTCGAAGCGTCGACGCATGGTGGCGTGAGTTGACGCGACCCCGAGGGACTATTCCGAAGACGTGCGCGCCCACACGGCGTACAGCGGATCGCCGTGGTCCCCGGGCGACCGGTCCTCCACCGTTGCGTCTATCCAGCCCCCGGCGGCTTCGAAGTAGGAGCGGACGAGCGTCACGTGTTGCTGGTCGGTGGTACTGAGCCAGACGGCGACCGCCTTGGTGGGGAAGCAACGGTTGGAGAAGGACACGACGAAAGGTGCTCTCGGCCGGAGCACCCGGCGGACCTCTCGTAAGACCAGCAACGGGTGGGTCACGTACTGGATCGACACGGCGCACATCGCCCCGTCGAACTCTTCGTTGCCGAAGGGCAAGCGCGGGGTCCGGTTCAAGTCGTGGACGATGGAGCGCGTCAGCCGCGGGTTGTCCGTCATCTCCTCCGCGTTCAACCCCAGCCCCACCACTTCGCGAGCCTGAAAACGCTCCGGGAGGTGGCTGCGCCAGCTGCTCATCAGATCGAGCAGACGGCCGCCGGTGGGGAGCACCTCGGAATACAGCCGGCCGAGGGCGGCGATGGCGCCGTCGTCGATGTGAACGACCTTGCGCGGAGCGACGTAGAAGCGATCGTCCGAGGACTCGTCGTCACGCGCATAGGCATCGGGAGAAAACAGACCGTCGCCAACACGATCTGACCCAGCGTACCGGCTCGAATCATCGCCGTGCGCTCGCGTCATGGCCTCTCTGTGTTTTCGTGAGATACCGCGGTGCGTGGCCCGCGTCAGTATAAATGCCATAGGGCCGATCGAGGAGACAACGTGCTGACGCTCGCGGCGCACCTGCGCTAGGATTGCACGCCATGTCATCGAGCGAGGGGGTAGGGTTCGGACGCGATGGGAGCGTAGTCACCATCACGCTCGCTCGGCCGGCCGACCAGAACCGGCTCACACGTGATGTCCTGGTAACCCTGCAGGGCATCGCCGATCGCCTGAGCGGCGACGGCGAGATCCACGTGGTCGTCATCACGGGAAGCGGAACCGAGTTCTTCTCGATGGGGATCCTGAATCCCGCGGTGCGGGCCACCTACAGCAAGGAGCAGATTCTCGAGCTGGTGCGTATCGCCAACCGCCTCTACGATGCGATCGAGGCGCTCCCCCAGATCGTCATTGCCGCGCTCAACGGCGTCGCGCGCGCGGGAGCGGCCGAGCTGGCGCTCGCGTGCGACATCCGCCTGGCGGCGGCGCACGCGACGTTCGCCTTGCCCGAGGCGCGCTGGGGCGGCTTTCCCGGCGCCGGCGGTCCCGTGCGCCTTCCGGCGATCGTCGGGCGTGGGCGCGCGCTAGAGCTCATCTGCACGGGGCGCGAGGTGGACGCACTGGAGATGGAGCGGATCGGGCTGGCGTCGGGGGTGTATCCCGCCGAGCGGCTGCTCCCGGAGGCCCAGGCGTTGGCGGCGCGCATCGGCGCCAGCGGTCCGCTCGCCACGCGCGGCGCCAAGCGCATCATGAACGTGCGCAACGCGGCCGGCTTTGCGGCTGCCCGCGCGCTCTCGGACGCGCTGCGGCACGAGCTCGAGTGGAGCCGCGACGTCGACGAAGGAATGGCCGCGCACCGCGAGGGGCGAGCGCCGCGGTTCACCGGGCGCTAGGCGGGCGGCTCAGCTCCGCAAGAAATCGACGAGCGTGGCGTACGTTGCGTCGGGCGCCTGCTCGGCGGGATAGTGGCCGCACGGCAGCGTGACACAGCCGACGAGGTTGGTGACGTAGCTCGACCAGGCCTTGTCGTAGCTGTAGAACCTGCTCGTGTGGCTCTGGCCGCCGACGATCACGAGCACCGGACAGGTGATCTTGTGCCCGGCCGCGAGGTCCGCGGTGTCCATCGCGTAATCGATCGTGGCCGCCGCTCGGTAGTCCTCGCACACGCCGTGAATGTGCTCGGGCGTGCAGCAGCGTACGTATTCCTGGAGCGCCTCGTCGCTGAACCCGCCCTTTCCCAGGCCCTGGGAGCCGAGCTTGAGCCGGATGTAGTACTCCTCGTTGCCGGCCAGCAGGCGCTCCGGGAAGTCGTACGGCTGGGCCATGAACGACCAGTGATAGCTGTTGAGCGCCCATTCCCGCGTGACGTTCGTCCACACGTGGTGCGTCGGCAGGATGTCGATGGCGCAGAGCTTGAGCACGGTGGCGGAATGATCGAGCGCCATGCGGTAGCCGGTGCGCGCGCCGCGGTCATGGCCGGCCACCATGAATCGCTCGAAGCCGAGCTGGCGCATCACGTCCACCTGGTCTTGCGCCATGCGCCGGAACGAATAGTTGCTGTGGTCCGGCAGGCCGCGCGGCTTGCCGCTGTCTCCGTAGCCGCGCAGGTCCGTCGCGACCACGGTGAAATCGTGTGCCAGGCGGGGCGCGACGAGGCGCCAGTGGATGTGCGTCAAGGGATTGCCGTGCAGCAGGAGCAGTGGCGGACCGACGCCGCCCACCACCCCGTGGATCGTGACCTCCGGATCGCTGGTGCGAATGTCGAAACGGCGGAAGCCCTCGTACATCATCGTGTCACCGTCCCCCGGCGTAGCTGATCCGGTAGATGCGCCCGGCCTTGTCGTCCGAGACCAGCAGTGCGCCGTCGGACATGACGAGCACGTCCGCGGGCCGACCGGACGCGGTGCCGCCCTTGAGCCAGCCGGTGGCAAAGGGCTCGTAGGACGTCGCGCGCCCGCCGTCGATCTTCACGAACGTGACGCGGTAGCCGATCGGGGTCGAGCGGTTCCACGAGCCGTGCTCCGCGATGAAGATGCCGCCGCGGTACCGCTCGGGGAACATGCGCCCGGTGTAGAAGCGCATACCGAGGGCGGCGACGTGCGGGCCGAGCAGCCGGGCCGGCGCCGTGAACCCGTCGCAGGCGCGGCCCGCGTTGTGCTCGGGGTCGCGGAGGCCATCGCCGTGGCAGTACGGGAAGCCGAAGTGCTCGCCCGGGCGCGCCAGGCGATTCAGTTCGTCCGGCGGCTGCTCGTCGCCCATCCAGTCGCGGCCGTTGTCGGTGAACCAGAGCTCGCCCGTCTCTGGGTGGAAATCGAAGCCGACGCTGTTGCGCACGCCGCGCGCCACCACCTCCGGCCGTCCGCCGGCGAGGTCGAGTCGCGTGATGGTGGCGTGCAGCGGGCCCGGCGGCGCGCACACGTTGCACGGCGCGCCGACCGGGACGTAGAGGCGGCCGTCGCGGCCGAAGGCGATGAACTTCCAGCCGTGGTGCGCATCGGAAGGGTAGGCGTCGGTGACGACCTCGGGCTTCGGCGGTCGCGTGAGGTCGCGGGCCACGTCGGGGAATTTCAAGATTAGGTTCACCGCGGCCACGTAGAGAGCGCCATCGCGGAAGGCGACGCCGCTGGGCTGGTTCAGTCCGCTCGCCAGGACGTGGACCTGGTCCGCCTGGTGGTCGCCGTTCCGATCGACCACGGCGTACACCTTGCCCGCCGATCGCGAGCCGACGAACACGAGCCCGTCCGGCCCCGCCGCCATCTGACGGGCGTTCGGCACGTCGCCCGCATAGACGGCGATCCGGAAGCCCGGCGGCAGGCTGATATCGCCCATCTCGGCGGCGGCGCTCGGGAGGAAGCCGGTCAGGTAGCCGCGATAGAAACACCCCACCGCGACCAGCGCGGCGCCGGAGACGACGAGCAGAGCGAGGCTGACCCGTTTCAATCGGCGATGACGGGTTTGATCTCGCGCAGCCGCGGGAGCACTTCCTTCGAGAAGAGCCGGATGCTCTTTTCCGACTCGGCGTGGGTCATGAAGCCCGAGCGGCCGACCAGGCTCAGGTGCCCGAACCCACCGACCTTGTCGTAGAACTCCATCACCTGCCGGTAGACGGTGTCGGGATTGCCCGCGAAGAAGATGCCCTGGGCCGTTGCCTGCGCGGCCGTGAGCGACGTGAGCCGCGCGGCGTTTTGACCGGCCGAGGCGACACCCTTCTCGGCATTGACGAGGCTGACCGGCGGTGCGCTGCCCGGCAAGAACTTCGAATACTGGGGCGCCGATTTGAGGCTCGTGTGGAGGAACCAGAGCAGCTTGCTGCCGACGCGCAGGCCCTCCTCGTCCGTGTCGCCGACGTAGACGAACGCCGCATAGGCGAAGTTGTCAGTGGTCACCTTCGGCAAGCCGGCCTCGACGCGGGCCTTGCGATGGGCGGCGTAGGCGCGCCGGGTGCCCTCGGGGCCGCGCAGCACCAGCACGTGGACCATGCCGCGCCGGCCGACCTCGGCGGCGGTCTCCGGATCGCCGGTGGCCGACCACATGCGGGGATGCGGGTGTTGCCACGGGCGAGGCCAGATGTTCACGTGACGGTGCGTGAAGTGCTTGCCCTCCCAGCTGAACGGTCCCTCGTGATGGCTCAACGCCTTCTTGATGAGGTCGATCGCCTCCCAGTAGCGCTCGACGTTGTTGACCGGATTGGCGTTGGCGGAGGCCATCTCGGTGCCGCCCGACTTCACGAAGCCGATCTCGAGGCGCCCGCGGGAGATGACGTCCGCCGTGGCATATTCTTCGGCCACCCGAACCGGGTCCTTCCGCACCGAGATCAGGGTGCCGAGGCTGAGAATGCGGACCTGGTGCGTCTGGCGGGCCAGGATGCCCACGAGCAGTGGGTTGGCCCCGAGCAGCGAGTTGATCCCGGCGTGGTGCTCGACCGCCAGCACGTTGAGCCCGAGGTCGTCGCACAGGAGAAACTCGTCGATGACCTCCTCGAAGAGATCGGCGGCGATCTTCGGATCGCAATACCTGTTCGGCAGGCTGGCCCGCACGGAGTCCGCGGCGTTGAGAACCTCCTGAGGCACGAACGGGTACGGGACTTCGCACTGCCACCAAGCATCCATCGGCTCTCTCTCCGGAGCAGCGTCAGTGATTCAGGAACTTCGCGACGGCGTCGACGAAGGCGTCGGCCTGCTCGATCTCTGGATGATGCCCCGCCCGCTCGATCAGCTCGAAGCGTGAGCCGGGGATCAGCTCGCTATAGGTCCGTCCATACGACGGCGTCACGATGCCGTCGCTGGCGCCCCACAGCACGAGCGTCGGCACCGTGATGCGGCGGAGCCAGCGCTTGAGCTGGGGGTTGTACATATAAGGATGCCAGCCGTAGAGGCAGAGCGCTTCCCAGTTCCGGGCGCGAACGACCAGCTCGTCGTCCGAAAGCGCGTCGAAGTCGGGCGCCCATGTTCCGGAATCGTGCCAGCTGCGCCGCTGCACTTCCTGCGGCGAGGTGTTGAAGACGTCGAGAATGTCCGGGGTCTCGCGATCGCTGATCTTGATGCCGAATGCGTCCACGAGGACGAGCTTGTCCAGACGATGACCGCACGTGACGGCGACTTCGGCCGCGAGCCAGCCTCCGAAGGACAATCCGATGAGGGTCATCTTCTCGTGCGGCAGGGCCTCGAGGACGTCCAGATAGAAATGCACCAGATCGTACACGGTCTCGAACCCCGCCGGGCGCGCTGACCGGCCGAAGCCGGGGTGCGAGGGCGCGATGATCTCGGCGTGGCGGCCGAGCAGCTCCAGAAAGCGCGCTCGCGGATCGACCGTCTGCGCGCCGTGCAGGAGCAGGACCGGTCGACCGACGCCCCGGCGCACGAGCTCCAGCTCCACACCCGCGACCGCCAGCCGCTCCGCGCCCGCAGATTCGGTTGCATTGGTCACGGCGCCGTAGCGTAGCATAGCCGCTCCCGCGCCTTCCTCCGGCGCGTGTCCAACCGACCGTTCTTCGACTCGCGCCATGTATCCATACGGCGACGTTGTAGAGCCAAAGTTGCTCGATTAGACTGCCCGCGAGGAGGCCGGTCGTCCAGGACATGATCGACGTCGACAGACATTCCGCCTCCGCGTACGCGCGTCCCTCCGAAGGTCGTCGTCGTTCGAGGCTTGCCGTCCACGAGACCAGTCCGGCCGAGCCGGCGAAACCACGCCTGCTCGACCGTGTACGCACTGCCCTGCGCAGCCGCCATTACAGCCGGCGGACCGAAGAAGCGTATGTCGCGTGGATCCGGCGTTACATCCTGTTCCACGGCAAGCGTCACCCGATGGAAATGGGCGCGCCGGAGATCACGCGCTTCCTGAGCTTTCTGGCGGTTGACGGCAAGGTGGCCGCTTCGACCCAGAACCAGGCGCTGAGCGCTCTGCTGTTCCTCTATCGCGAGGTGCTGGAACTCGACGTTCCCTGGCTGGACGGTCTCGTCCGGGCCAAACGTCCGGAACGCCTCCCAGTCGTCCTGACGCGCGAAGAGGTCCGCGCGGTGATCCAACGCCTCGAGGGCGTGCCGCGGCTGATGGCCTACCTGCTCTACGGCGCCGGGTTACGGGTGCTCGAGTGCTGCCGGCTGCGTGTGCAGGACGTCGACTTCGCGACCAACCAGATCGTCGTCCGTGGCGGCAAGGGCGACAAGGACCGGGTGACGATGCTGCCGGTGGCGGTGAAACGGGCGCTGGCGCGGCATCTCGAGAACGTCCGCGAGCAGCATCAAGATGACCTGAAGCACGGCGCCGGCTGGGTCTACCGCTACAGCCGCCGGCTCGCCGTGGTCGAGCCGGTCTTCGCCAACATCTGTAGCGCCCATCGCCTCCGCCGCTTCAGCCTGCGCGGCGCGCGCAAGGTCAACACGCAGTGGTTGCTGTACTGCGTGGTGCACAACGTCGCCAAGGTGCAGCGCTACGGGGCCTCGCCGGGGCGAGCGGCATGCTCGACGTGAGCCGACCACCGGGACGGGGGCGGCGCGGGCATGAGGCGCCGAGATCGCGCGCCGGCGCCCTGTCCGCGCTGAGTGCCGGACCAATCAGAGCGATCTGGCTGGCCGGTGACGCCACGACGCGGGTTTTTCTACAGACTCGTTAGGCGCCGCAGGGTGATGTGATGCCGGACCAGCAACTTATGAGACCCGTCCTTGAGCTCGATCTAGCGGCTTACGCGGATGTTGCACGGGTTCTCGAAGAGAACCTCGACGTCTGGGCGGTGAACATCTTTGAAAATCAGATTCAGTCCTTCGTCGACCACGCAGATAGGAGCGGTCATGAGCATTGATGTCCTAGCTCTCGTACGGCTTACTCCTGAACGCGTAGCCGCACTGACCGCAGCCGGCTATGCCGTTCGCGAGGGGACGAGGTACGCAAGCCGGATAGACGCCCTTCGCGACGGAGGCGCTACCGTCAGGGCCGTTCTGACCAACGGCCGTGGAGGTCTAAGCGGCGACGAGATGGCATTGCTTCCGAATCTCGAGATAGCCTGCGCCGTCGGCGCAGGCTATGAGGCTATCGATCTCGACACAGCCCGGAGTCGGGGCATCGCGGTCGCCAATTGCCCAGACGCGAACGCATCTGCTGTCGCCGACTCCGCCATGATGCTGTTGATGGCGACAACCCGGCACCTACTTCAGGCCGATCGCTTCGTACGTACCGGTGGATGGCAAGACCAATGGCGTGTCGACACCCCGACCATTTCCGGCAAGCGTCTGGGTGTTCTCGGTCTTGGAAAAATCGGGAGCAGGATTGCGCACCGCGCCGCGCACGGCTTCGACATGGAGGTCGGCTATCACAACCGGACAGCCGTCACCGGATCTTCCTATCGATATTTTGACAGTCTCATCGAGCTCGCGACGTGGGCCGATTTCCTGATCGCCGCTGCGCCAGGGGGCGCGGGGACGCGACACCTCGTCAACACGGACGTTCTGACGGCCCTCGGACCGAAAGGGTATCTCGTCAACATCGGACGCGGTACGGTTGTGGATACAGCGGCGCTGATCGATGCTCTGCAATCGAACCGCATTGCGGGGGCGGGCCTGGATGTCGTCGAGGGCGAACCGAACGTGCCGCCGAAGCTTCCGGAGCTTCTACAATTCGACAACGTGATTGTCACGCCGCACGTAGCCGGGCGTGCACCGGAATCGCGCACCGCGGCGACCGCATTGCTTCTCGCTAATTTGAACGCGCATTTTTCGGGAAATCCGCTTCCGTCTCCGGTCTCATTCAAGGTCTAAGGCGTTCGCTGTGATGCACAGCCTGATGTCAATCAGTCTAACTCCACGTTCGACCGGTCCGCTGGCTCGCATGCGCTCGCCGCGGCCGGTCAACGCTAGCGTTGGGCGAACGAAGGAGGAGCCATGACATAACCCGATGTGCGGATATCATCGTGGCGCTGTTTCGGTCTTGTGGCCGTGTTCCCGTTGCTGTCTCCGTCGGCCGCGCAGCAGGAGTGACACCACAGGAGGGCGAAAATGTGCAAGCCGTGCGATGAAGGAAAGCCGCAAGACAACACCGCTTCGCTGTACGGTTCACGGCGCGATTTTCTCAAGGCTTCAACAGCGACTGCGGTCGCCGCCGCGGGGATGAACTTCCTGAGCGCGTCGCCTGCTACGGCGCAGCCCGGCTTAGGGCCTCCAGAGGACAGCGGCGCACCCCGGCGGCGCTATGTCATTCGCGGCGGGTACGTCATGTCGATGGATCCGGCCGTCGGTGACTTTGCTCCAGGCGACGTGCTGGTCGAGGGCACGAAGATCCTCGCCGTTGGGCCGAATCTGAAGCCGGGTCATGGCGCGGGAGTGATCGACGCGACCGGCCGCATCGTGATGCCGGGCTTCATCGATACGCACCACCATCAGTTCGAGACCGCGCTGCGCAGCTTCCTCGCCAACGGCATCCTGATCAACGACGGTTCGGGGTCGCCGAGCGCGAATCCTACATACTACGAATACATTCTGCTGAAATTCGCGCCCGTGTACCGGCCGGAGGACGTGTACATCAACGAGCTCTTCGGCGGACTGGCGCAACTCGACGACGGCGTCACGACGGTGCACGACATCTCGCAGATCCATCACTCGCCCCAGCACTCCGACGCCGCCATCCAGGCGCTGTTCGATACGGGCCGCCGCGCCGCCCTCGGCTATTTCGAGAGTGCCGGCGGTGTTGCCGGGAACCAGTATCCGCAGGACGCGTTGCGCATCAAGCCGCAGTGGTTCTCCTCGAGTGACCAGCTCGTCCACATGATCATGGGTGGCGAGGTCTATCTCGGAGAACCGACCTACACGCAGGCCTGGCACATCGGGCGCCAGCTCGGTCTCCAGATCGCCGCGCACATCCTCTCGCCCTTCGGGATCCGCCCGATCCTGGACGACCTCGCCCTGGGCACGGGCGGCGTCAACAACGACATCGCGCTCGGACCGGACAACCTGTTCATCCACATGACCGGGATGTCCGACCTGGGCTGGCAGGGCGTCAAGAACGCCGGCGCGCAGGTCTCGATCGCGTTCCCGATCGAAATGAGCATGCGGCACGGCATTCCGCCCATTCTGAAGATGCAAAGCCTGGGCATGGAGCCGTCTCTGAGCTCGGACGTCGAGGTCACGATGACGGCGGACTTCTTCACCCAGATGCGGTCCGCGATGACCATGCAGCGCGTGGTCGTGAACCAGATGATCCTCGAACAAGGAACGTTCACCCCTCCCAATCAGTGGCCGACGCCGACCCCCGGCACACCGAAGCTTCTCAATGTGCGCGACGTGCTGCGGTTCGCCACCGTCAACGGGGCGAAGCACCTGAGACTGGACGGCAAGACCGGCTCGCTCACGCCAGGCAAAGAGGCGGACATCATTCTGCTCGATGCCACGGCGCTCAACGTCGCGCCGCTCAACAGCGTGCCGGGAGCAGTGGTATCGCTGATGGACCGTACCAACGTCGAGACCGTGATCGTTGCGGGCAAGGTGCGTAAGTGGAAGGGAAAACTGGTCGGCGTCGACCTGAACCATCTTCGCCGACAGCTCGAAGCCTCGCGCGACTATATCTTTGCGGCGGCGGGCATCGCGCAGAACGTGTTCGGTCAGTAGTGAGGCGAATCGTCGAGCGTGGTATGCGGAGGCTCGAGACGGTCATGATTTTGAGGCGACGCGCTTCCTTGACCTCTTCGGTTCCTCCGACTACTCTCGCGTCACGTTTGTAGGCTCGCCTTGGACGGCGGGGCCATTTGTGTCGCTCGCCTCGGGCCTGGGCCCAAGCCCCCGGTCGGCCCTGCGGCTCGCACAGCGGCCCCGCGACGTCCTGCGGCTCTCCCGACATTTGTAGGCGCGGACGTGGAGGTGATGATGGCTCACCGCATCGTAGGAAAGCCGATCGGACGGCTCGACGGCATCGAGAAGGTCAGCGGCGAGGCTCGCTATTCGGGAGACGTGACGCTCCCCGGGCTGGTCTGGGGGAAAGCCCTCCGGAGCCCGTTGCCTCACGCGCGGATCCTCCGGATCAACACGACCAAGGCCAAGGCCCTCGCCGGCGTCCTGGCCGTGCTCACGGCCCGGGATCTTCCGAACATTCTGGTCGGACGGCGCATGTTCGACATGCCGCTCCTGGCGCGTGAGCGCGTCCGATTCATCGGCGAGAGGGTCGCCGTGGTCGCCGCCCTCGACCCCGACATCGCGGAAGAAGCTCTGGCGCTCATCGACGTCGAGTACGAGGATCTCCCCGCCGTCTTCGATCCGGTCGAGGCGATCAAGGACGGCGCACCGATCCTGCACGAGAACCCCGGGGCGTACGACGGAGCCCCGCCCGAGCGACCTCACCCGAACGTCCAGTCGGTGCTGCGGTTCACGCTGGGAGACGTGGAGGCTGGGTTCCGAGCGGCCGACCGGATCTTCGAGCACACCTTCCGTACGCAGCTCGACCACCAGGGCTATCTCGAGCCTCACGCGGGGGTCGTGGGGATCGACGAGGATGGACGGGTCCAGGTGTGGGCGTCGAACAAGATGCCCTTCCGCCTCAAGGAACTCCTGTCGCAGGCGCTGCAGCTCCCGCCCGCGCAGATTCGAGTCAACCTGACTCCCATCGGCGGCGACTTCGGTGGCAAGGGCTCGGTGATGGATCTCCCGCTCGCCTATCACCTGGCGCGAGCGACCGGACGGCCGGTCAAGATGGTCATGCGGTACACCGAAGAGCTGATGGCGGGTAATCCGCGCCACCCGGCCGTCATCACGCTGCGCACCGGCGTGAGCAAGGACGGGCGGATCGTCGCCCGGCGCGTGAAGGCGCTCTTCAACAGCGGCGCCTACGCCGCCTTCAAGCCGGCGCCAAGCGTGAATCTTGGAGGAACCAGCATGGGCGCCGGCGTCTACCGGATTCCCCATCTCCTGATCGAATCGTTCTGCGTCTATAGCAACAACATCCCGTGCGGTCACGCCCGGTCGCCCGGCGAGCCCCAGATGGTCTTCGCCGGGGAGTCGCACATGGACATGATCGCCCGAGAGCTCTCGCTGGATCCGGCCGAGTTCCGCCGGCGGAACCTTCTGCGCGACGGCGATCTCCTCGCCAACGGCCACCATCTCGAGCACGTACGAGCCAGCGAAACGCTCGAGGCCGCGCTCAAGGCGAGCCATTGGTCCGAGCCCAAGCCCGGGCCGTGGATCGGCCGCGGCGCCGCCATGACGCACCGCCACATCGGGGTGGGATTCACGAATGCCCGCGTGCGCCTGGAGAGCGACGGCAGGGTGACCGTGTTGATCGCGCTGCCCGACACGGGGACCGGCGCCCACCTGGTGCTCCGTCAAGTCGTCGCCGAGGTGCTCGGCCTGCCCCTCGACGAGGTCGAAATCGAAATCGCCACCACCGACGACTTCACGACCGACTCCGGCGTGGGTGGGAGCCGGGTCACGCACACGGGCGGCCGCGCCGCGTATCACGCTGCCGAAAAGCTCAAGGAACAGATCCAGGCGGAGGCCGCGAAGCTCGGAGAGCCCGCGAGCTCCCTGTCCGCGATCGCTCAGGCGGCCGCGAGAGAGGGGCGAACGCTGGAGGCGTCGCACTTCTACGATGCGAAGGCGCACGGCGCGGTCACGTCCTTCACCGCCCAGGTCGCCGAGGTCGCGGTCGACCCGGCGACGGGCCA